>OLNE01001285.1_pt1 | contig 18611 bp, 10 predicted proteins | sample 1672431 | NCBI WGS metagenome assembly OLNE01 (sample SAMEA3136685, study PRJEB25190) | human gut metagenome | reverse complement strand
TATCCTGTTACTTTCTTTGCCATTTTCGGCACCTCCTATGTGGTATTGGCGGGGGGTATGTCCCTCCCACGATATTGTGTTACCTTTGTCTGTTACATTTTCTGAACTTCTGCGAAACTGATTACAACCGGTGTTTCGCGTCCAAACATCTCTACATTGATCGTTACAAGCTGCTTCTGCGGATTGATGGCAGTCACAACACCTGTAGTCTCTTTCCAGGCTCCGCCTGTTACTACTACGGTATCGCCCTCAGCGAAGTCAACGCGGACAGTCTCATCTTTGATGCCCAGCGGCTTCATTTCCTCTTCTGTGAGCGGTACAGGCTTGGATCCCGGACCAACAAACCCAGTCACTCCACGGGTATTCCGGACAACATACCAGGTATCGTCGTTCATGACCATGTTGATAAGAACATAGCTTGGGAACATTTTTCTCTGGACCTGCTTGGAAACACCATTACGCATCTCCACAACGTCTTCCAGAGGAACCCGTACTTCCAGAATCTGATCCTCAAGATGTCGGTTTTCAATTGTCTTCTCAATGTTGGCCTTTACCTTGTTCTCATAACCGGAATAGGTATGGACAACGTACCATTTTGCTTCTGACATACAATCACCTTTGTCCTTATTTGATTAAAAGATTAATGCATTCCAGAATGCCTGCATCCATCACACTGATGATCGCACCGAGAATTACGGTTATGACAATAACAACAACTGACTGTTTCATCAGTGTATCGCGGTCTGTCCAGACAATTTTGTTGAACTCTGCCTTCAGCCCCTGGAACCAGGATTTCTTCGGCTCCTTAGCCTTGGCGGTCTTGCCTGCAGATTTTTCTTTTTCTTGCATAGCCTAACCTCACAATCTAAAGTGACTATTTTGTTTCCTTGTGCATTGTGTGTCTCTGGCAGAACTTACAATATTTCTTGGTTTCCATTCTCTCAGGATGGTTCTTTTTCTCCTTGGTCATATTGTAGTTACGCTGCTTGCACTCTGTACATGCTAATGTAATCCTAACGCGCACAACTTCCACCTCCAGTGTTTTCATTTGCATGGTCTTAAATCAGCCTTTTCGGTGTATCCGCCACCGTTTTTCGGCATAAAAAAAAGACCTAACTTCCATGTCGCTTGTACAGTTTACCACACAGCGGACATATCCGTCAAGTCTTTTGCATATAATTCTTAAGGATTTTTTGACTAAAAATGAGCTCCAATCCATGCTGGATAGCAGCAAAAGGCAGTAGTGTCACAGAAGCTCTGTAAAGCCCTTGGGCGGCAAAGAAAAATCACTTTCCATGCACACTGAGAAAATATAATCCTCAAATTCCATTGTCCTGAAAAAGCCTGGTCTTTCTGGTGATTTTCCCAGAACAAAGCCTTGATCTTTTCTAATGATCTCGAAAGAATCAAGCGGAAGGCTCATCCCCCTGCCTGTCATTTTCATATAACTTTCCTTTAAGGTCCAAAGTGTAAAAAAAGCTTTGCCCGGGTCAGAAGCAGCTTCTATATATTCCCGCTCTGTCGAATGGAAATAATGCTCCGCAATTTCCAGAGGCGCATTGACATTCCGCTCAATGTCGCATCCCACTTCACCATCCGACACTACTCCTACCACATAGTCTCCAGCATGGGAGATATTAAAATGGAGATGGTCCACCACAGGCTTCCCATTTTCGGAATATTTCAGGCTGCTTTCGGAAAGTCCGTTCCCATTCAGGATCTTCCGGATCATAATTCCTGCGCCCAGACTTCTTTTGCGGTCATCCGGCTGAAGATACCGGATGACCTTTTTTCTTCTCTCTGGTCCAACTTGTTCCAAAACGTTTTCATTCTGCAAGGGATCCTCAAGAGTATTGATATTGATTCTATATAATTTTATCATTTCTTACTATAAAAAGCACCGGGTAGCAACTGTAGATTCCCCAGGCCTGCTCCAGACAGATTGCTGTTCACTTCGCCATGCACGAATTCAACCTTTATTTCTTCTCAATATTGATCTTCTGGTCAAATCCGGTAAGGCTGAAAACATCGTACACTTCATCAGAAACATTTACAATCCTGAAGCCTTCCTTGCCTGCCATCTTCTTATAAGCGGCAATTACCAGACGAAGTCCGGCGGAAGAGATATATTCCAGGTTTGCAAAGTCAAATACCAGGCTTGTTGTGCCAGGATCAAGTGCTGACAGCTCCTTTTCCAGCTGCGGTGCAGTCTGGGTGTCAAGCCATCCTGTAATCTCCATAGTTACCTTGCTGCCCTCTGTCTTACTTACAATTTCCATTACAATTTCCTCCTTTAAGTTGCGTAAATCAATCAAAGAATGCAAGTCTGTCAAGTGCCTCAATAGCGCTTTCCAGATATCTGTCATCTGTAACCGGCCATTTGTAATCCAGTCTGTAAAGAACCTGTGCTGTAAACCGGTTGCTGTAATCCAGGGTATAGATCTCATTTTCATTATGAGCTGTATACGCGATCAGTCCGGAAACAACATCCGAGTCATCACTGTTCTTTGCAAATTCTTTTACCGCGGCCTCAAACTCTTCATCACTTACAATGTCAATGTCAAATCCATGGCTCCGCATTGCATAGATCAGATCCGCCATATAGATATGGTGGCTGTTGCAGGCGTGGAATACGGTAAATCTCCGGTCTGTCTGTACCAGTCTCAATACTGCAAGTGCAGTAGAATCAATTGGTGAAAATTCTGTAACTTCGTGCATAGCCCCAATTGGGAATTTACCAACAGCCTTATAGCCTCTCAGGCTTCGCAGGAATCCGTTTGTAATAAAGTTGATCTGGAATTCACCATCTGAATTTCGGCTCATGAGATTTCCTACACGGATAACCTTTCCGTCAAGCCCACTGGAAACAGCTTCCAGTACGGCTCTCTCTGCAAGGAATTTTGTGCGGATGTATTCATTTGTGATGTTCTGTCCAATATACAGATCGTTTTCATTAAAGACTCTGGACATTGGCGGAACACCATCGGAACCCTCTCCGGCAACAGAAACAGTAGAAATCTGGATCAGTCTGCGTCCACTATTTTTACAGAATTCAATCAGATTTTCCACTCCGTGTACATTTATCTTCTCCAGTACATCACCAGCTGCAAAATGCTTTACGCAGGCTGCGCAGTTAATAATGGTGTTAAATTTGTAATCTGCAAATTTCTCAACCTGTTCTTTCGAGGTAATATCGCCGTCCACACAGATAATACGCTCTCCAAACAGTTCCTGGCATGGATTATCGAAGTAATACATCAGCATATGCATCATTCGTTTCTCCATGGACTCATATTTACCCTTACGTACCAGACAGTAAACCTTACCGTCATAATTATCCAGGTAAGCCTTCAGAACATGAATTCCCAGGAAGCCGGTTGCACCTGTGATCATGATATCACCAATTTCTTCCTTTGTCACCTGGTTTACGTTTTCTTCCACATTTCCGCTGATCACGCTCTGGATCCGGTTATAATTGTAGCTGGAGAATTCATTCTCACTCTGCGGATTTTCAAATGCCTCACTGTTATCCACGATTGCAGAAAGCTCACGGATGGTCGGATATTTGAAAATGTCTGCATATACAATGGAAATATTCTTGGAAAGGCACATAACAGCAACTTTTGATGCAGTAAGTGAGGAGCCTCCAAGTTCGAAGAAGTTATCCTCAATTCCTACTTTTTCAATGCCAAGTGCTTTTTCAAATATCTCGCAAAGTTTAATCTGGACAGCGGTAACAGGCTCCACATAGGCTGTGCTTGCTGTGGTGGTTACTTCTGGTACCGGAAGCGCCTTTTTGTCGATCTTTCCGCCAGGAGTCACCGGCATTTTCTCAAGATGGACAAAGAAGGATGGCATCATGTAATCCGGAATCAGCGGGTTCAGGAACAGTTTCAGCTCATCTTCCGGAATGGTTTCACCAGTATAATAAGCTGTGATATATTTGTTTCCGCCTTTTTCGATCACTATAACAGCAGCATTCTTCACCTTATCGTGCTTCAGAAGAGCTCCTTCGATCTCACCAAGTTCAATACGATATCCTCTTATCTTTACCTGGGAATCGATTCTTCCGATATATTCAATATTTCCGTCACCTTTCATGCGGACCATATCACCGGTTCTGTAAAGACGTTTGTCCTCTTCGCATACGGAGAACGGATTTTCCACAAATACGGAAGCCGTCTTCTCAGGAAGATTGTGATATCCTCTTGCAATCTGACGTCCGGCATGGCAAAGCTCACCAGAAGCGCCTACCGGAAGCCGTTTCATATTTTCGTCCACAATGTAGCTGCGGATATTCCGCTGTGACTTACCGATCGGGATGTTGTCGTACTGTTTGTCAACCCAGAACTCTGTGGAGGAAACAGTATTCTCCGTTGGACCGTAGCCATTGATCATCTGGTAAGTTCTATCCCGGTAATATTTGAACTTCTCACCACCCAGGGTGACAAATTTCAGGCTCGGAGCATCGTCAAGAAGCTCTGCAACCAGCTCGCCCATCTGGGTTGGGAAGGTAGCTGTGGTAATTTTTTCTTCTTTTATGAATTTTCCAACAGCAACCGCATCTTTTCGTATGCTCTCTGGCAAAATGTACAGTACCGCACCTGCAGTAAGCGGAGCAAACAGGTCGATCACGGATGCATCGAAGCAGAAGCTTGCAAACTCTGCCACAATATCATCTGGTGTCAGTTTTCTTGTCATAAGGATATACTCGATCAGGTTCAGCAGGTTCCGCTGTTCAAGCATAACGCCTTTTGGTTTTCCGGTGGAACCGGAGGTGTAGATCATGTAAGCCAGGTTCTCTGGTTTCGGAGCTGTAAGCTCTACAGAAAGCGCAAAGTCTTTGGATTCTGCTGCCACGTCATCCAGGCTGATCACATTCTGGTCATAGAAACCTACCAGACTGCGGTAACGGTCTATTACAAGCAGGTTTTCTGCCTCGGAATCCTTCAGCATGTACTCGATTCTACTCTGCGGATACTCCGGATCCAGTGGAACATACGCACCGCCGGCTTTCATAACACCGATATAGGCCACCGCATATTCCTTTGTTCTTCCGCACAAAATACCTGCAACCTTTTCCCTGCCAAAGCCATTTTCCGTAAGCTTCTGAGCAACATAATCTGACATATGGTCCAGTTCTTTATAGGTAAGCTCGCCCATTCCGTCTTTTACCGCCGGTCTGTCCGGATATTTTGCAACAGCTTCTCTGAACAGATCTACAAAAGTCTTTCCGGCATGGGAAGGATCATCTTCCATTTTGGTCTCTTCCTCAAACATCAGTCTGATGTCTGCAGGCTCGTATTCTCTCAGGATTCCATCTGCCGTTGTTTCCAGGTTATCTGCAAGGTATTTGATGGTTTCCTCGTTGTACATGTCGCCTCTGTACTCAATCTCAAAGACAAACTTATTTCTCTCAATTGAAATACTGATGGAAACAGGTGCCTTTGCCGCATTCAGCTGAACAGGTTCTTCCTGCGCATATTCCCCGCCGATATTATCAAAGGCGAAGTTATCGCCCTGATAGATCACCATGGCATCTGCCTTGATGTTGAACTCATGGCTGATCTGGGAGAACGGATAAATATCGTTGTTCATGGAATTAATCAGCTGCTGCTGAACTTCATTCAGGCAATCCTTAGTGCTTCCTGAGAAATCGCAGTAAACAGGAAGTGTCTTTACCAGCATACCCACTGTATCGGAAAGTCTGGAATCGTTTCTGCCGTGGTAAATAGTGGTAAATACCGCATCCTTCCTGAAATTGTATTTTCCAAGAGTAATACCAAAGGCAGAGATAAAGAATACATTCTCTGTAATTCCATGCTTCTTACAGAATGCCTTCACATCCTGTACAGAGAACTCACTGGTCTCACGATGATACATCTCTGCTGTTGGAGCTGCTCCGCTCTTGTCCGGATAGAAGTTGATGCTTCCGCCCGCATTTTCAAAAACGGATTTATAGTAGTTCTCTGCATTCTTATAAGCATCACTTGCCAGAGCATCCCTGTTATCAAGGGCCAGGTCATAGGAAGTATACGCTTCCACTTCCAGCTTTTCACCGCTGTAAGCCCTGTTAATGTCATTCAGGATAATGCCCAGGGAGGTGCCGTCTGCAACAATATGATGAATGTCAAGGAACAGATAATTTCCATCACAGGTTCTGTGAATTTCAAAGCGGAAAAGCTGTTCATTAAACAGCATGTACGGACGAACCAGAGTTTCCCGGTTCATTCCATTTATAATCTGCGTCTTATAGGTTAAAGCATCATCACGTTTCTGAAGAACTTCTCCCTCATCGCTCATAAAGAGACGGGTTTTCAGGTAAGGATGAGCTGCAACGGTGCTGTCAATTGCTTCTGCCAGCTTATCCAGGTCAACCTTTTTATCAAGCTTCAGAAGATATGGGATGTTGTAGATGGTGGATCCCATATTTGCTGTACACTCGATGAAAATTCCTTCCTGGGTATTGGTGAGAGGATAATTTTCCTGGATTTCCCTCTTGGTTTCTTTTCCGGCAGTCTTCACAAAGCCCTCTAACATCTGAATAGTTGGGTGATCCTTGATGTCAGATGTTTTTATCACAATGTCAAAAGCTTTGGAAATAAGAATATTCAGCTTAATAGCAGTGATAGAGGTCAGTCCTGCCTCGTAAATATCTGTGGTAATGCCGAATTCGGTATAGCCAAGAACCTCAGCAATACAGTCAAACAGCTTCTGCTGGGTCTCATTCTCCGGTTTCACGATCTCTTCCACTTTTCGCTCTGGCAGTGGAAGGGCTTTTTTGTTTACCTTCTGATTCTGGTTCAGCGGAATCTTGTCGATCTGCATGGTAACTGCCGGAACCATGTATGGAGGCTTGGTTTCTTTGATGAAATCATTCAGTTTACTTATGTCAACCTGTCTGTCGGATACCACGTAAGCTGCAATATATTTTCCGCCGCCATTTGGATCGTCAAAAGCAACTACGGTTGCGTCCTTTATGCCTTCGTATCTTCTTATGACCTCCTCAACCTCGGAAAGCTCAATTCGAAAGCCTCTGACCTTAACCTGGGAGTCTTTTCTTCCAATGATCTGGATATTTCCATCCGGAAGATATCTGGCAACGTCACCAGAATGATACAGGACTTCATAGCCTTCGGTGTCATCATAAATATTTCTGGTATAAACTTCCGCGGTTTTCTCCGGTTTATTCAGATAGCCTCTGGAAACCTGCCATCCGGAAATCATCAGTTCACCGCAGGCACCGTATGGAAGCAGATGACCAAACTTATCGGCTATATAAAGCTTGAAGTTATCAAGTGCCTTTCCAATTGGAATGTTGGAATAGTACTTATCTACTTCAAATATGGTTGTAAAAATTGTACACTCTGTAGGGCCATAAGCATTAAAGAATCTATAATCCTTCGGCGGCTCCATAGGAACAAGTTTCTCTCCGCCTATGGAAAGATATTGCAGGCTCTCGCAGCTCATTTCCATTGCAAACTGTCTTCCCACCTGAGTAGTCATAAAGGAATGGGTAACGCCATTCTCTTCAAAATAACGCTGAAGTGCAATGAAATCAAGGCGGATTTCTTCCGGAATAATGTGAAGCTCTGCACCGTTTGCAATTGCTCCGTAAATATCCATCATGGAAGCATCAAATCCAAAGGACGCATAAGCTGCTATTTTGGAGCCGTGATCTACCTGGTAATACTTTTTGTACCAGTGGCAGAATGCAGTGATATTTCCATATTCCAGCATACATCCTTTCGGCACGCCGGTGGAGCCGGAGGTGTACAGTAAAATAAACAGATCATGAAGCTCTGGCTTCTTAAGTTCCACATCACGGTCTTCCAGCTGTGGGATCTCATCTGTAAATAAAACAGGTCCCTGATAGCCGTCTACCAGTGGCAGAAGCTCTCTGTCTGCGATCAAAAGCTTCGCAGCAGAATCCTCCAGCATGTACATCAGGCGATCTTTCGGGTAAGTAGGGTCAAGAGGCTGGTATGCTGCACCGGCTTTGATCACGCCCATTGGTGCGATGGCCATGTATTCGCAGCGGGGGATCAGAATGGAGACTACATCCTCCCTGCCGATTCCCTGGGATGCAATATATTTTCCAAGCCTGTCGCTGAGCTCGTCCAGTTCTTTATAGGTATATTTCCGGTCTTTAAATACCACTGCTGTGTGGTCCGGAATGGTCTCTGCCAGTTCAGCGAACATGTCAGAAATGGTTTTGCTTCTGTCAAATTCGTTCTCTGTATGATTGAATTCTGCGATCTTGTTTACCCCACTCTGAGAGATAACAGAGATTTCAGAAACATATTTTGTTTTCAGCGCAGAACTCATGGCAGCTTCATAGGAATCCAGGATTCCGTCAATAAAGGCCTGGCTGTACATGTCGCTCCGGTATTCTGCTGTAAGCACATAAGTGTGGTTGTACTCTCTTACCTGGATCAGCAGAGGCATTTTTGCCATATCCAGGGAAAGGTCGTGACCTCTGGCAATGGTGTCTCCGATTGGATAATCGTCACTGAGCTCTGCCTGGTATGCAAATGTAAGATCCGAATTCAGCCCATATTTTGCACAGATATCGGAAAATGGGAAAATATCGTTTGCCATGGAGGACAGCATCTGCTCGGAAAGCTCTGCCATATACGCCTGTACGGTGGTCTTCGGGTCGAATTTGCAATAAACAGGAAGGGTTTTTACCAGCATGCAGACTGTGTTTTCAAGCCTGGAATCGTTTCGTCCATTATAAATCGTGGAAAACAGACTATCCTCTGCATTGGAGTATTTTGCCATAAGGATGCCGAACAGACCTGTAAATAAAATATTCGGGGTAACACCCAGCTTCTCGCAATAGGAAAGAATGGCCTCTTCTTTCAGGCCCATGGTCTTCTCCAGATAACCTTTTTCAGGAGCTTTTCCATTCAGGTCTGGCATTGGGAGGGATTCCGTTTCAATTCCTTCAAAAATACTGTCATAATATTTCTCGGCTTTTTTGTATTTGCCCTCTTTCATCTGCTGTTCTTCGTCAAGGGCTGCATCAAATCCGGTATAGGACTCTTTTTCCAGTTTTTCACCCATATAGGCCTTATTGATATCCTCGAAAATGATATCATAGGAGTTGCCGTCAGCAATAATATGGTGGAAATCTGTAAAGAGGTATTTCTTATCTTCTGTCACATAAATTGCCACACGAAGGAGACGTCCTTTTTCCAGCTTAAACGGACGTACAAGGCTTTCCTTCTGGCTGGCAAATTTCTCATTTGTGGTCTCAATCACTTCCGGCACAAATGTCTCATTTCCAGGGCGCTGTACCATCTCCCCATTATCGTCAAGATATACCTGTGTAAGCAGGTAGGAATGGGCACTTACCATTCTGGCAATTGCATCGGATAATTTCCGGGTATCCACTGCAGGATCCAGTTCAAAAAGGAAGGGGATATTGTATACGGTACTCTCAGGATTTTTGCTGCACTCTGCAAAAATACCCTTCTGGGAACCGGTAAGAGGATAAACCTCTCTCTTTTCGTAGGTTCTGAGCTTCGGCGCCAGCATGACATATTTTTCCAGCTTCTCCACGGTATTGTTCTCGTGGATATCGCTTGTTTTTACGGTAACACCAAATTCCTCTGAGATCAGGACGCAGAGCTTCATTGCACTGATGGAGGAAAGACCGGCCTTATAAAAGCTGGTGTCGATTCCGAAGAAGTCGTTTTCTACTACTTGGGCCACAATGTCAAAGATCTTCTTCTGCATTGGAGTTTCCGGCTCTTTCAGATTTCTGGGCTGCGCCACGGGCTTGGGCAATGCTTTTTTGTCAATTTTGCCATTCTGTGTTAAAGGCATTTTTTCCAGCTGGATGAAAACATCCGGAACCATGTAATGAGCCAGGGATTCTGACGCATAAGCGGTAAGCGCTTCAACATCGATCTCACGGTCTGCCATAAAGTAGCAGCAAAGATATTTATTATCCACCGGTACTGTAATACTGGTGATGATTCCTTCGAAGCTGTTAACAACCTCCTCGATCTCACCAAGCTCGATTCTGAGACCGCGAAGCTTGATCTGATTGTCAATTCTTCCGAAAAATTCGATCTCGCCATCTGGAGTGATCTTTGCAAGATCGCCTGTTTTATAGGCTCTTTCTCCGTTGAGAGTGATGAAAACCTCCGCTGTTTTCTCCGGCAGATTGATATAGCCCCGACCTACACCAAGACCTGCAATTACAAGCTCTCCGGTCTCTCCGTCCGGAAGGATCCTGTTCTCTTTGTCAACCACGTACACCTGAACATTGCCGTTTGGCTCTCCGATGGTAATATTTTTGCTGTCGGTGATCACCTTCATGGTACAGCTGATGGTGGTCTCGGTTGGTCCATAGCCGTTCATAATATAAGCATCTGGGTTTACTGCATGAATCTTGTCAAAAAGTGCAGGCGGGAATGCTTCTGCTCCTACGTCAAATACCTTGATCTGGGCAGCTGCTTCCTGAAGCTGGGGCAGATCGATCATATTGGAAAGATAGGTAGGAGTGGTGGTCATAATATCCACTTTATTTTTTACAATTAAATCTCCGAGCATAATGGGATTCAGGATCTCTTCATCGCTTGCGATCACTGCGGTCATTCCATTGGTGAGAGGGAGAAATTCCTCCAATACCGAAACATCAAATGTCATGGCTGCCATGGAAAGGGAAACGCTTCCCCTGCTTACATAGCCATAGGTTTCTGCATTCTTTGGATTGGGATTTACAAAATTGGCAAGGTTGATATGCTCGATCATAACACCTTTTGGTTTTCCAGTAGAACCGGAGGTGTAAATACAGTAGCAAAGATCATGTTCCTTAATCCTGGTATCCGGGTTCCCGGCATTTGGATTTTCCAGCAGTTCTTCAAGCAGAAGCACCGTACAGGAAAGCCTGGAAAACAGCTCCTGGCGCTCCTTCGCGATCTCCCTTGTAGTGATAATAAAGGGAACTCCTGCATCTTCAAAAATGAACTGTACACGGTCATCGGGATAATCCGGGGCTGCAACAGCAAATGCGCCACCAGCCTTCAAAATACCCTGACGGACTGCGTAAAAGTCACAACAGCGCTCCAGTACCACACCTACGATTTTTTCACAGCCAACGCCTTTTTCAATAAGAGAATTTGCAATTCTGTTTGCCCTTTCGTTCAGCTGTGCGTAGGTAAAGCTTTCCTTGCTGGAAGCTACAGCACATTTGTCAGGATGAAGCCGCACCTGCTCTTCAAACAACTTTGTCACAGGCTGAAATTCAAAAACAAAATTGCTCTTTTCGTTAATGTCAGACATTTCCTGCACCTCCTAAAATGATATTATAGTATTATTCATATCAATTGCGCGGATATAATCCATTGATTTTGAAATCTTTTTCACCAGCTCAATTCCATGGATATCAAACTCCTCATGGTCATAGCTGTATTCCAGCGGATTAAAATTCACTCCGTTGTCTCTTATCCTTAACTGGCAAATGTCATCCTCCAGGGAAAGGTTGATGTCGATCCAGTTGGAAGTTTTTCCACCAAATTTAATGATATTCACAGTCATTTCTTCTGCACACACGGCAGCAAGATTGGCTCTGTTTCCGGATACACCGTTTTCCTTGCAGAACTCCAGGATTTTTCTGTTAACTGCGCCTGCTTCTTCCATGGTGCTCTTGATGGAAAAATCAAGATTGGTTCCGGGATTTTGATCGGGAACAATATAAAAAGTAGAATTTTTGTGTTTGATCTTTCGGAAAATCCAGGCTGCGATCAGAGTTATGATCTCTGTGGCAACGAATGCAGCACCAATTCCATTTGTACCGATTCCATCAATCTGTTTCCAGATAGAAATTCCTATAAATGTTGCAGGAAGAACTGCCACTGCATTTTCAAGGAAGGTAACAAAGCTTGCAATTGCAGTCTCTTCAATAGATTCATAATAGCTTACGGTAAATTTATTCCAGAGATAAGGCACTACACACAGAGCAAAAATACGCAGTGCATGAACCATCTCCCGTCCCAGCTCTCCGCCGCCTCCGAACATGATGGTGATCTGTTCTGTAAACAGCATGATCAGAACGAATATGACTGCCAGCACGATGTAGCTGTATTTCAGCATTTTTTTGCACAGGACACGGATTCCCACATAGTCTTTTTCTCCAAAAAGAATTCCTGCAACATTAGGAATTACGCCAATGATTCCGCCTGTAAGCATTTCCACGATCAGCAAAACATTGTCGCAGACCGTAAATACTGCCATTCCGTCTTCCCCGATCTGATTCATGATGATGGTATTCAGGCCAAGGGCTTTTACAAAATTAGTTGCCATGAAAACGAGCATGGGCACACCTGTAACCACCGCTTCCTTCACGATTCCGAAATCCTTTGCATTCAGCCGCACGAAACTGATATTCCTCTTATCTGAGCGAATGTAAAAAAGGAAAACCACCATGGCAAAAAGGAAGCCAAGTACCGTTGATAAGGATGCACCTGTGACTCCAAGTGGTGTAAATCTAAGAAATATGTAATCCAGCACAAGATTTATCACGTTGGCAGCGATCAGATAAACAGAAGCAAGCTCCGGATGGTTTTCCACCCCAAGGTAGTTTACCATCATCAGACCAATTCCGATTACCGGTGCACCTAACATGCTGATGCGGATATAGTCTCTTGTATAAGTTGTCAAAACTCCGTCTCCGGATACCAGAAATCTGGCAATAGGTCCTGCGGCAGGAAATGCAATGAGTGAAAACAGCAATCCCACCACGAGTGTGACGATGAAAGTGGCTGAAAACAATCTCGAGGCCCCTTCTTTGTCACGTTTACCAAGCATATTTCCTGCGGCTATGGAACCTCCCACACCCAGACAGTAACCAGTAAGCTGAACTATCGTTTCAACCGGAAGACTCATTGTGACTGCGGACATTGCTTCTACACCAATTAAATTACTTACAAAGATGGTGTCCACAATGTTTCCAAGCTGAAGTGCCAGCGACATCATAATACCTGGAACGATATACTTGTTTAATTTCGCATTCAGCAACCTGTTATTTCTGTTTTCCACCATTCCATCCCCTTTCGAAATTTTGGAATATTTCTAAACAAAATCAGAATACTCCATATTTATATATAATTTAGCAAAAAATGAAATTTTTTTCAATAAAGCAACGAAAATAACGTCAAATTAAACAAAAATAACTTAAAAAAATACCGGTTTCCCGAAGCTATCCCTTTAATGGAATTCTTCGAAAAACCGGTATTATCCTTCCTGATATGTAACTATTCAGCAAGCTCCAGAACATGTTTAAAAAAAGCTTTCTGCAAGATGTACGTCACAATTTGCAGAGCCTGCAGATTGCAGGAAATAAATTTTCAGGCAAGCTCCAAAGCCCTGTGACAGGCTGCTTTATGCCCCTTTTCCACCTCCTGAAGTACAGGAGCTTCCTGCCTGCAGCGGTCTGTTGCATAGGGACAGCGGGTATGGAATTTACATCCAGACGGTGGATTGTAGGCACTTGGCACGTCACCTTCCAGAATGATACGCTGACGTTTCTTCTTCACATCCGGAAGCGGGATTGCAGAAAGAAGAGCTTTGGTATAGGGGTGCATCGGATTGGAATAAAGCTGGGCTTTTTCTGCAACCTCAACCACACTTCCAAGATACATAACTGCAATTCTGTCACTGATATGGCGGACTACGCTCAGGTCATGGGAGATAAACAGGTAGGTCAGATTTTTCTTCTGCTGCATATTTCTCATAAGATTCAGCACCTGCGCACGGACAGATACGTCCAGTGCGGAAACCGCCTCGTCACAGACAACAAATTCCGGATTCAGGATCAGTGCCCTTGCAATTCCGATTCGCTGCCTCTGACCTCCTGAAAACTCGTGAGGAAAACGATTCAGATACTGTTTATCCAGTCCAACCTCCTGAAGGATCTCTTCCACCATTTCTCTGCGTTCTTCCTTAGTCCCCACTTTATACACCTCAAGAGGGGCACTGATCAGATCATAAACGGTCATTCTGGGATTCAGGGAGCTGTATGGATCCTGGAAAATAATCTGCAGCTTCCGGCGCATTTCCCACATTTTTTTCTTATCATAGGTAAGGATATCTTCCCCATTGTACATAACCTGGCCCTCTGTTGCCGGGATCAGGCGGAGAATGGTTCTTCCCAGAGTGGATTTTCCGCAGCCGGACTCTCCGACCAGGCCCAGTGTCTCACCCTTTCTCACAGAAAGACTTACATGGTCTACTGCTTTTACTACAGATGGATTACGGTTCAGAAGCCCTTTTTTTGCCGTAAAATATTTGGATAAATCCTTTGTTTCCAATAAGATTCCTGTGTTCTCACTCATTCTTTCTCACCCTCGTATCTGAAGCAGCTTACCAGAGAATTTCCAGCATGGTAAACGCCTGGTTTTTCTTTCATGCAGCGGTCTTTTCCGTAAGGACATCGGGGAGCAAATCTGCAGCCTGCAGGCATGGCGTCCGGTGCCGGAACGGTGCCCTCAATGGTATTCAGCAGCTCTACATCCTCATCAAGGCGGGGAATAGAGTTCAAAAGTCCCTGTGTGTAAGGATGCTTCGGTCTTTCAAAAATGTCCTCAATGCTGCCGTATTCTACTGCTTTTCCTGCATAAAGAACAAGCACATCGTCTGCGGTCTCTGCAACTACCCCCATATCATGGGTAATCAGCATAATAGCCGTTCCCATTTTTTCCCTAAGCTCACACATCAGCTCCAGGATCTGTGCCTGAATGGTTACGTCCAGGGCGGTGGTAGGCTCATCTGCGATAAGAAGTCTTGGCTCGCAGGATACTGCCATGGCAATCATCACTCGCTGGCGCATACCGCCTGAAAGCTGGTGCGGATATTCCTTCATCCGCTTCTCCGGCTCTGCGATTCCAACTCTTTTCAGAACGTCCACAGCTCTTGTCCAGGCTTCCTTTTTGCCGCAGTTCTGGTGGAGCATGATTGGTTCCATCAGCTGGGTTCCAATAGTCAGAGTCGGATTCAGGGCAGTCATTGGATCCTGAAAGATCATGGCAATATCATTTCCGCGGATCCTGCACATCTCTTTCTCCGGAAGCCCTATCAATTCTTTTCCATCCAGTTTGATGCTGCCGCCGGAAATCCGGGCGTTGCTTCCAAGAAGCTGAAGGATAGACATGGATGTGACACTTTTTCCGCATCCGGACTCGCCTACAATTCCGAGGATCCTGCCTTTTTCTACAGAAAAGCTTACACCGTCAACGGCTGTGTTAATGCCTTTTTTTGTCTGAAACTGTACCTGTAAATTCTCTACTGAAAGTAAAGATGCCATAGCTGTACTCCTTTTTCTCTTAATTAACTCACTGTGATTCTTTCACAGCTCCTGAAATCCGCCAGACATGAGAGTCTTTTCTCTCATATTTGGCGGGTTCCAGGATCAAAAGCTTTATCCGCTTTTGTCCTGTTTCCCATTTTTATTACTCTTTATCCCACTCCCAGGAAGACCAGTTCAGACAATTAAAGTCTGCAACGTTCAGGTTCTTCATGCTCTTGTTGTAAGCGGTAAGAAGGTTCTTTGTATATAAGTAGCCCATAGCTGCTTTTTCTACAACCTTTTCCTGATACTCATCGAAGTATGGTTTTCTTGCTTCAAAAGTAAGCTCTGCGTTTCCTTTGTCGATCAGGTCAGAAAGCTCTGTATCCTGAAGCTGGCAGAAGTTGCAGGAGCTTTCCGGATAGATCATTTCACGGCTCTCACTTGGGTCAAGAGTTCCGCCGGAACCAATGATTCCAAGATCATGCTCGCCGTCAAGCATACGGCTCATCAGAGTTGCAAAGTCCATCTGCTCAATTTCTACATTTACACCGACATTTGCAAAATCCTGTACGATCAGGGCTGCACATCTCTCGGTAATGCTGCTTCCAGAGGAGATGAAAAATTTCAGTGTCTGTCCAGCCGGGAAGCCTGCTTCTGCAAGCATCTCTTTTGCCTTTTCAGGATCGTACTGAACCTGAACTTTGTCATTGTAGTATGGGCTTACCGGTGCGATCGGGGTCATGATCGGAGTTCCCTCTCCCATAAGAAGACCATTTACCAGTACGTCACGGTTGATTGCCATATTCAGTGCCTGGCGAACTTCCTGAGTAAGATATTCCTTCTGAGTATTGAAGATCAGAGTGGTATAGGAAGTGGTAGGAACAGACTCTGTTACCAGGTTATCCTGGGACTTGGCTGTTTCCCAGTCATCAGTCAGTACGGAACCGAATCCGATCAAATCAAGCTCGCCGTTCATAAGACCGGAAAGAACGTTTGCGGACGGTACTACACGGATGATCAGACGGTCAATATTTGGAGTTCCAAGATAGTAGTTTTCGTTCTTTGTGAACTCCATACGCTCACCATTGATCTCACTGTCATAGATGAATGGGCCGGAACCTACCGGATTTGCCCAAAGGTCAGGAGCATTGATCTCTTCTGCTGTTTTTCCTTCAAATATATGTTTCGGGATGATGAAAACAGTGTCGATATCCTGCAGGAATGTATCAGGATACATAGCCTCTTTTAATTTGAAGGTTACTTCATAATCGCTGTCTGCAGTTACTTCGATGGAATCCTCAGAAAGCTCTGCTCCGGAATCATCCACACCTGCAATGTACTCCAGGTGATAACGGCTCTTTGCCTCTACAGACGGATCAGAATACATCTGGTAGCTGAATACAACGTCCTCTGCTGTAACCGGCTCACCATCAGACCATACTGCGTCTTCATGAAGCTTAAAGGTAACTGCGTCACTGGCATCATTTACAGTCCAGGACTCAGCAAGGCGTCCCTCAATGGAACCGTCTGCGTTTGTCTGTGTCAGGCGGTCATAAATCTGGTCACAGATAAAACGGGTGTAGTTGCTTGTGGTGTTCAGCGGCATCATGGTATCCCATGCCTGGTCCATGGCAGCTGTTACAACTTTTTCCTCTGCCTCAGCAGCAGCTGGAACAGCATAGCCTGCTACCATGCTTCCTGCAAGCAGGAGCGCTGCAGCCTTTTTCATGTTGAATTTCATAGGTCTCCTCCTTTTTTCTTTTGTCAGGGATGTTTTTTCTCTGACAGGTTTTGTGAAGCAAATCAGTCCGGGAAACTCCCGGAACCAATCTTATGTCAACGGACTGTCCGGTCTTGCATCAAGACCCTCCTAATCCTGAGACATTACAGTTTGATCTTCGGATCCAGCGCATCGCGGATACCGTCGCCCAGAAAATTAATACTTAACACAGTGATCAGAAGTGCAAGTCCCGGCGGAAGCCAGATCCACAGTTTCTGGGAAAGCACAGTAATGGACTGCGCATCGTAGAGCATATTTCCCCAGCTTGCTCCCGGCGGCTGTACACCCATGCCAAGGAAGCTTAAGGATGATTCGGAAAGGATGGCACTCGCCATCTGGAATGTGATTGCGATCAGGATCGGGGCAAAAGAGTTTGGAAGAACATACTTTGTCACGATCTTGAAATTGGAGGTACCAATTGCCCTTGCAGATTCTACATATTCTTTCTCGGATACGGAAAGTACATTTGCATAGATCAGTCTGGCAAACTGTGTCCAGCCGAGCACACCGATGACACAGGTTACAGACCAGACAGACGGTCCCAGAACAGCAAACAGCACCAGGACCACCACCAAGAATACCACCAGCAGCAGCACCCTTACCGGCAGAATCCAAAGCAGTACATTTATTAGAACGAAAGGGAGTACCGCCAATAGCGGCAGTACTCCAATTAAATATATTAGAAAACATAGGCAAAAAAATTACTTAAATATTTCCATAAGACGAGACTGAAATTCTTGATTTTCTTTCTCAATCTTATCTTTCTCTTCCTGCTCTTTAGCATCAGCAGCAGCCTTATCACGAACTTCTTTATCCTTAGCAGCAAGTTCTTTAAGATAATTCATTTTTTCGCTAGCTGTCTGAGTGTATCGACTAGGGCACGAATTAATGAGCTCGTCATCGGTCAAAGAACCGAAAGTCTCCTCAAACTGAGAGCGGAAATTAGAGTTATCAATCATAGGCTGCAAAGACTCTTTAATTTCTTGTAAAGTCTGAGCATCTATGCGCATATTATCAATACGTTGCAATAGAGAAATATCGGTGTGAAAAGAAGTACGTAAAGGAACATTATTCTTATCCACAGAAGTAACCTCATGCTGAACCTCTTCGTAAACAGGAGGAACATAAACAACTTTATCTTTAGCTTTCATAATCAAACAACATTAAATTATTTTGAATAAGGCAAACCGTACATGCTAAATGGACGAACAGCCACACAAGTATTGACACTACCAATAAGCAACTTATCATCGTTTACAGTACCCGACCATTGATTTTCAAAAATAGGGTAAAGTATAGACGGACGACATTTAAATAAGTCATCAACACCAATAAATGAATCTCCGAGAGTAGGATTATTAACATTTCGCCGCCATAAGGAAAGGAAAGTCTCATCAAATCCTGTAACCCAAGTGCTATAAGAGCCACAAAAACCACCTTCAAAATAATCACGAGAAGCCTTTAACTCAGCATAACGAGGAGCATAGCCATAAGTTGTAGACATATTCAAAGGATAATTAGCCGACTTAT
>OLNE01001283.1_pt1 | contig 18642 bp, 15 predicted proteins | sample 1672431 | NCBI WGS metagenome assembly OLNE01 (sample SAMEA3136685, study PRJEB25190) | human gut metagenome | reverse complement strand
CAGCCCCCCGCCAGCGGGGGCTGTCGAGCGTAGCGAGACTGGAGGCGGCCCCAGCCAGCCCACTCGCCAGCCTATGCGGCTTTTGCCGTGGCGGCGTGGGCGGAGATGCCGCACGCGCCAACGGGCACCGGAGCGTCGTCGGCATCGTCGTCGGTCTGCACACGCAGCGTCGACTGATGCAACGTCAATGACAATCCAGGCGTCACCGCGAATCCCGGCTGCACCGGCTTATGGGCCGCACCGACTCCAGCCGCGACGGGCGAGGCGACGACGGACGCCGCAACACCCACCGCGCCGAGGGGAGCCGCAACAGGAACGACAGGAGCCGCAACCGCCCCGCCAGCCGGCGACACGACCACGCCCGCGCGATGGCGATGCCGCCCGGCACGAGCCGAATCCAGCACGCCCTCGTCGAACTCCCCGGTCTGCCGCGATACGATCGCCGCGCATGTGACCGCAGCGGACACGTTCGCCATCGTGCTCGGCATGCCGACGATGTTGCTGACCGGCACCAGCGGCACCAGAAGCTGCACCGGAAGACCAACCGCGGTGAACACGGTCGTCGCGGTCACGATCGCAGTGCCCGGCACGCCCGCGGTACCGATCGACGACAGCAGTCCGATCACCGCGAGCGCCACATAGCTCGCCGGCGAATACCCCAGTCCGAGCGCGTTGATGGTGAACACGGCCGACAGCATCGGCCACACACCGGCGCATCCCGGCATGCCGATGGTCGTCCCGATCGGGGTGGTGAAGTTCGCCACGTCCGCGCCGACGCCGACCGTGCCGAGCTGCCGTATGCTCAGCGGAAGCGTCGCCACGCTGGACTGCGTGGCGAACGCCGTGGTCTGCGCCGGCAGCACGGCCTTGAAGAACGTCAAGGGCGGCACGTGCGCCACGAATTTCAGCAGCAGCCCGTTGACGACGAACGCCTGGATGATGTTGAGCACGAAGCCCAGCACGAGAATGCTCAGCAGCGCGAGCAGCGCGTCCGCCTTGGATGTGGTCGCGGCCGTCGAGGTCGCTCCCAGCACCACCACCGCGTACGGGGTGAGCTCGACCACGTAGCCGACGGCCTTGTAGATCACGTCCTTGGTCTGCTCGAAGAACCGTTTGACGACGCTCACGTCCTTCTGCCGACCGACCGACACGATGGCGATGGCCAGCACGGTGGCCGTGATGATGATGGGCACCACACGGTTGCCGGACAGGTCTCCGACGATGTTCTTCGGGAAGAAGTTGAGTATGACCTGGTCGAGCGGCGCTGTCTGCGAGGTGAGGAAACCGGCGGTCGACTTGTCGTCGACGAGTTTGACGCCCGAGCCGATGTGCAGCGGGATGGCCACACCCAGCGTCATCACGATGGCGATCAGATTGGTGAGCAGCAGCCAGCCGACCGACCGCAATCCGATGCTGCGCAGCTTTTTCAGACTGCCGACGTAGGTGATGCTGGAGATGATCGACACGAAGATCAGCGGCGCGACCAGCGCGGTGATCAGGTTGATGTAGATGTTGCCCAGCAGGTTGAGCGAGTCGACCTGCCCGTCGAACACGAGGCTCAGGGCGATGCCCAGCCCAAGCGCGAGCACCGTCAGCAGGCTGAAGTTGAGTTTGAAGACCGCGCGCAGCACGGCGATCAGGGCGAACAGCACCACGGCCGACGCCCAGACCGCCACTGCGGTGGGATCGATGTTGGATAGCGCTCCCATCAGTCAGCTCACCTCGCCGAGGTCGGGCGGGTCGAGTCGGAGAGAGCCTGTGCCGCCGCGGCGTCGCCACGGTTGCGGCTCAGCGCCAGCGCCCCGGCGGCGGTCAGCGCGAGGCTGAGCGCGACGGATGCGATGACCGTGGCTTCGGCACCGGTGCGGGAGAGCGGCTCGTTGCCGGCGACGACGATTTTGCGGGACGGCTTGTTGCCGGCCGTGCTATCGTTGCCGCCAGCGTTGTCGGCGTTGCCTGCGACCGGATTGTTACCCGTGTCGCCGCTGCCGCTGCCGTTACCGCTGCCGCTGCCGCCGTTGTTGCCTCCGGCGAGCGCCGCGACCGCATTGGCGATGTTCTTCGTGGCGGTGTCGGTCGCGCTGATGGTCGCCTTCTTGTCGGACACGGTCTTTTCGGCCGCGGCGAGCGTCTTCTTGAATGCGGCGACCCGGCCGGCGGAGTAACCGTCCAGGCTCACCGTCTTGGCTTGTGCGATTTCGCCGCGCAGGTTGAGCAGGGAGTAGAAGTGGTCGGCCTGGGCGATGTATGCGTCACGGTCGTTGTTGACCTTGCGCCCGTAGTTCTTCGCCGCGCTCAGGTCGTCGCCGGTGATGGAGAATCCGCCTTGGATGATCGCCTTGTCGTCGTACGTGGTGCCGTACCAGTTGAGCATGTATTCCCTCGCCGTGGGCTGCGGCTTGGCGTCGACGTTCGCGGTCTTGCCATGGTAGTCCACGACCTCATCGGTCACGGGGCCGGCCGGCTGGTCGGTTCCGGGCAGCTGTGCGGCGTTGTTCTTGTTGTAGTGCAGCAGCAGCGGCACCTGCAGGCGGGTCGCGCCGACGCCCTTGGAATCGACGACGCCGTGGCTGCCGTCCTCGGTCACGAGGTTCGGCAGGTACGTGTTCACGAGATGCGTGTACAGGTCCGACAGCGGGTGGCTGCCGTTGTTGTAGTTGTCACGGATGTGGAACGGCGAGCCTTTGCCGGACGTGCTGTCGAGGATCGTGTCGAACGTGTACACGTGCTTGATGCCGTATTTGCGGGCTTCCTGGTTCACGTAGCGGATCGTGGCGTATGTGTTGCCGCACCAGGTCGCGCCGAAGAAGATGTAATGGTTGCCTGGCGACTGCAGCAGCTTCTCCAGTTCGCCGTACGTCACCGATATGAGCGAGAAGTCCTTGTCCTCGCCCTGCTTGAACACGCTGGCCGCGCCGGCCGAGACGTTGTTCAGGTAGTAGTTGGTGTAGAACTGGCCGTTGGTGCGGGTCGCGGCGTTCTTCGCGGTGCCCAGCACGCGGGTCAGCTCGGCGCTGTCGGCAACGTTCGCGGTGGATGCGAGCACCTTGTCGCCGGTGTTGTCCTTGTTGTAGGTGAACAGGGTCGGCAGGTCGACGACGTTTGCTGTGTTCTTGCTTTGCAGGTCGGTCAGGCCGAATTCGTCGATGGTCTGCTGGAACCGCTTGGCGAATGCGTCGACCGCGTTGTTCTTGTCGTTGATGTTGACGAGCGTGTCAGCTCCGGCGTTGTCGAGGTGCGGGTCGAAATTGTAGATCTTCTCGATGCCCTGCGCCTTGGCGGCGGTGTTGATGGCGGGCAGTGCGGCCGTCGTCGCGGAGTCCCACGTGCCGCCGATGAGTATCACGAAGTTGCCTTTGCCGTAGCGCAGGATGTCTTCGAGACGTTCCAGCGTGATGTTTTCGAACACGTGATCCGAAGGCAGGTTGGGGATGCCCGCGTAGTAGTCGAACGGCGTGTCTTCCTGGGATTGTGCGGCTGTTGCCGCCGTGGGCGTGGTTTCGGCGGCGGACGCGGCGTTCCCGCCCGTCAGCGCGAATCCGGTGAGACCGAGCGCCGCCGCGGTGAGCAGCGCCGCGGCTTTAGCGGCGATGGAGCCTCTCGTGAGGCTGTGGTTGGTGTTGGACATTGTTGTGGTTCCCTTCTGTATTTCTTCCGTATCGAATTGCGTTGGTACTGCTGCGCCGATGGCTCAGCGGGACGATGGTCCGTCGACGAGGTTGAAGTCATACCGTGCGGTAGGAGCGCCGCCGCTGTCGGCCACGTTGAGACTCGCCGATGGCCCGGCGGATGGTCCGTTCGCCGGCGATGCGATGGGCTGCAGCACTTCGGTCGGCGCACTCGCGTCGGCACGGGCTTCGGTTGCGGCAATGGCGTTCGCCGTCGTCGCGGGGGCCGGCGTCGCGCCGTCTGCGATGTCGAATCCGTCGTCGGACCGGCCGCCGTTCGCTCCGGCGAGCGCGGGAGCGCGGCGCTTGTTGCGCGCAATCAGCGCGGCGCCCAGCGTGCCGATGACGGCGAGCGCGATGACCACGCCGGCGACGATGCGCACCACCGGGCTGGTGGTTTCGGCCCGATCGGTGACCGGAGAGGCCTGCGTGGTGGTTTCCGCCGTATCAGTGCCGCTGTCGGTGATGCCGGATTCGGTCGTGGTGGTCTCGCCGCCAGCGGTGTCGGCGGTGTTGTCATCGCTGTTCTTCCGGGAGGCCGCGTCCTTCGAGGTCTGAATGGCGGTGGCATCGGCGTTCGCGGCCGTGTCGCCTGTGATCCCGGCTGTGCTGCCCGTCGTGCTCTGGCCGGACTGTGTGCCGGTCGACTGCGCGGGCTGCGACTGTTGCGCGGTGGTGTTGCCCGTGGAGGGCTTCGTCGTCTGGGTGGCCGGCGAGCCCGAGGACTGCTTCGCCGGGGCCGGGGCCGATTGCTTCGGGTTGCTCGGCTTCGTGGCGGGGGCGGGCGTCGCCGGCTCCTCCTTCTGGGCGTGCTCCTTCTTGTAGTTCGCGCAGTAGCTGTCGAACGCGGCCTTCTGCGCTGAGACGTCGATGCCGCCTCCGGGGTTGGAATCGTAAGCCGAACCGCCACTGGAACAGCAGGCGACCGGATTGTAGTTGGTCGAGCACAGGTCGCACACGTCGCCGGCCGCGTAGGCCGTGCCGAGCGCGAATTGCAGGCCGCCGACCGCCATAGCGCCTATCACGGCCGAGCCGGCGAGCACGCGGATAAGCCGGCGCTTCACGGGCCGCCCGTTGCGTGGCGTTTCATGACGAGCTGATGATGTGGACATGGATATTCCCTTCTTCTTGTCTTCCGCGCCGTTTTTGGATACGGCGCGGCGGTACAGTCTGGTGGCGGCGAATCGCGATATACGAAAACCTGCGATGCGGCAGAATCCGCATCGCCGCGAATGATCCGGCAACCGTCGGCGTAATCTGCCGGGAGTGTGAGGAATCATGCCGGACGGCGAATCACAGTCATCGCGATCACGCCGGCAAACATCCGAAACGGACTATCGAGCGGTCTCTCACCGCTCGCGCATGATCGGCAGTCCGCCCGACAGTGAGCCGACAGCCGATGCCTTCACGCCTTCATTGACACACATAACGTACTCCTTGCTCGGATAAGACACCTGACCGGGGTGCCGCCCCATCATCCGGGGCCGGGCCTGTTCGCGGGTTCCCGTGAACGTTGACATCATCGTAGGCTCCGCGTCGCCGCGTTGGCAAACCCGCGGTTATACATAGTTGTTATGGCCTCGTATCAACCCTATATTTGTTCACGATGACAGCGGCGACAACCGTTATGGCGAATATCACGACATTGCCGATGATCAGCAGACGGTTCATCGTGTACAGCAGCCATGCGATCAGCAGCAGGTCGACGAGCAGCGCGACGATGCACAACGCCGCGAGCCCGGATTGCGGCACGCGGCCGAGCAACGGCAGCGAGCGGAATGCGCAGAGCGATGAGCCGTCGCGCAGTATCAGGCGCAATGCGGCGACGGCGACCATCGCCTGCACCACGATCATCAGAATCGTGACGCTCGACGACACGGTTTTCGCGGAATTCCCGGCGATCAGCGGGCACTCCGCGGCGATCATGCCCACCGAAAGCAGGCGCACGGGAGCGCCGGTCCGAGCGGAACGCTCTCCCAGTTCGCGCGGCAACCATCCGTCCGCGCAGGCCGAGGCGACCGGATACGCCATGCAGCCGACTGCGGCATTGAGCGTGGTGAGCAGGGCGAACGCGGAGCCGCCCACCACGAACGCGACCGTCACCGGAGCCGGGACGAATGCAGACAGGCTGACGGCGAGATCCCGGTTCGCGACCTGGGCTATCGGCAAGGCGCCGGCATCGGCCACGCAGATCAGCGCATACGTCACGGCGACCAGCAACAGCGAGACGCGCATCGCGCGGGGCACCGTCACCCGCGGACGGTCCGCGACCGCGGCATAGTTCGCCACGCCGGCCACCCCGTTCATCATGAACGTCATGTACACGCATGCGAACAGGAACGCCAGAGGCGAGCCGAGAAACGTGTAATGCGCGAGATTCGCGAGCCGCACGTGCGGCATTGTCACCGCAACGTACGTGCCCAACGCCGCCGCGAGCAGCACGGCCATCACCAGTTGGGCGATGGCGGCGATGCGGGCACCCAGCATGTGCACGCCGAGGAACAGCGCGACGACCAACGCCGCGGTCAGGCGTGTCGGCAGCGTGGGCAGGCCGAGCAGCTGCGCCGCGGACAGCGCGTACGCGGAGATGTCGAACACCAGAAAACACAGGATATAGGCGACGATGCCACCGAACACGGGCGGCAGCAGCGTGCCGACCTGCTGGTACTGGCCACCCGGGTAATCGCCGGACGAGCTGGCCAGCAGCTGCGGCACCAGCGCGAACGCGCCTCCCAGGCCACCGACCAGCGCGGCGAGCCACAATCCGGTGCCCGTGATGCCGACGCCGATGCCGGCCATCGACATGACCCCCAGACCGACGACATTGCCCGCGCCGAAAGCGGCCAGATGAACCGTGTGCAGTGAACGTGATGATGCCATGATGCCCCTCCCCGGCCGAAACCTTCATGACAACTGAACCACATCATGCCGGCGATGAGAACGCCGTTCCCATATGAAAAATCTATGCTGCGTTCAAGCGCCACATTGTTCGATCGCGGATGGCGGGGCCGGGGCTCGTGTCCGACGACCCTATCCGCGGCGCATATCGCCCGTCGCGCGTCAGCTGCTGGTCAGGAACGTCTCGTTGCCGCGGGTGAAATCAAGCACCGCGCCGGCAAGCTCGACCTCGCCCGACAGATCGGGGTCATCGGCGAGCAACCGCCCAGCACGTTCGCGCGCGTCGGCGATGATCTTGACGTCCTTGACCACGCGCAGCAGTTTCAGACCGGACTTGCCGCCCGACTGCGCGTCGCCGAGCACGTCTCCGGCGCCGCGGAACTCCAGATCGGCCTGCGCGATCTGGGCACCGTCGAGCGTGCCCTGGATGACCTGCAGCCGCTGCTGCGCGGGACCGCCGTCCTCAGCCCGCGAAATCAGGAACGCCCATGAATCCGTGCCGCCGCGCCCCACGCGCCCGCGCAGCTGGTGCAGCTGCGAAAGCCCGTACCGGTCAGCGTCGAAGATCACGATGCAGCTGGCCTGCGGCACGTCCACGCCCACTTCGATGACCGTTGTCGCCACCAGAACCGGCGTGGCCCCATCCGCGAAATCGGCCATGACCTGCTGCTTGGTCGCGTCATCGTCGCGGCCGGTCAGCGTCGCGAAACGGACGCCACGGAACTGCGGCAGCGATGACAGCCTGCGCTCGATCTCGGCCACGGAATGCAGCGGCGGCCGTGACGGAGCACCGTCACCATCCTCCTGCGATGGCGCGCTGGCGGCTGTGTTGGCGGCCGCGGCGGCGGATTCGCGCCTGTAGGCGTCGGAATCGTCGTACACGCCGATCTGCGATGCCCCACTTGTATCGTCATCGCCGTCCGATTCATCGTCGGCATCGATACGCGGGCAGACGACATACGCCCGCTCCCCCGCGTCGATGCGGCCGCGGATGTGGGCGAACATGGAGCCCATCATGCGGCCGTCGTTTTCAGGCACGACGAACGTGCGGATGGGCTTGCGCCCGCCCGGCAGCTCGGTGAGCCACGAGATGTCCAGATCGCCGAACCAGGTCATCGCCGCCGTACGCGGGATCGGCGTCGCGGTCATGACCAGCAGGTGCGGCACGACATCGTTTTTGGTGCGCAGGGATTCGCGCTGCTCCACGCCGAACCGGTGTTGCTCGTCGATGACGACGAGCGCGAGGTTCGGGGCCTGGAACGTCTTGGAGAACGCGGCGTGCGTGGCGACGATGATGCACGGGTCGCCGCTGGCCGCGAGCGCGAGAGCACGGCGGCGGGCGGCCAGTTTCATGCCGCCGGTCAGCAGGATGACCGGCACGTGCCGCGTGTTCGCGTCCGACTGCGCGTGCGCCGCGCCGTCTTGTTTCCCACTGCGTGCCCCACTGTGTTTCACGGGATGTTTCACGGCCGCGCGCCCCTTGGCATCTCCGTCATCGGCAGCGGATTCGGCGGCCTTGATCAGGTCGGCCGGGTCATTGGGAGACAGGGCATCGCGGGACGGGTCATCGCCCGTCTCGACGCCGTCAATCGCGCAGAGCATGGCGCTGATGGTCGCATGATGCTGCTCGGCGAGCACCTGAGTGGGCGCGACAAGCACCGCCTGATGGCCGGAACCCGCCGCCTGCAGCATGGCCGCGACCGCGACCACGGTCTTGCCGGAACCGACCTCGCCCTGCAGCAGGCGCTGCATCGGATATTCGCGGGCCATGTCCACGCCGATATCATCGATGATCTCCCGCTGGCCGCCGGTCAGCGGGAACGGCAGTGATTCGATGAACCGGTCACGCAGCGCCACGCCCGCACAAGGCAGGGCCGCATCCTTGCGGACATTGCTACGCGACTGGAGCAGCGCCGTCTGCGAGACGAACGCCTCCTCGTAGCGCATCGTGCCGATGGCCCGTTTGAAATCCGCGGTGTTGAGCGGGTCGTGGATGGCCAGGAACGCTTCCGCGCGATGCAGCAGATGATTCGATTCGCGCACCGATTCGGGCAGGACGTCCGGGATCGCGCGGGCCAGGCCGACGGCCACGGCGTTTCCTGACCGAGACTCGGCATCCGCTGGAGCGGTTCCGGCGCCGCTGATGCCGCCGTCTTCCATCGGTTTCATTGTTTGCGGGGCTTCCGTTGCCGCATCGCCCGGGAGATCCTGCCCGGTTCCGGCCAGCAACTCGATGCATTGCACTATCGACTCATGAATGTGTTCGCTGGAGATACGAGACGACGCGTGATACACCGGTCGGGGTCTGCTGATGCGACGCAGGCCCGCTTCGACGGTGTCGGCGTCGTATTTCAGAGCGCTCATCTGCACGACACCGGAGTATTCGCCATCAGCCGGACCGGAGCCGGGAGCGACCGTCATTATTTCGGGATGGGTGAACTGCAGTTGGCCGTTGAACTCGCTCGGCTCGCCGGCGATCACCACAATCGCGCCGGAACGCAGCCGCATGCTCAGCCAATCGACATACTGCTTCTTGTACGAGAAGAACACCAAACGGGCGGCGGCCCCCGCGATATGCCGGGAAACCGCGAAATCCCCGTCATCCACCACGGCCTCGAGCCGGTAGCCCCGCCGAACGTTCATCGGCACGACCCGCATGCCGCGCACCGACGCGGAGAACGCCATTCTCTCGCCGATACGGGCCTCGCGCAGTGCCCGCAGGGGCACCGGATCGGCGACGCGGAACGGATAGTAGGTCAACGCATCGCCCACCGTCACGACGCCAAGGCTTTTGAGCGCGCCGACACGCCGCTTGTTCGTCATGATCGACGACATGGTGGTGTTCAACGTGATGCTCATACGTCCCTATTGTGGTGTGCCGGCGGGACGGCATCGCATTGTCCCCTCCGCCAGCGGATATAAAGAGGCCCCGGAGTCTTGCGACTTCCGGGGCCTCAGTGAAACGTTATCGCGCGATGTCACGCAACCACACGCTGAACCTTGCCGGCCTTGAGGCACTTGACGCACACGCGGACGCGAACGTTCTGGCCGTCAACGGTGGTACGAACCGGCTGCAGGTTCGGGCGGAAGGTGCGCTTGTTGCGGATATGCGAGTGAGAAACGGTGTATCCGACCTGCGGACCCTTGCCGCACACTGCACAACGAGCTGCCATGATGGACTCCCTTAATAACCTTGATGTTCAAGTCTTCCGTGTTCCAGCACGGATGCTTGAACACACAACTTCACAATAATAGCGCCAAACACAAACAAATGCAAATCAAGCGTGTATCATTGCGGCTTTCACCTACACATCCACACAATATCACCCGTCTTGACTATTGCCGCATCCAGCAACTCTTCATAAAATCACGGTAAAACGGTTACTGTATGGCATACGATACATGCAACGCGGCAATCGTCAAGGAGGAATGATGCTCAATTCACTTAAAGGCCTGCTTTCACGCAAAAACGACGTGCCCTCCCCCACAGTGATCTCGTTGGGACAGGTGTGGGTCGACATCATGATGGACATCGACGCGATTCCCCAACCGGGCGGATTCGCCGTCGCGAACCATACCATGCCGTCGGTGGGCGGCAGCTTCCGCGTCATGCAGGCGGCCAGCCGGATTGGGGCGGCGACCAAGCACGCAGGCGTCATCGGCAACGGGCCGTGGGCGTCACTGATCCGCAAGGCTCTCAACGACAACGGCATCGAGCACATCGGCCAGGACCGCATCGACGCCGATTCCGGTTTCCGTCTGGTGCTCAACGACAGCGAGCGCAAGACGTTCGTCGCCACGTATGGCGCCGAATCACAAGGCAACGAGAACACGTTCGACTGCGTGGAGCCCGGCGAGGGCGATGTGGTGCACATCAGCGCCAACACGCTGATGGATCACAGCGCGTCAGGCATCGACGCCTTCCTGCATCGCACCTCTTCGGACCCGACGACGCGCGACTACAGCATCGTGCTCAATCCGACCAACACGCTGCACATGGTCAGCGACCACCTGCTGGAGGATCTGGTGCTGGTGCGGCCCATCTGGTCCTGCAACCGTCAGGAGGCCCGCACGCTCGCCGACCGGCTTGGCGTGTTCGTGGACGATTCCCTGTCGATGACCGTCGGCGGCGGATTCGACGACTCGATGAAGGCGCTGTGCAACAGCCTCGGCGCCACGCTGCGCGCGCCGCTGGTGGTTCGTGCGGGGTCGCGCGGCGCGTGGGTGCGCACGCCGGGCGGCGAAGTCATCCATGTGGAGGGGTATCCGACGAAGGCGACGCACACCCGTTCGGCGGGCTCGTGCCACACCGGTGCCATGTGCGCACTGATCGCCCGCGGCTGGTCGCTTGTCGATGCGGTGAAGATCGCCAACGCGGCCGCTTCGCTGGGCATTCAGCGTTCCATCAACGGCGTTCCGGACTGCCCCGGCTATGACGAGGTCATCGCCAAGCTCGAGGAAGACGAGACTCCGGCCGAGGCCGCGAAGTAGCCATTCCTCGCAGCGTCGCCCGGCCGATATGGATTGTTGCGCAACGCTGTCGTTCCGTTTGCGTCCTTAAGTGCGCGCCGAACGGACGACTCTGCGCACATAGGGACGCAAATCGGGTGTTTTGCGTCCCTATGTGCGCGCACTTGTCGTTTCGGCGCGCACTTAAGGACGCTATTGGACCAATCACCGTGCCGATGACCGCTCAGGCGCGGCCACCCCACGGCGTCTGGCCGACAATCCCCATATCGCGGGCGAGCCTGCGATGCAGTTCCTTCGTCAACGGAATCAGATCGCTTTCCAGCGGATAATTCAGAAAAACGCTGCGGCAACGGCATGTAATTCACCCGCAACCATATGTAGATTCGTCCATCCATCACGATCAGATTCGGTCTGTACGGGCTCATCTTCAGCAGTTCGACCACGTCGGCGGGCATGCCGCCCTGCTCGCTGGTGCGCTGAAACATCTTGCGACCCTGATAGATGGTCGCCCACATGAGTGGGCCTCGTGGCACCGTGCACGGGCATACCAGGAACACGATATCGGTGCCATAGCTGGGGTTCGCGTCCGATATGAACTGCATCACGTCATAGTTGAACGTGATCCAGCCGTCCTTGCCCCATGTCGTATGCGGCATTTCGCTACCGACCGTCCTCAGCTTGGAAATCTTGGCGAACCACGCCGGAGGGAAGTGCACGTCCTCGTCCAGCGGCGTCCAACCGCGAGCGAACATATCCGCCCGCCGCGCCTCTTCGATGGGATCGGGCTTGCGCCACGCATAATAGGTGTACCAGATAACGAACGCCGACCCCGATGACGATCGCCACGATCGACGCGGCCCATTGCGCGCCTGACCCGCCCAACCCGTCCGACTCCCGCCGGCCCGCAACAATTCACCCGCAATTCATATGGAAACTTGGTATGCCGGAAACGGCACTTTACGATATATATGAACACGACGTCAGGAGTCCCCATGAACGACAGCATCGCAGCCAAACCCACCGATGGCCCGGCAGACAGTACAGCGGCCGGCACAGATCCGGCCCTCACCGCCACCGCGAAACTCACCCCGCGCGAGAAGAAATGGATCATCTACGACGTGGGCAACTCCGCGTTCGTGCTGCTGTCCACCGCGGTGATTCCGATCTACGCGAAATCGCTGATGCCCGCGGACGGCAACATCGTGTCGGCCTGGGGCTACGCGCAGACCATCGCATCGCTGGTCATCGCGCTGCTCATGCCGCTGCTCGGCTCGATTGCCGACGTGCAGGGCATGAAAATCAAGTTCTTCCTCGGCTTCTTCGGCACCGGCGTCGTCACGTGCTGCGCGATGGCGCTTCCACTGACGTGGCTGCCGTTCCTGGTCGTGTATATCCTCGCGACGATCGGACTCAACGGCTCGCTCACGTTCTACGATTCGATGCTGATCGACACCACGCCGAACGAACGCATGGACAAGGTCTCCTCGCACGGCTACGGCTGGGGCTACATCGGCTCGACCGTGCCGTTCATCGTGTGCATCGCGTTGATCTTCGGCGGCCCGGCGCTGCCATTCGGCTGGACGACGACCGGCTGCACCCGCGCATCGTTCATCATCACCGCCGTCTGGTGGGTCGCGTTCACGATCCCGCTGATCTCCAGCTACCGTCAGGAGCATTACCGCGCCACACGCGACAAGCTGGGAACGGCCGTGCGCGGCACCTTCCGCGAGCTTGGCGGCACCTTCCGCAAGATAGTGAGGAACAAGCCGCTGTGGATGTTCATGCTCGCGTTCTTCTTCTACATCGATGCGGTGAACACGGTGATCTCGATGAGCACCTCGTACGGCGCCGAGCTGGGCATCGACTCGACTCAGCTGGTGGTGGCGCTGCTGGTCACGCAGTTCGTGGCGTTCCCATGCGCGATCCTGTACGGGCGGATGGCCGGGCGGTTTGGCTGCAAGGCGATGATCGTGGCGGCGGTCGTGGCCTACATGTGCATCGTGTTCTTCGCCGCGTTCTTCCTCGTGTCGGCCGCGCAGTTCTGGATCCTGGCGATCCTCGTCGGCATGTTCCAGGGCGGCATCCAAGCGCTGAGTCGCTCGTATTACGGCAAGATCATCCCCAAGGACCACGCCAACGAGTACTACGGCTTCTACGACATTTTCGGCAAGACCGCGAGCATCCTGGGCACGTTCCTCGTGGCCACCACCACGTCGATCACCGGCAACGCCTCCCTCGGCGTGCTTTCCATCGCCATCCTGCTGGTGTTGGCGCTCATCTTCCTGCTCCTGCAGAAGGATCCAACACAAGCGTAATGTCACCCATCAATCAGCAACAGGAACGCCGAAGCAGCGATGAAACGGCAGATCCTACCGCCCGAGCCGCGACCTGAAACAATTTAGCCCTGCACAACGCACATATTTTGGCAGGGCGGTAGTTGTCGCAAATTCTGCGACAACTACCGTTCGTAAATCGAACGCTATAATCAGAAACTTTCAGATGCTGAGTTCCATGCAGTACCCCCTGTGACCGCAATGCGGGCAGGTAAGCTTGCGTGTCTTGGGCGTGTGTGCGGCGAATACGAACTCTCGCATACCCGGCTGGAAGGTCTCATGGCAAGCCGGACATAGGTACTGCACGCGGGAGCGATAGTACTTCATCGCCGCAACAGTGAGCGCAATCGCCAGCAGAACGGCGACCGGCAGCGGCCACCATACGTCTGTCATCACACCGATGACGAGGCATGCAATTTGCAACAAAGTCGCGGGCAATGCGATTGCCAGTATGACCAAATATGTGGTGCGCAGGGAATGAGTGGTTGTGGTGTTCATAACGGTTGCCATGTCGGTTAATGTTGACGATACGAAGTCAGACGCCGAGACCGTCAGTGCTTTGCGCAGCTGCAAGCAGTCATCAAGACGTTGCTTCTGCTCGGCGATACCCGACTGCAAGGATGCCGTCTGCTGATCCAGCAAATCAACCAGCACCCGTTCCGGCCGCTCGTCCGACAGAATCGAGCGAATCTGCTCTAGCTTGAAGCCGAGTCCTTTGAGAAAAAGGATGACCCGCATCCGCTCGACCTCTGCAGTCCCATACAGCCTTCGGCCGCCGTCGCTGATCTCATTGGGAATCAACAGACCTTTGGCGTCGTAGTACTGCACGGTTCGCGCACTCACACCAGTGAGTTTGGCGATGTCCCCTGTGGTGTATCGGCTGTCCGTTTCATCGTCCATCGACATGGCCCAACCTCCTTTCACCAAGCAATATGCCGCATTACGCAACGTCACAAGCAACATATGACGCAACGTCGACCACAAAACCTTCACATATAAGCGGACTGTAGAAAGACATCGACCATCGCAATTGTGCACTGGTTCACAGTGAATACCCCGAACCAGTTAGACGGCAGAACAGAATTACAGCCACACCTGTTCTTCAGGCTTTACCTCGCCGACCACATTGGCCACACGCATGGCATCATTCCGACTCAATCTACCGGTGAACCCCTGTAGATCCGACCGGAGGAACCGCACCAGCTGCGCGCAGCGAGCGGTCGTCAGATGGGTAAGCCCGGCATGCTCATACTCGGGCAGTTGCACATCGCCCGCCCCATGCCAGGTTGGATTGCTGGTCAGTTCCACAGCCACTCCACCGTCGTCGTCGGCTTGTATGACGATGGCGGCCACGTAATGGTTGCGTGATTTCGTCGGATCATCCTCGAACCGCACCCGCATGCGATACACGTCGAAGACATGCAGTTGCTCCGGAACCGGCATCAATTCCGGAATATCATGATTATTCGCCATCGCGCCACGCCTTGGGCAGTACGGCAACACCATCGGAGCCCCGGCTCGGATTCAACACCATGGCGTTCGGCACTTCGACCACCGGATATCCCTGTTCGTCGACCCCACGGTACGTAACTCCATTGGCGGCAACATGTCCCGCGTGAGGCAGCACGGGTTCAGGCGCCCTCACCTCGAACGGAATACGACGCTGCGACACCAACTGCACGCTGGCCATATTCACGAACGTATTGAAATTCAATCCCATGGAATCAAGAATGGCGTTCACTTCGGCTTTGAGATCATCATCCATGCGAACAGTGGTAGTGCTCATAATGAATCCTTTCTAAAGCCAATTGTATTACTAATGACTTCTTTTCTCAATATAATCCGTAGGATGCTTAACGCTTTTGCATCATGACCTTGACATCGGGACAATCCCACGCGAAACCAATCTCTGCCTTTGCGCTCATCAGCTGGGGAGCTCACGGTCACACTCATGCGTCGCAGACCACGAGCCTCGCTCGGCGTGCTGTCTATCGCGGTGCTGCTGCTGGTCGTGGCGCTCGTGTTCCTGCTTCTGCAGAAGGATCCGACGCGAGACTAGAGACGCCTGCTAAGAGCGGGCCACATGCGACCCGATGAAGGCGCGTACGGTATCATGTACTCGTCCATGCGCACCAACAGCGCGAGATGACCGCCGTCACCATGTCGGCGTGCGACGCAGCATCGATCAGCAAATCGGCCATATGCCGCTGATACGGCTTGCTCAGCAACTGCTTGAGGACATCGCACAGGCCCTGCATCAGCCGCCGTTCGCTAGACGACAGGTCTTGCATCTTGCGCATCACGGCCCACGCCATCAGACGCCGGTGCAGCGGCATCGGTATCAGGCGAAGCGTCCGCTTCCACTTGCGATGGCACGCGCCAGTTCGGCGTTCGTCGCGAACCGCTCCTGATAATCGAAGGTGATGACCGAGCAGTCCTCGGCGAACCGTTCAAAATGCAGGTAGAACAGGACAGCCCGATTCCGCCCGGCAGGAGCACAATCGTTGCGCGGGCGGAGGGATTGCGATGATACCGGTATGCGAAGGGTTCGCCATCCGGCAATCGCATGGTTTGCAACGGATACCGCTCACGAGACGCGGCGAGATCATCCATCGGCCGTCCTTTCCTTGCTATTTCGTCCGCCCGGGCTGCCCGGCGCCTTGTCCGTCGTCGTTGCGCCTGCGATAATCCTTGACCAGCTGGATGATGAGGCTCGCTATGCCGCACAGCACGCCGCCGATCGGCCACGGCAGCCAGAACGGGCCCACGAAGCTCCAGTCGTTATGCAGTAGGCACAGGGCGGTTATCGTGGCCAGCGACATGATGATGCCGCATACCGTACCGGTCAGATTGTCGTAGAAATCATGCCCGGCTGCACGCTCTTTCTTGCCATCGGTATCGGCCTTCTTGTTGTAGCCGTCGATGTCGAGCATGCCGTGCCGTATTCCGCAGTAAACGAAACTGAAGACGGCGACCGAGTACAGCATCAGCATGATCGCGTTCGGCCATCCATCGCTGATGCCCAACACGTCATCGGCGTACACAGTCACCGCTATGCCGATCAGGATTGCCGCTATACCGCCCACGATGCCGACCACCAGCAGACGCGTCTCGCGGCTGCGATCCTCATCGGTGTAGAAATCCTCGATATACGGATGGCGGCGTTTGAACTCGGCGTGCGACATGCCGCCCGGGACCAGCATCGCCAGCCCGGCGATCACACCTATGCAGATGCACAGGAACGTGAGGAAGTCATTGAGCCGCGTCACGCCGAGGATGGAGTTGCTTGAATCAAACAGATTGCAGATACCGACCGCCGCGATGATCGCCGCAACGCCGCCGGAGATGAGCAGCGCGAACCGGCGGCGATGCTCGTCGTAGCCGGTCAGGTCCTGCGGCAGGGTGGCCGTATTGGCGTGCACGGCGGGGCGGGGCGAACCGGTTCCGTACGGTGTCTCGCCGGTCGGCACGCCCGTGAGGCTTGTCTCGATGGCACCGGCCGCACCGAGATGCGCGGGCTCGTCGGCGTCGCCTATACTTCCCTTCGCGTTCCCCGCATGTGCAGGGCTCCCGGCATCTTCACCGGTCATGCCTCCGACAGTCGTGCCGCGGCCGGTTGCCGATGCGCCGTGCGAGTCCGGCCGGCTGGCGCTCACGCTCACGTCGCCGAGCACGAGGTCGTCAAGCGTGCAGCCGAACAGATCGCAGATCATGAGCAGCTTGTCCATTTCGGGGTAGGCCTTCTCGGATTCCCATTTCGAAATGGCCTGCCGCGAGACGCCGAGCAGCATGGACAGTCGCTCCTGGGTTATGTTGCGTTGGGCGCGCAGGTATTGCAGGTTGGTGCGGAAGCTCATCGTCAAATCCCTTCTCAAGTGATTCCATCATGTCATGTTCGGCCGATGACCCCACTATGGCACGCCGTCCACGCCATCCGCCACCATCTTACGGTTGCAATCGCCGACCATGCCCCGCAACCGTGCGCAACCACAGGTTGCATCGGCGGAATCCCGCCGTTTTGATGTCCTACATCACAATCCTCACGAAGTCGATTTTCCCCGCCTCAACCGCCGCCATGCCGTATCGAGGTCGAGCGAGCGGCCCGGCAGCTTGGGCCAGGTGTCCAATCCGTCCCCATATCTGCGTGGGATTAAGTGCACGTGGAAATGCATCACCGACTGCGCCCCATGATGACCCTTCCCGGTGGCAAGATATGCAACGAATCGTCCTCAATGATACAGGCGCGAGTATGGTACCGGGCCAATCGGGCATCAAGCGAAAGCAAGTCTCAGGATTCCGGGAATCCGCATCATGCGCACTTGTGCGGGAATATGAGTCATCCTCGCACAAACATCATCGAGAACGATTCACCGCACTATGCGTCGTACGAATCATCATCACGCACCGAATCATCGTCGCCGGGCATGACCGCGACGGTCCTGACCTCGGTTTTCAGCAGGTACTTCTCGGCGAAGTCCAATGTGGTGGACACCATCACAACCCCCTTCTTGACGTGCGAACCATCGATATGGCACCGGCGAAGCCCCTTGCCGCCGGCACCCACCATCGAAGCACGTCGCAGGGCGCGACACAAGACCGCGGGCATATGAAAAATCTATGGCTCGCTCAACCGACGCTCTCAAAACTCGCAGATACAGTCCGTCATCGGGCAGCTGGGCCAGATACGGGCGCAGACCGGTACCGCGATACCAGTCGAGGATCGCCTCATACCCAGGCAGCGCATGGTAGTAGTTCGTCTCCCACACGTCGACGTGCGCGGAGAGCGGGGCGAGCAGATCATAGTATGCGCTTACGTCGAAATTGTCGCCGCCGAGATTGTAGTAGCGGCGTATCTCGCTGATCCACTGCCGCCATTTCGGCTCGCACGCGGTCTCGCGCATGATGATGTGCGGCGGCAGGTTGATGTTCTCGGTGAATTGCGCCGCCGCGATGCCGCCGGCGTTAAGCCGTCGCAGCATGGAGGGCAGCACCCGTTCGTGATTCGGCACCCATTGCAGGCAGGCGTTGGAGAAGACTACATCGAAATCGGTGTCGAGCTCGTCGAGCGACCCGGCGTCCAGCACATCGAAATCGCAGTCGGGGCAGAGCTTGCGCGCCGAGGCGATCATGTCCGGAGAGCTGTCGATGCCGAGGATCCTCGCCTGCGGGTATAGGCTCGAAAAAAAGAAACGCCCCTCCCGGAAGGAGGGACGTTCTGTTCTGTGGAGCTAAGGGGATTCGAACCCCTGACCCTCTCCATGCCATGGAGATGC
>OLNE01001282.1_pt1 | contig 18649 bp, 17 predicted proteins | sample 1672431 | NCBI WGS metagenome assembly OLNE01 (sample SAMEA3136685, study PRJEB25190) | human gut metagenome | reverse complement strand
CCGGCGTCTTTGGCGGCAGCTTCTGGCAGTACGAGTTCAACACCGACAACGCCGCGACCGACCCCGACTGCCGCGTGCGCGTGAACTGCCACGCCACGCCGGGCGTCTGGCAGTACGAGGCCCTCGCGTTCAAGCCCGGCCTCGTCATGCGCTGGTTCCGCGATGGCTTCTGCCAGGCAGAGAAGGAACAGGCCAAGGCCGAGGGCCGCGACGTCTATGACGTCATGAACGAGAAGGCCGCCAACATCCCAGCCGGCAGCTATGGCATGGTGTGCTGCTTCAGCGACATCATGAACTACATCCACTGGACTCACGCCGCGCCGACGTTCACCAACTTCGAACTCGAGCCCGAGAAGTTCAACAAGTACACGTTCTATCGCGCCATTCTCGAGAACACGGCGCTGCTCGTCCGCGGCCACATCGAGCTCGTGCGCGAGGCAACCGGCAACGAGCCCGAGGAGCTCATGTTTGGCGGCGGCGCGGCCAAGAGCCCGCTGTGGAGCCAGATCGTCGCCGACGTCACGGGCAAGCGCGTCAAGGTTCCCGTGGTGAAGGAGGCCACCGCCCTGGGCGCCGCGATCATCGCCGGCACGGGCGTGGGCATCTACCCGAGCGTGGCCGAGGGTGCCGCCAAGGTCGTGAAGTACGACACCACCTACGAGCCCAACCCGGAGAACGCGGCCGTCTACGAGGAGCTCTATCAGACGTGGAAGAAGGTCTACAAGCAGCAGTTCGAGCTGAGCGAGGCTGGCGTCACCAAGAGCATGTGGCGCGCGCCCGGCCTGTAGGCCCGAGCGCAGCTAGCCGCTAGGAAACCAGGAACGGCCCGCTTGAAGCGGGCATAAGCAAAGGAGAACAATCATGGCAGAGACATTTGTCGTCAACGAGAACGACTTTGAGTACCGCTTTGGTGACTCTGGCCCCAAGTACCTGATGAAGGGCCCCCGCATGAACTACGCCCTCGTGCAGTTCCAGCCCGGCCAGAGCTTCCAGGCCCACCACCACAACGTCATGGAGGAGAACTTCTTCATCCTTGAGGGCAAGGTCGACATCGTGGTCGACGGCGTCTGCCACACCATCAGCGAGGGCGACTTCATCCACATCGGCCCGGGCGAGGTCCACTATGTGAACAACCCCTACGACAAGGTGGTCAAGATGGTCTCGACGCTCGCCCCGTTCCAGGAGGTCGACAAGATCGAGGATCCCAATCCGGAGTACTAGGAGAACGCACGTAGCCGCGGGGCCGAGCGCCTGTTAGAATTGGTTTTTGCTGGAGGAGTGGCAGAGCGGTTGAATGCGGCGGTCTTGAAAACCGTTGGGCGGCTCGTCCGTCTCGAGAGTTCGAATCTCTCCTCCTCCGCCATGAGAGCACAGGCCTCGTCGGTTCGCCGGCGGGGCCTTTTCTTGTGGCGCGCCCAGACGAACCACTCGCATCGCAGGCTCTCGATACGCACCGTTTGCTGGGTATACTCATCTCACGCGCCGCACAAGGCGGCACTACGGAAGGGAGAGCGCCATGGGCGTCGGCATCGTCATTGTCGTTGCGGTCATCGTCGTGATCGCACTGTTCTGCATCCACCTGAGCAACAACATCGTGAGGCTGTCCAATCGTTGCGACAACGCCTGGGACCAGATCAATGCTCAGCTCAAGCGTCGCGCCGACCTCATCCCCAACCTCGTGGAGACCGTCAAGGGCTATGCCTCCCACGAGTCTGGCACGCTTGAGGCCGTCATCGCCGCGCGCAACGGCGTTGTGAAGGCCACCACGCCCGACGAGGTCATGGCCTCCAACAACGTGCTCACCGGAGCACTCCGCCAGCTGTTCGCCGTCTCCGAAAGCTACCCCGAGCTCAAGGCAAACGCCAACTTCCAGCAGCTCCAGAATCAGCTCGAGGAGACCGAGAACAAGATCGTCTACGCTCGCCAGAGCTTCAATGACTGCGTGCTCATGTTCAACAACGCCATCCAGACGTTCCCCGGCAGCCTGTTCGCTGGCGGCCGTGCCCCCAAGAAGGGCTTTGAGATCTCTGACGCAGACGCTCAGACCCCACAGGTGAAGTTCTAGCCTAAATCTGCGGCCTGGCCCACGCGAGCACCCGGATACGACAAGAGCCCCTCGCAGACGGATGCGAGGGGCTCTCTTCTTGTCTATGAGCGCAAAGCTAGCAGCCGCTCATGATCTGAACGCCAGCGCTGCAGCCAAGACGGTCTGCGCCAGCCTCGACCATGGCCTTGGCCTCCTCGGCGGTGTGGATGCCGCCAGCAGCCTTGACCTTGCACTTGTCGCCCACGGTCTTGCGCATGAGGGCCACGTCTGCCACCGTGGCACCGCCGGTCGAGAAGCCCGTGCTCGTCTTCACGAACGTTGCACCGGCCTCGACGGAGAGCTCGCAAGCCTTGACCTTCTCCTCGTCGGTGAGCAGGCAGGCCTCGATGATGACCTTCACGCACTTGCCGTTGGCAGCCTTGACGACGCCAGCAATCTGGTTACGAACGGCATCATAGTCGCCGTCCTTGAGCCATCCCACGTTGATGACCATGTCGACCTCGTCGGCACCGGCCTCGACGGCCATGCGGGTCTCCTCGGCGATGGCAGCCGGAAGCATGGCACCCAGGGGGAAGCCCACGACGCAGCAGGTGTTGACATCGCTGCCGGCGAGCTTCTCGGCACAGAGGGGCACCCAGCAGGTGTTCACGCAAACGGAGGCAAAGTGATACTCGAGTGCCTCGTCGCAGAGCTTCTCAATCTGGGCGCGCGTGGCGTTGGGCTTGAGCAGCGTGTGGTCGATCATGCGATTGATTTCCATGTGCATCTCCTTTTCCTGCGTGCCCCAAACGGCACGTCGAACCTGCGAATCGATAAGTTTGCATTGGCCATACATTTGACAGCCAAAGCATACGACACATCAGGAAGCTAAAGAAGAAGCCCGGCATCGCCGCACGTTTGTACCGTACGAACGATGCCGGGCCACGTTTCTCTGGAAAGAGTGCCGCAGCGAGACTGCGACGAATGCGAATATCTTCGCGCGTGCGATCACCGAGGCGATCGACAGGCAAGGCTTAGCGGGCGAAGGCCTCGGTGAGCTTCTCCTGAAGCTCGTTCTTGTCAACGATGTTGTTGAGGATGACCTTGGAGTCCTCAGGGACATCCTTGATGAAGTCAGCGAGGTCGCGGCCAACGACGAACAGGTCGGCAGCGCCGGGCTTGACGTCGGAGGTGGTGGAGTGGCTGACCTGGATGTCAGTACGGCCCATCTTCTTGAGGACGTCGTTGATGTTCATCTCGACCATAAGGCTGGAGCCGAGGCCAGAGCCGCAGGCGCACATAATCTTGTGGACTTCCATGGTTCCTCTTTTCGTATCGCGGCGTTCCCCCTGGGCACGCCGCACGCTTTACGCGCGGGACATCCCGCGCACTAACAACGATGGTACCCAATTGCGGGGCCAGAGCCGCAGCCCCAGCCCCGCAATCGGTAAGGTGACACAAATTCGGGTCAGACTGGCATTCGCTTACAGGGCGGGTTGCCAGCTAACCCTTCCGCAGCAGATGCTACTCAGCAGCGACCTCGTGCTTCGGGGCGACGAAGTTGTACACGATCGGCGCGACGAAGAAGAGGATGCAGATGATGAGGAGCGGGGAGCCGGGCAGGGCCTGAGCCAGGTTGCCGAACAGGATGCCGAGCCAGGAGAAGTCGGCGTCGGAGAACGTGGCGGCGGTGAAGCCGAGGCTCGTGAAGACCGGCATGCAGATGGCCGGCAGGAAGGTGATGAGCAGGCCGTGGACGAAGGCGCCCGCGACGCAGCCCTTCACGCCGCCCTCGGCGTTGCCGAAGACACCAGCGGTGGCGCCGCAGAAGAAGTGCGGGACAACGCCGGGGAGAATCAGGGCAACGGGAGCGAGGTTGGCGTCGATGGCAGACAGGATGACCAGGCCGACAACGCCAGCGGCGAAGGAGACCAGGAAGCCGATGATGACCGCGTTAGGAGCGTAGGGGTACGCAACCGGGCAGTCGATGGCGGGAACGGCGCCGGGGACGAGCTTCTCGGCGATGCCCTTGAAGGCGGGGACGATCTCGCCGACGATCAGACGGACGCCGGAGAGGACGATGTAGACGCCGCCAGCGAAGGCGCAGCCAGAGGTGAAGGCCCAGACGACCCAGTTGGTCTGGGTCTCGGTGCCGACGTTGAGCAGCTCGTTGAGGTTGGCGAACTGCGTCGGGTCAGCGGAGAGGATGCCACGGGCAACGGCAACGCCGGTCACGACGACGAAGAAGACGATCATCGTGATGGAGATGGAGACCGTGGTGTCACGCAGGAAGATGAGACGCTTCGGGAAGTTGATGTCCTCAGTGGACTTACCACCCTTGAAGAGCTTGCCCACCTGACCGGCGATGGCGTAGCCGATGCCGCCGAAGTGGCCGAGGGCAACGCCGTCGGTGCCGGTGACCTTCTTGAAGGTCGGCTGGCAGTAGGCCGGGGAGAGCACCATGATGAAGGCGAGGACGCAGCCACCAGCGACGATGAGCTGCCAGCCCTCGAGGCCGCCGATGCTCAGCACGACGGCGAGCATGCACGCCATGTAGAGCGTGTGGTGACCGGTGAGGAAGATGTAGTGCATGCGCGAGAAGCGAGCAAGCACGATGTTGAGGAGCATGCCCACGCACATGATGAGTGCGGAGTCCTGACCGAAGTCGGTCAGAGCCATGGACACGACGGCCTCGTTGTTCGGCACGACGCCCTGCATGGAGAAGGCGTAGTTGAAGATCTCGCCGAAGGCGAGCAGGGAGCCGGACTGCAGGTAGCTGGCGCCGGCGGTGAGAACCAGGAAGCCCACGATGGTCTTGATGGTGCCCATGACAATGTCCTCGATCGGCTTCTTCTGAAGCGCGAGGCCGAGGAGAGCGAGAAGGCCAACTAGGATAGCCGGCGTAGACAGAATGTTGACGATAAAGTCGATGACTGCCATTTCTTCCCTTCCTTCCTAACGTAGTACTGCATTTTTACCTGCCGCGCTCGACGGCTGCGGACGTCTTGCGCGGCGCGATCGCCAAAAGTCGCCTTGATTTACTCCTCGGTGGGGGCGCAGAAGAGGGCATAGACCTCGTCTGCGTCCTTAGCCTCGGCAATCTTGGTGATGTTGGCGGGATCACTGAACATAACGGCCAGCTTGCGCATGACGTCAATGTGGGAGTCGGCGTCCTCGGCGGCCAGGGTCACGAGAAGGCGGACGTCAGGGCCCTCCTCCTTGAAGCGCACCGGCTCACGGAGCACGGTGACGGCGAGCTGACGCTTGATGACGCCCTGCTCGGGACGAGCGTGGAGCAGCGCCAGGTCGGGGCAGATGACGAAGTAGGGGCCAAACTCCTTGGCGTTGGAAATGATGCCGTCGATGTAGTCGGACTTGACGTAGCCCTGGTCAACGAGCGGCTGAACCGCGACGTGGACGGACTCCTCCCAGTCGTTGACCTTCTCGACGATCTGGACGTTCTGACGCTTGAGCATGTCCTCCATACCGGCCATGGACAAACCCCCTCCTGTAAACAACTACACATAAAACCTTCATGCATTGTACAGATTGGCTTCGCAGATTGCAGCTTGATTTCCTGATTTTTCCTGTTTGCCCGGTTCTGCTTCCTGTTTGCGGTCGATTTTTGGCGGTGAACGGCACTCACCGATTACAATCTGGATGCTTCCTATAACATGTGGTAAACGCGACCGGCTGCCCCCCCCAAGCAGGCATGCCCGACCTTCACGCAGAGGCGTCGCGGCCCATCAGTCTTCGAGTCGGAGCAGCACGTTGTTTCCCAAAGAGCGCAGGAAAGAGATTCTGGAGATCGTGAACGCCACGGGCTTTGCCACCGTGGACGACCTTTCCAAGCGCTTTGGCGTGAGCGTCGACAGCATCCGCAAGGACCTCAAGGTCCTGCAGCTCGAGGGCAAGATCAAGCGAGAGTACGGCGGCGCGCTGCGCCTCGAGCCCGAGAGCGCGGCCGCTCCCGACCCCGCACCCTCCCCCACGCTCGAGAGCATCCTCGCAGACGACGAGGCCAAGGCCGATGCCGGCCGCCGCGCGGTTGCCGCGCGCGCCTGGCTCGAGATCAACGACGGAGACGCCATCTTCCTTGGCGTCTCGCGCACGAACGCCTACCTCGCAGACCTCATGGCGGCGGGCGACAAGCGCCTCATCGTCACGACGAACATGATCGACGTGCTCCAACGCCTCGCCGGCAACCCCAAGGTCACGGCGCTCGCCACCGGCGGCTATCTCAACGTGCTCAACAACGGCTTCACCGGGCCCGCATGCATCAGCCTTCTCGAGCCGTTGCTGTTCTCCAAGGCGTTCCTCGGCACGTGCGGCGTCGACCTGGGCACGAGTGCGGTGCTCGCCACCACGACGGATGACGGCAAGGTGGACGACCAGGTGCTCAAGAACGCGTCGTATCGCTTCCTGCTCGCCGATCACGAGAAGTTCAGCATCCACAGTGGGTATCGCTGGGCGTCGATCTCTGACTTCACGGCGGTCATCACGGACTCCACCGACCCAAACGTTCTGCGTGCCATCGCGGCGACCGGCACGCCCGTGCTCTGCTAGAGAGCTATCCCAAAGAAGCGTCCCAAAGGCGACTGACACCTTTGGGACGCTGAACGCTTATATGTGCCCTAGCCCCTACAGGCCGAGCTCGTTGCGACCGTAGGCCTTCTCCCAGGACTCGCTGAACTCGTCAACGGCGATCTTGGTGCCGGGGTGGTCGATCATGGCGTGCAGGACCGCGGGCGGGAACGTGATGGCCTGGATGCCGGCCTTGATGAGCTCGTGCACCTGGTTGGTGTTATGCAGCGAGGCGGCCATGACCTTGGAGCTCAGGCCCTGGACGCGCAGCATCTCGATGAGGTCCTTGACCTGCTGGACACCGTCACCGTAGTTGGACATGCGGTTGGTGTACGGGGCGATGTAGTCGGCGCCGTTGACGGCGGCGAGGAAGCCCTGCTCGGAGGAGTACACGGAGGTGGAGAGCACGTTCAGGCCCTCGGCCTTGGCGTCCTTGCAGGCCTTGAGGCCGGCCGGAGACACGGGGATCTTGGCGTAGGTGTTCTCGGGACGGAGGGCATTGATCTTGCGGGCCTCGGCCATGATGCCGTTATAGTCCGTGGCAACGACCTGCACGAACAGCTTCTGCTCGGGCTTGAGGTAGTCGATGATCTCCTTGAGGGCCTGCTCGGGGGTCTTGCCGCTACGCGTGATGATCGTGGGGTTCGTGGTGACGCCGTCGACGTTGAGCAGGGAGTCGAGTTCCTTGATCTCGTTGATATCGGCGGTATCGATGATGACTTCCATGGCGCATCCCTTCGATTGGGCCGCACGATCTGTCTCGCACGGCGGCCGCACGCATGCGGCAGTTACTTCTCGGCCATAAGATAGCGCGGAGATTATCGTTCTACAAGTAGTTTGACTTGTTTTATCTTACTCTGTAGTAAATCAGGCTTAGTGTTGTGGGAGGCAGACATGTACTCGAGCGAGAGACAGGAAGAGATCGCCCACATCATCGACGTCGAGGGGCGCGTCACCGTCGCCGAGCTCTCCAAGAGGTTCACCGTCACGAGCGACTGCATCCGCAAGGACCTGCGCCAGCTCGTGGCGCAGGGACGATGCCGCAAGGTGTACGGCGGCGCCACGCGCATAGAGGGCGAGGTCAACCGCAACATCGCCGAGCGCGTGGACACGTTGCGCCCCGAGAAGCAGGCCATCGCCGCGAAGGCCCTCGAGCTCATTCGTCCGAGGCAGACCATCTACCTGGATTTCTCGTCCATAAACATCCTGCTTGGCGAGATGATCGCCGCAAGCAGGATGTCGCTCACGGTTGTCTCGAACTCGGTTGACGTCATGCGCGCGGTCTGCCGCGGCGGCTCGGCGCGGGCCTTCTGCCCAGGCGGCACGTACAGCGTGGAGTACAACGGGTTCATCGGGCCGCTTGCGGCGCACGCGCTCGACGCCTACCGGTTCGACGCCGCGTTCATGGGCGCCGTTGGCGTGGACGCGCAGGACGGGGACGTGCTCACGCTCGACCTCGACGACGTCCCGGCCAAGCAGGCGGCGCTCGAGCGCGCGAGCCAGAGCGTGCTGCTGTGCGGGACCGACAAGCTCGGGCGCTCGGGCACGTATCGTTATGCCTCGCTCGACGACTTTGACATCGCCATCTGCGACGAGGACCGCCCCGGTGCCATCGCAGCGCTGCGAGGTAGCGGCATCAACGTGCTGTAGCGTGGCGTTATCGCACGTGCGCCGCAATCGCGTGGCGTTATCGCACGTGCGCCGCAATCGCATGGCGTTATCGCACGCTCAGAGGGTGCGTAGCGTGCAAAAGCGCCACGGCAATGTTCTCGCCGTGCAGAAACGCTCCGGGAATGGCAGCGAGGCGTCGCTGGCTAGTAGCCGAGCGCCTGCAGCACGAACATCACGACGGTGAGGATCGCAACGACCACGACGATGAGCCACGTGAGCGCCGTCCACGCGCGGCCGTTGGCGTAGGCGCCCATGACGTGACGGTCATCTGCGATGCGGACCATGAACACGAGAAGCACCGGCAGCAGCACGCCGTTGATCACCTGCGCCACCATCATGATGCCGAACAGGTCCACGCCGGGCAGCAGCACCACGACGGCAGAGAGCAGCGTGATGGCAGTAACCATGCCTCGATAGGCAGGCGCCTCGCTCCAACTCTTGTCTTGGCCTCGCTCCCAGCCAAAGGCCTCGCACACGGCGCTCGACGTGATGCCCGGCAGCACGCAGGCCGCCAGGAAGCTCGCGCCCACGAGGCCAACGCCGAACAGCACCTCGGCGTACGGGCCGGCAAGCGGCGCAAGGGCGCGGGCGGCGTCCTCGGCCGAGTTCACGGCGATGCCGGCCGGGTGCAGCACGCTGCCCGTGCATACCACGATGAAGAACGCGATGAGCTGGGCCACGACGGCGCCGCTCACGGTGTCGATACGCTGATAGGGAAGGTCGTCGGCGTCGCAGTTCTTCTCCACGACGTTGCCCTGGCCCATGAAGATCATGTACGGAGAGATGGTGGTGCCGATGTTTGCCACGAGCAGGCTCACGTAGGCGGGCGTCACGTTGACCTGGGGCATGAACGTGGACTTGACGACCTCTCCCCAGTCCGGCCCCACCATGAAGCTCGCGGCCACGTAGGTCACGAACACGCAGCCGATGGCGAGCAGGATCTTCTCGATGCGCTTGTACGAGCCGCTCATGCCCAGCAGCCACACCGCAATGGCCGCGATGGGCACGCTGATGATCGTGGGCACGCCAAACAGCTGCATGCCCGAGGCGATGCCTGCGAACTCGGAGAGCGTCACGGCCGTGTTTGAGACGATGAGCGCGAGCATCGCGAACGCGCTGAGGCGCACGCCGTACTGCTCGCGGATGAGGGCCGCGAAGCCCTTGCCCGTGACGCAGCCCATGCGGGCGGCCGTCTCCTGCACCACGATGAGCAGAAAGCACATCACCGGGATTGACCACAGCTGCTCGTAGCCAAAGACGGCGCCGGCATTCGAGAACGTCGCCACGCCACCGGCGTCCATGCCGGCGAGCGCCGTGAGCAGGCCGGGACCGAGGGCACCCAGCACGGCGGCCACACGCAGCGGCTCACGGCGACGGACGGGCGCGGAGCTGTCAGCGCCGACGGAGCGCACGCCGCGGAGATTCTTCCAGACCTTGAAGCTCCTCACGGGCACCGCCTACCCAAGCACCGGGGTGACGAGGGCGAGCGCCACGCCCACAAAGACGACGACGGCGAGCACAAGCGCCACGACCTGCAGCGCAAGACCGCTCGTGTCGGCACCCTGCTCGTCGCGACGACGCAGGACCAGCAGGTAGATGGGCGCAAGCACGAACGTGACGACCACGGCAGCCACGCTGGCCTCGAAGCCGCGGAGCAGCTGGAACACGATGGCGCCGAGCCCCTCCGTGGCGCCACTCACCACGCCATTGGCAGCGGCGCACACGAGCATGACGATCGCGGCCCACAGCACGCCCATCGCAATGCTCTTCACCGCAAAGCCGGGAACGGACGGGGCGTCCTCGTCGTCCTCGTCGTACTCGAGGAAGAAGTTCGTCACGAAGCGCACCATCTCGACGGCGGCGACGAGAGCGACGGGTGCCGCGAACGCAACGGCCACGCCCGTGTCCGGGCCGAGGGCGATGGCAAGCACCACCGCGGCGGCCATCCAGAAGAAGAACCACATCTCGTTGCGCAGGAAGCGCATGAGGTCGCCGGAGTTGGTCTCGGAGTCAGAGGAGTTGGCCGTGCCGCCAGCGATGCGCAGGTCCTCCTCGTGCTCCTCCTCCATGACGTCGAGTGCGTCATCGACCGTCACGATGCCGAGGACCTTGCCGCTCTTCTCGTCCACGACGGGCATGGCAAGCAGGTTGTACTTGGCAATGTCTTGGGCGACGTCCTCCTGGTCGTCGTCGGGCTTGGCCGTGAGGACGTCATCGTCGCTGGCGAGGTCCGAGAGGGACACGTCCGGCTCTGAGACGAACAGACGGCGCACGGGTACGACGCCGCAGAGGCGCTCGTCGGCATCCGTGAGGTAGACGTAGTTGACCGGCTCGAAGTCATCGGGTAGGGCGCGCATGCGCTCGGCAACCTCGGCGACGGTGGTCTCGCGCGGAACGGAGACGAACTCCGAGGTCATGATGCGGCCCGCCGTGTCGTCCTTGTAGCCGAGCAACTGGCGGATGGCGCGCTGCTCGTTGATGCCCATGAGGCGCAGGAGCTTCTCGGCACGCTCGTAGTCAAGCTCGCCCACGAGCTCGGCGGCGTCGTCCGGGTCCATCTCTGACAGCATGCGCGAGGCGTCGGCGTCCTCCATGTCGCCCACGATCTTGGCGGCCATCTCGTCATCATCGAGCTCGGCCATGGCCTCGGCAGCCTGCGCGTCGTCGAGCTGGGCGAACACCTGGCCACGCAGGCGCGGGTCGAGCTGCTCGATGATGTCGGCAACGTCTGCCGGGTGCAGGTCGTCGAGCGTCTGGTGCGAGACGGACAGTTTCACGCTCGAGAGGTCGCGGTCGATGAGGTCCATGTAGTTCCACGCGATGATCCTCTCGGGGATGTCATGGCCCATCGCGTGGGAGGCGCGCATGACGAGGCGCTCGAATGCCGGGGACAGCGCGCGCAGGATGCCGCGCACGCCCACCTCGGCGCCGAGGAGGCGCAGCTGGCTCGAGCTGGTGTCGGAGAGTTTGAGGTCGTTCACGCGCACGACGCGCATGCCACGGGTGTCCACGATCTGCTTGTTGAGCAGGTCTCGCGCGATAAGCACCTCGTCGGGCTGCAGGTAGGAGAAGCGGATGTCTGTTGCGGGGACGGCGAGGCGAACCTCGGTCTCGTCGAACGTCTCCACGTACTTGCGCCACGAGATCATGAACGGCGTCTTGCCGGGGCCTTGGAAGGCAAGCGACGTGACGCGGGGGAAGACCTCGCGCGTGGCGATGCCAAGGTCGTTAACGACGCCGATCCTCTCGCCATTGGCATCGAGGACGGGATTGCCCAGCAGCTGGGACAGATAGATCATACGTGCTCCTTTGTGCTTGCGACCGGGCGCTGCGGCCCGGCGGCACTTTAGCTGCGCGTGCGCACGACGGCTGGCAGCCATCAGGCGCTCACGCAGCCCGGACACCCCATGCGGCGTATCCGGGAGACACGTCACACGGGGTCATCGACTCACAGGTCGGGGTTTCATCAATGACCCTTCTCTTTGGGAACAGGATGTGCGGGTGTGGCCGCACGCTCGCCGCAAGGCTGCGGCGGCACACGAGCGTAGCGCCCATGCGCGGCCCATTGTACACGCGTTTTGGCGGCGCCTCGCGGCGGCAGGGCCCAATGCTTGCAAAAAGCTGGCGGGACGGCACGCTCGCGCACCGCCCCGCCATGTCGCTAGCTGTCCGAGCCAGACCCGCTCGAGGAGTCCGATCCGGAGTCGTCACTCGAGCTGTCATCGCTCTTGATCTGCGTGGGCCACACGCAGCCGTCCGGCATCGTGGCATCGCCTGCGGCAACGTCTGCCGGGATGGAGCTGTCGGACTTCATGAGCTCGGTGACCGTCACGAACTCATAGCCCTCGGCCTGGAGCTTCTCGATGATCTTGGGCAGGGCCTCGACGTCTTGGTCGCGGTTGCCGCCGCCGTCGTGCATGAGGATGATGCTGCCGCTCGTGACGTTCTTCGTGGAGTTCTCCACGATGGCATCCACGCCCGGGCGCTTCCAGTCGAGCGAGTCCTGGTTCCACAGCACGCTCACGCTTGCCAGGCCGCCCGAGTTGAGCCACGCCTTCTCGGTGAAGTCTCCGTAGGGCGGGCGGAAGCCCGTCGTCTTGACGCCCGTGGTGGACTCGATGGTGGAGAACGTGCTCGAGAACTCCTTCTGCAGCGCGCTCGCGTCGAGCTGGGAGAGCTGCTGGTGCTGGTAGGTGTGGCTCATGACCTCGCTACCGCGGTCGCAAATCTCCTTGGCGAGCTCCGGGTACTCCTCGATGTTCTGGCCGAGGTTGAAGAACGTGGCGTGGATGCCGTACTTGTCGAGGATCTCGAGGTACTTCTCGGTGTAGGTCTCGGCGGGGCCGTCATCGAACGTGAGGGCCACAAGCTTCTTGCTGTCGTCGTCCGGGGAGATCTGGTGGATGGTGACCACGGCGTTCTGCGTCTCCTCGATGGTGTCGCCGCGCGCCGTCTCGCCGGACTGCTTGCCCGTGCGCATCTCGTACTGGCCGGCCTTGGGCCACTGGGAGACGTAGCTCAGGTTGCCCCAGGCGTCGCCACCCATCTCGAGCTGCGGCTCCTCGGTCATGACCTGGACGTCGTAGTCCTCCATGCGGTCTCCGCCGTCGGAGATGTCGAGGCTGTCGCCGGGAGAGACGCGGTAGTTCTTGGCGTCGTCCTCGGACAGCTCGTTGCCGCCGAGCTTGGCCGTGTAGGCGTAGCCCGCCCCTTCCTGCAGGCGCTTGCCAGAGACGGAGACGAGGTTGCCGGCCTTGGGCGAGAGCTCGGCCGTCTGGATGACCTCCTCGCAGGTGCTGCCCACGCGGATGCTCATGGCCTCGCCGTTCAGCGTGATGTCCACCTTGCGGTTTGACCACAGCAGCACGCCGATGATGGCGACCACTGCCACGGCGACGATGCCAACGATGACGTTGCGGACGCCCGACGGCGCGGACTGGCGGCGGTTGAGACCCGAGGAGCGCGTTCCACCCGTGATGCCCGAGGCGAGCACCGCCATGCCACCGGCGAGGCGGTTGCCACCGGAGCGACGGTCGCGTGCCGAACCACGCCCACGAGGCTGGGACGCGTAGCGAGGCTGGGTGTCATAGCGGCTCCGCCCACGCGAGGCGGACGGCCGGGCGGCGGCGGCCGCGCGAGGGCGGGGCTGGTCGTAGGGACGCGACGCCGTGGCTCGCGCGCGGGCATCCATCCGCGGGCGTCCGTCCGTTCGCGGGCGCGAGGGCGGACGCTGGGAGTAGGCGCTCGACGAGTAGGGACCCGACGGCCGCGCATCCGGGCGGCGGGGGCGCGGAGACGGCGCACCATAGCGCTGCCCCTCAAAGGCCGCTGGACGAGAGGCGCGCGGGCGCGCGGCCGCGTATCCATCGCGCGTCTGTCGATAGGCAGCGCCGTCGCGTTGCGAGTCCACGCGGCGGGCGCGGTCGCGATTGTCTCGGCGACCGCGCGGGTCGCCGTAAGGGTCTTGGTTGTAGGGCATGGTCATCCGCTTCTCTTGCCGCAAGGCCGCGGGCCGGGCGGTGTGGCACGGAAGGCTACCCCACCCAATGGACCGCTACTTGCTGGCCTCCTTGAACTCGCGAATGAAGCCGGAGAACATGCCCTTTGTCTTGCCGAGCTGCTCGCCAACCGCCTTCGCGACCTTTGCTCCATTATCGGCGGACGCCGAGGAGGACGCCACCTTGCTTTCGCCGGGCGAGGTCTGTGCGTGGTCGGCGCCAGCTGCCTCGTCATAGCTCGCCTTGGCCTCCTGGACCTTGCTCTTGGCCTTGCCGATCATGCGTCCAAGGCCGTGGGCGCCCTTGTCGACGGCCTTGGACGCGACGTCGTCGAACTTGGCCGTTGCCTTCTTGGCGCCGTCCTTGGCATGCGCGTAGCCCTCGCCCGCCTTGGCGGCCAGGCCACCGGAGAGCTCGAGCTCGGCCGCCTGGTCTCGCACGATCATGCGGCCCTTGTCATAGCGAACGACCCACGCACACGGAATCTCGAAGTAGCCCACGAGCTCGCTGGCGGCGTTTCCCTCGTTGGCGCAGAAGCAGTCCACCTCGCCCGTCGCCACGTCAAAGCTCGCGTCCATGACGTAGCCGAGGAACTTGCCGGACTCGCAGATGACGTCCGCGCCCTCCCAGATGATGCAGGTGTCGAGGTCGAGGCCAAGGCGCTTGCACGCCTCCTCGTCAAAGGACTCCTTGGTGCCCGCGCACAGCAGGCCGCCCTCGTGGAACTCGATGCAATCGAGCGGGACGAAGCGGTCATCCTGCTTCACCATCCCGGCCACGTCGGGACGGCGCACCATGATGCCCACAACGCGCTTGCTGTCCGAGGAGAACACGAGGTTGTGGACCTTGCCATAGCGCTTGGGCTCCGGCTGCTCCCCCGCCTTCGCCTGCTTGCGCGAGGCCCTCCCCGGCACAAAGACCCTCTTGCGAACGAGCTGGCCCATCATCTGCTTTGCCATTGCGTACCCATCTCAAAAAGACGGGGCGCCGGCGGTCTCCCGCGGCGCCCCGCATCCAATCGCTTGCGAGAGGCTAGGCCTCGGCGTCCTCGGAGCTCTCCTCCACGTGGACGTCAACGGCCTCGGTGGCAGGCGCCTGCGGAACGGCGGCGCCAACCTTGTCGGCCACGGCGGTGGCGGTGTTCGTCACGGTGTCCGCGGCAGCGGCGACGTTGTCTGACAGCGTGCTGCGGAGCTGGTCCATGCGCTCGCGGGCGAGGTCAATCTTGGCGCGCAGCTCGTCGGTCGTGGCGTCGACCGTGGGACGAAGGCCGCTGAGGCGATCGTTGACGACGCTGCCGCCCTTCTCGTAGGCGTCCGCCGCGGCGTCCCAGGCGTCATTCATGGCGTCGGCAGCCATGGCGCGGCTCTCCGCGCCAGAGCGGGGGGCCAGCATGATGCCGGCGACGGCACCCACGGCCGCACCAAAGACGCTTCCCAGGACAAATCCAGCTGCACCCTTGCTCATAGCTGCCTCCTTTGGCACCCGCGCATGCGCGAGCGCTCGTTGTCGGTCGTTCGTTGTTGGCGATTATACCCAGCCGAGGGGCTATGCCTCACCCTCTCCGGGAACGGCATCCGTCTGCGGCTCCTCCACCTGCTCGCCGACGGTGGCGTCGGCGGGCTCGTCGACGTCCTCGCGGGCGTCGGCGGCAGCGGCGTCCTCGGCGTCCTCGGCGTCCTCGGCGGCCTCGCGCTCGGCAATCTGCTCGGCGTTCTCCACGAGCTCGCGGATGCCCGAGACGATGGCCGCAACGTCGGGCTTGGGGTCGGCACCGCCCGAGTAGGCCCACTGCAAGATCCAGGCCGCGCTCGAGAGGGCCGAGGCAACAAGGACGTCATCGGGGCAGGCAAGCTGCACGTCATAGGTGCGCGGCTCGCCCGTGACCTCCCACGTGCGCCCACAGGAGACGTCGCCGCCCAGGCCCGTCTGGGCCATGAGCTCGATCGTCACATGCTCGAGCAGGTGCGCCACCTCCGTGGAGCCCATGACGTCGCGAAACGTCTCGCCGGAGTCTCCCAGGCAGGCATGCTCCGTGATCTGGGGCAGCAGGTTGTAGACGTGGGTGGTGCCGACGAGGTCCTCGTCGGTCATGAGGGGGCCACCGTTTGCGATGGTGACGCGGGCGGTGAAGTGCTTGGGCGCCACGGCGACGCGGCGGATGTCGATGAGCTGAGCCATGCTTGCTCCCTTGTGGTTGTGCGAGGTTGCCGGCGCTTGGCCACGGGGCCAGGCGGGCAACGTACCAGACGCGTGTGCGCCCTCACAAATGGTAGCCGAATTCTCCCCTCGGGCGCGGGCGGGGGCTAGCGCCGCTCGTCTGCATCCTCGTCTTGGGCCTCGGGCGCCGGCGCGGTGACGCGCAGCAGCGCGATGCGGCGGCCACGCATGGACTGCACGCGAAACGTGTAGCCCTCGACCTCGAACGCATCGCCGGGGCTGGGTACCGAGTCGGCAAGCTCGAGGATGAAGCCAGCGACCGTCTCGTACTCTTCGGAGTCCTCGATGGGCCAGCCAAGGTCGCGGGCATCATCGATGGAGAAGCGGCCGTCAACGAGCCACTCGCGCTCAGACAGGCGCGTGAGGTACTTGTTGTCGGGGTCGAACTCGTCCTCGATCTCTCCCACGACCTCCTCGACGATGTCCTCGATCGTGATGACGCCGGCCGTGCCGCCGTACTCGTCCACGACGATGGCCATCTGGTCATGGCGCTGCTGCATCTCGGACAGCAACGGGATGATGTCCTTTGTGTCGGGCACGAACACCGGGTCGCGCACGTAGTCGCGGACGGGCCGGTCCGCCTCGCCCTTGTCGACGATGGGGCCAAGGAGGTCCTTGATGTGGGCCACGCCCACGATGCGGTCGACATCCTCGTGAAACACCGGGATGCGCGAGTAGCCCGTGCGGCGCATGAGCGCAAGGACGCTGCCCAGGGTCTCGGTGTCCTCGACGGCCGTGAGGTCGACGCGCGGCACCATGACCTCGCGGGCGATGGCGTCTCCCAGGTCGAAGATCTCGTGAATCATCGACTTCTCCTTGTCGGAGAGCTCGTCTGCGTCCGTCACCATGTAGCGGATCTCCTCCTCGGAGACCTCCTGGCGGTCGTCGGCGGACTTGATGCCGAGAAGTCGGCTCAGGCCGTCGGCAGACTTTGACGTGAGCCACACGAGCGGGGCCACCGCGCGGGAGAAGCCGCGCAGGAATGGCGAGACCGACTTTGCCACGGACTCGGCGTTGGCCAGCGCGATGCGCTTGGGAACGAGCTCGCCGGCCACGATGGAGACATAGGAGACGATGACCGTGATGACGATGGGTGCGACCGCGGTGCAGATGCCAGCCGGGGCGCCCAGCGAGATGAGCCAATCGGCAAGCGGGTCGGAGAGCGTGGTGGAGGCCACCATGGCCGAGAAGAAGCCCACGAGCGTGATGGCCACCTGGATGGCAGCGAGGAACTGGCCGGAGTCTCCGGAGAGCTCGAGCGCCACCTTGGCGCGCTTGTCGCCCTCGTCTGCGTCATGCTCGAGGACGGCGCGCTTCGCCGCGACGAGCGCGGACTCCGACATCGAGAAGTAGCCGTTGGCGATGGTGAGAACGAGCGTGAGGATGATGCTGAGCGCTACTCCCATGACGGCACCTCCCCGCACGTCAAGGTTGTTGCAAGCGGGCTCGCGACGCGGCGGGCCTCGCGCGGGCACCTACTGTGACAGTCTCCGGTGTCGTTCTTGGCGTTCATGTTCTCCTCGCTCATGGCATGCCGGCATGGCTGCCGGCTCTGACCGGAATGCCCCGGCCTGGCCGCCGGCTCTCTCGCCGGCTGGGCGCGCATCGCGCGTAGGGATGAGTATACCCAGCGCAGGGCCTACGGCGTCTTGGGCAGGCTCACTCGTAACACGACGATTGAAAATAGTTATGTAAGTTCATATCTCCCATGATTTGCGGAACATCTATGACAATAAGCGCCACTTGCGGGCGAGATTTCACCGTTTACAGATGACATATTGCTATAGATAATCTATTGTTCTGACATATTAGCTAAGCAAACTGAGCGGATGTAGCCGCTCGCCCATAGGAAGGATATGCCATGGCACGCTGGACCCTCGACGAGCTCTCTCGCCTCATCGACCACACGAACATTCACGCCGACGCAACGGAGGAGGACCTCGCCAAGCTCTGCGACGAGGCCAAGGAGTATCACTTCAAGATGGTCGCCATCAACCAGGTGCCCGTGAAGTTCTGCTCCGAGCGCCTTGCCGGCACCGACATCGACACCGGCGCCGCCATCAGCTTCCCGCTGGGCCAGACGTCCATCGCCTCCAAGGTCTTCGAGACCAAGGACGCGCTCGCCAACGGCGCCAACGAGATCGACTACGTCGTGAACCTCACGCAGGTCAAGGCCGGCAACTGGGACTACGTCGAGGACGAGATGACCCAGATCGTGGCCGCTTGCCAGGAGGCCCGCGAGGCCACGGGGCTGCCCATCCCCTGCAAGGTCATCCTCGAGACCTGCCTGCTCACCGATGAGGAGAAGGTTAAGATCTGCGAGATTGCCACGCGCGTGAAGCCCACGTTCGTCAAGACGTCCACGGGCTGCTCCACCGGCGGCGCCACCGTCGAGGACGTCAAGCTCATGAAGGCCACCGTGGGCGACGCCGTGCAGGTCAAGGCCTCCGGCGGCATCCGTGACGCGGACACGTTCCTTGACATGGTGCGCGCCGGTGCCACGCGCATCGGCTGCTCGGCCGGCATCCCCATCATCAACGAGATTCGCCGCCGCTTCGAGGAGCAGGGTATCGACTCCATCGAGCTGTAGGGCCCGCACCGCACAAGACCGCACCCTCTTTGAGAGAGCGCCCGCCGGATAACCCAGGAT
>OLNE01001279.1_pt1 | contig 18670 bp, 13 predicted proteins | sample 1672431 | NCBI WGS metagenome assembly OLNE01 (sample SAMEA3136685, study PRJEB25190) | human gut metagenome | reverse complement strand
CCTACAAGGAGATCAGCTCCTGCTCCAACTGCGGTGACTTCCAGGCTCGCCGCGCCAACATCCGCTACTCCGACCCGACTGCTTTCAAGGGCACGCGCCTCGTGCACACGCTCAACGGCTCGGGCCTGCCCGCCGGCCGCACCATGGCGGCGATTCTGGAGAACTACCAGAACGCCGACGGCACGGTCACGGTGCCTGAGGTCCTGCGCCCGTACATGGGCTGCGACGTCATTCGCTAAGCCTTTAAGGGCGGCAGCAGGTTATACTGCTGTCGCCCTTTTTATTTGATGTGCCAGCTGACGCAAGGAGGACGCTCATATGAATAAGTCGTTCAAGCTCTTCGCCTCTGCCGCCCTGTCCCTCGCCGTGGCGGGTACATGCCTCGCCGCCCCCGCCTTCGCGGCGGGTGACTCGTCTGCCCTGGGTGGCGCGCTCGATGCCGTCGCGCGTGCGGCCGAGCAGGCTGGTGCCGAGCAAGCTCCCGCTGCCCCCGGCGTCGACGAATCCGATACGCTCATCTCTCTGGGCACGCATATCAACTTTGCCGGCATTGCCTTCGACGTGCCTGAGGGCTACACCGACGACGAGGATCCCAGCGACGACGTGCTGAGTGTGACCAATGAGTCGGGCACCGTTTCCATGAGCGTCTACGACATGCGCGAGGTCGGCTTCCCCGCCGACACCGACTGGGCGTCGTTCTTCAGCAGCCTTGCCCAGATTTCCGTCGCGGGCTACGAGGGCTCCACGGTTGAGGAGCTTGGCGCCGACGAGCTTGGCGAGGGCGTGATGATGTACGCCTACGGTCTGGTTGTGCCCGATGGCGACGACACCTATATCATTGTGCAGCTCTATGTGCCTACGGCCGAGGGCGGCTTCACGTTCATGCAGATGGGTTACTCCGCCAACGACGTCACGGACGAAGACACCGACGAGCTGGCCGAGGTCATCGACTCCCTCAAGCTTGCCGAGGATGACGGCCTCGACATCGACGACCTCGGCACTTCTTCCTGCGGCTTTACCTTCGACCTGCCTGAGGGCTTGGTTCCCTATGAGGACGAGGATTACGCCTGGATCGATGAGAACGGCGACATTCTTATCATGACCATGGGTCATGTGGTTGAGGGCGCCGCCGAGCTGACCAGCGAGGATTATGCCGCGCTGTATGAGGCCCTTACGCCCGAAGGCGACTCGCCTGAGTCCAAGGTCACGCTGCTCGACCGCGACGTGGTCGACGGCAAGAACGGCCTCGTGTCGGCATACAGCTCCTATGAGGTTGCAGACCCCGACGAGACTGTGTACGCTGTCGTCATCGTGACCCCGGTTCTCGAGGACGATTCCGTGAGCGTCACGATCGTCTGGTGCTCCGAGCAGGGTGCTGCGAAGTATGGCGAGGCCATTTTTGACATGATGGAGTCGTTCGACAAAGAGTAACGCGATTCAGTTTTGTCTGTCCGAGAGAGGAGATTCGGCCGTGCAGGTCAACGTGCAGCTTGATGAGCAGGGCTATCTGCCCGATACCTATGGCAAGTTCAGTGCTGAAGCCGATCAGGGTGCGGGCATGTGCCTGAGGTCGTTCCCGTTCGAGGTGACCGACGTGCCACAGGGCACACGCACCCTCGCATGGATCTTCATGGACTGGGACTCTATGCCGGTGTGCGGGTTCCCGTGGATGCACTGGTGCGCGTACCAGACGGGAATTGAGGGCGACACGGTCCTGTTCTCTGACGATGTGTCGCGTCTTGGCCAGCCGGGACTGTTCCAGGGATACAACAGCGCCGCCAAGCGCGACCCGGAATTTGGCGTGGGCTACGAGGGGCCCTGCCCGCCCAATGCCGACCACGTCTACACCATGCACGTCGTCGCCCTCGATGTCGAGCTCGACCTGGCTGCGCCGTTCTGGGCAAACGAGCTGGTGCGGGCCTGCCGCGGCCATGTGCTCGGCGAGGCCGTGACGCTGCTGCCCAGTAGGTCGTAAGCGGCCGTTGCTCTTCTTATATAACCCGGATGCGAGGGGCCCGACTGCCAGTTGGTGGCCGGGCCCCTCGGCGTTTTGCTGATTGGACGCGTGTTGAATTGACCGTGCCTGATCGGCTTGGGTGATGCGTGGCTAAGGCTTACCCTCTCACTGCATAGCGCCAGTACGTTGTGAGGGTGATAACGGCGCAAACAAGCAGAAAGCCCAGCATGATGAGGTAGCTCGGCACATAGGAGCCGCACAGGTCGGCGAGCGTGCCGGGCACGATGTTGAAGGCGAAGCCGCCAAGCGAGTAGGCCACCTGGAAGTTCTTGATGACGCGTGCGCGGCGCAGCGGCGTGGAAAGCTTGAGCGACCACACGGAGATGCCCACGGTGCCCAACGACAACCCGAAGCCGAAGAGCACGGCCGCCACCCGGGCGATTGCCGGGCCCCCGATGCCCACCAGGCAGCACATGGCGCAACCTGCGATGAAGATGCAGAAGAAGACGACCGAGCCCTTGAAGACGCCAACGATGTCGAATACCTTGCCCGAGATGGCTTTGGACGCGGTGAGGCAGCCGCCTGCGACGGCGATGACGGTGGCGGCTTGCATACGGTCGATTCCGTTTGAGGTGAGTAGGATGGACAGGTAGTTGAACCCGTCCACCGAAAGCACCCCCAGAAGCGTCATGGCCACCATCATCGCGACGAACGCCCCACGGGGCAGGTCGACGCCGCCTTCGTTTGCCGCCTGCACCGCATGGGGGTGGCCCGGTTTGTGAAAGCTGCCGTTTTCTGGCCGTTCGGGCAAGGAGAAGGGCTCGAGGCCCATGTCTTGCGGGCGATTGCGCAGAAGGACGAAGACCACGGCGCCGATGGCCGCCGCAATCGCCGACTCACAGAGAAACGCCGCAGACAGCGAGCTCGCATGAATGATGCGCGCCGCCACGGGAGAGACGATGAGCGAGGCCATGCCGCTGCCTGCCGAGGCGATTCCCACGGCCGTGCCCACATGGTCGCGAAACCAGCGTCCCACGAGCGTCGTCATGCATACCATGCCGCCCAGGCCGTATCCCGCGCCGGTGAAGACCGCCCCAAGGCAGAAGAGCACTGTGGAGCGCGCCTGCGAGAAGATGCCGAACCCCACGGCGGTGAGCAACGTGGCCACGAGCACGCCGTGCCTGCAGTCGAGCCGGGTGTAGTAGCGGTTGACGAGCAGCATACAGACAAGCGAGGTGAGCGTGCGGCATGTCAGCACGACTGAGCCGGCAGTGTTGCCCACCACTTCGACGATGTAGGGCTGGTACACGCCAAACGACGTGCTTGCAAAGCCCATGTTGACGAACAGGAACAGAAAGCAGCAGGCGCAGACGACCTTCTCGTAATGAGCGCGTACGACTTGGGGCATGCTCATGCAAACACCTTCTGGGGCGCCGGGCCTGCTTGCGTCCGGCCGGGCTGGATCGTGGCTGATGTGCGCGCCGCCGATGCTGTGTCGGTTGCGGCGACGGTCTCGCTCGTCTGATTCCGGGTACCGTATGCGGACGGCAGTCGAGCCAACTGCACGCTATCACGGGGCTTCGCATATCATGTGACGGCACACAATTCGTAACCGGAGGCACACGTGAACGTCACCTATGACCAGCGGCTTCAAGACTACATGCGGGCAAAGGGGTACTGTGCCGTCGTCTTCCAGGAGGTCTCGGCCATTGGCTGCTGTGCCGACTCCTCGGAGCTCTACTCCCGCTTTGCGAAGGCTCCCGAGGCCGAGAAGCTGCGAGCACAAGGTACCTGGCGCATCGTGGAGGCCCCCGTGGGGGAGCTGTTCTTGGCCCGCGGCCTTGAGGTCGAAGACGAGGTCTCGCTTGGCCTCAAAAGCTTCCTGGGCTTGAAGGACATCTCCTACAAAGGCATTGCTGCCTGGAAGCTGTAATAGAGAAAGGCCTGGTTGGAAAGTTATTCCAACCAGGCCTGCTGACGATGTGGGGGGGCGCTGCGCGTTTTGAGTCGCGTATGTGCCTACGCGACGAACGGGGCGCCTTTCTGGGCGGCCACGCAGGCGGCGGCATAGGCTGTGACCTCGGCGGTTTGCTCGGGGGTGGGGTTGCGGGTGATCTCGATGGTGTCGCCGGGATGCACAGCGCCGCCCTTGATCACGCGCACGAACACGCCCTCGTGGGGCATGATGCACTCGCCCATGGAATAGTAGATGGCGCAGTGCGTGTGGCATTCCTTGCCGATCTGGGTGAGCTCGAGCTCGACGCCGCCCGAGGTGGTGAATCGCGTGCCGAGCGGCAGGTGCTTGAGGTCGAAGCCTTCCACGATGAGGTTCTCACCGAAGGCTCCGTCGGACACGTCGGCCCCGCGATCCTTGAAATCCTCGATGGCTTCGAATCCCAGCAGGCTCACCTGACGGTGCCACTTGCCAGCATGCGCGTCGCCCTCGATGCCCCAGTCTTCCTTGAGCTCCACGCTGGCCTGCGGGGTCTTTTGAATCCCCTTGCGGTCGCTGGTGCAAACGGCGTGAATGGTGCCCATATTTTGTTCTCTCCTGTATTTTCTCTCCCTCAGTTCCCTGCCGGGAGTCGGCTGCGCGCATCTTAGACGATTTTTCTGCCCAAGGAAACAGGGAATGTGGACAGAATCGCTCAATGGCAAAACCCGGTGTAGCTGAATGGGCGAATATGCCCCTTAAACAGCAGTTTCCTGAAGTTTTCCCGAGCCGCAGGGGGTACACTGGCCACATCTGTGTTTGCCGTGCGGGCTGCACCTTCCATGACTCATTGTCAGCCTGCCTGTACGTGAGCGAGAAAGGTAGGCAAGGAATGAGCGAAGAGAATTCCTGGCTTGGACGCAGGGTTGTCGCGGCCGGCGCGACCCTGCTTGCGGTTGGCACCCTGGCATGGGCTGCCCCCGCTTTGGCCAGCTCCGGTGGCGACCCGCAAGCCACGGTTGTGGACGATGCATCCACCATCAATTGGGTGACTCCCGACGATGCCGGCGGTCCTCCTCCGCTTCCCGACGACATGGGTGAGAACCCCCGCCCCGGCATGGATCCCGTGGGTGCCCCCGAAAAGAGGCATGGCGCTGCGGAGGGTGAGGTGCTGGCGCCGCCCGTCAAGGTCGATCCCGAATGCGCTCCCGCCGATGACTGCGTGACGCTGTGGGTCTGGGCCGCCTCCATGATGGTCGATCCCGACATCACGATTCGCCAGATGAACGCCTGGCGTGCCCAGGCGGCCGAGAAGGGCGTTTGCAACGCCGAAGGCGAGCCCATCGCAGGTGAGCCGCTCGTGTGGAGCGACTCCCTTGCATTTGCGGCCCAGGAGCTGGCCGTCGAGCTTGCCCTGGGCGCCGATCCGGCCACGCTTGAGCGACTGGACGGCTCGGGCAGCGTCATCAACGGCGAAGGCAACACGTTCTTCCCCAACACCCACATCACGGGTGTCAACATTTCCAACCTCACGAGCGTACAGGGCACGCTTGACGCCTGGTATGTGCAGTCAGAGGCATACTGGTATGGTCCCCAGAGCACGGTGTACTACACCACGGGCGACTATGCCAACGCCGTGTCCAACGAGGCCAAGGCCGTGGGCATGGCGTCTGTCATGCTTTCCAACCAAGAAGTCTATACGGTCTGTCTCTTTGGCGACGCGGCTCCCGAGGAAGTGGATGGCACCACGTATGCCCCCACGACGGGCGGCGCCATCTACCAGGGCGTGAACGTGCAGAAAGACAAACTCATTTTCGAGCTCGTCGCCCCTGAGACCCTGACGGTCGGTGAGCCGGTTGAGCTGGGCATCGACGCCTCCACGACGCTCACGGGAAATGCCGTGGGCCGTGCCGCAGGCGTCGCCATCGACCCGACCGAGCTGTTTGAGCAGGCAACGGTGCAGGTCGTCCAAGACGGCAAGGTTGTCGGTGAAATTGCGGGTGGCAAGCTTCGGGCCCTGGGCGGATTTGTGTCTGGGCCTGCGACGCTGCAGGTTGTTATGGCCGACGAGGTCGTAGCCAGTGCCGAGGTCGAGGTCGTCGCAGTGCCCACGGCCCTGGGCGAGAGCGCCACCATTATCTCGATGGTTCCCAGCGGCGATACGCTCGAGCTTCCTCAGACGATGAGCGTCCTGTGGACGGGCGGTGCGACAACCGACGAGCCGGTGACGTGGGAGGCCTTGACCGACGAGCAGCTTGCCATGCTGAAGAGCCGCGAGGGCGGCTCGTTCGAGGTCGCGGGTACCGTGGAGACCCTGGGCGAGGACGTCACGGTGAAGGTGACCGTCCTGCCTGCCGTGCCTGTGTATGCCGACATGCCCCCCGCCCAGGAAATCTGGGTGGGCGGCACTCCCGCGCTTCCTGAAACCCTAACCGTCACCTGGTCCAACGGCGACGTGAGCGATGAGCCTGTGACCTGGGACGAGCTTGACACCACCGTTGCCGGGACGCTTACGGCCACAGGTACGATCGAAGGTCTTTCCAGCCCTGTGACGGCGCAAGTGACGGTCAAGCCGCTCGAGGTCGCAAGCGTCGAGGGGCAGGATGTGGAGCTCGATATCGCGAGCGGCGAGATGAATGCCGACACCCTTTTTGCGGCATTGCCGGCCACTGCCTTGGTAAGCTGGTCTGATGGCAGCGTGACCGAGGAGCCCATTGCATGGAGTGCGCTTCCCGGCGAGCAGGAGGCCGCGCTTTCCAGCCGCGGGGGCGCTGCGTTTACGTTGAGTGGCGTGGTCGGCGAAACGGGCGTTGCGGCCAGTGCGAAGATCAAGGTTGAAGCGGCGACAATGGTGTCTGCCGAAGCGGTGCCTGCCCAGCAGGTCTGGGTGGGCGGCGCCCCCGAGCTCCCCGAGACGGTGGCCGTCACCTGGTCCAACGGCGACGTGACCGACGAGCCCGTCTCCTGGGGCGCGGCCGACACCTCCCGGCCCGGCTCCCTCGAGGTCCAGGGCGCGGTCGAGGGCCTGGCCGACCCCGTCGTGGCGGCGGTCGACGTCAAGGCGCCCGAGGCCGTGTCGGCTGAGCTGTCTGAAGTCGAGGCCCAGACTCTTGAGGTTGAGCCCGGCGCGGTGCCCGATTTGCCCGCCACCGTCCAGGTGAGCTGGTCTGACGGCCAGACGAGCGAGGAGTCCGTGGTGTGGGATGTTCCCAGCGCCGAGGAGTTCGTGGCTGGCACCGACGTCAAGATTTCCGGTGAGGTTGAGACGACCCAGCAAAGCGTCGAGGTCACCGTGCATGTAAAGGATGAGGAGCCGGCCCCCGCACCGCAGGCCGAGCCTGATTTTGACAAGGATGCGGCGGCTGCGACCGACACTAAGACCGGCGAAGACGACGCTGCGTCGCAGGCTGCTGCCTCCCCGACGAAGCCCGGCGCCGCAGCCGAGCAGGCCGACCAGGGCGACTCCACACCGGAGCCCGACGCCGCGGCCGAGCAGGACAGCAAGGCCGACCAGGCCGCGACTGCCCCGCAGCCGCAGCCCGCTGCTCCCGAGAAGTCCCACGCGACTGACGTTACGTCTTCCGAGGAACGCCAACAGGCTGGGCTGCCCGCATGGGTGATTGCGACCTTGGCAGGCTTGGGTGCCGCCTTCGTTGCGGCTGTCGCGTTTGTCGTCTCCAAGCGCCGCCGCGTCGAGGACGACGAGCCCATAGGCAAGCACGCGGCGCCTAAGAACAAGTAAACGTCCTATTCACAAGGGGTGCGGATGCATGTCCGTGCCCCTTTGAGGTTAAAGGAGCACCTACATGCCTTGCACCACTCTACTTGTTGGCAAGAACGCAAGCTACGACGGGTCCACCATCGTCGCGCGCAACGAGGACGCACCCAGCGGTGAGTTCACGGCCAAGCGCTACAACATCGTGAAGCCCTCCGACCAGCCGCGTCACTATCGCTGCGTTATCTCCCATCTCGAGATCGATCTGCCCGAGGAGCCCATGCGCTACTCCAGCGTGCCCAACGCCGACCTTAAGGAAGGCATTTGGGGTGAGGCGGGCGTCAACGAGGCCAACGTCTCCATGAGCGAGACCGAGACGCTCACCACCAATGAGCGCGTGCTCGGCGCCGACCCGCTTGTGCGCTTGCAACCCGCCTGTGGTGCCCTGCCCGAGGTTCCCGGCGGCATCGGCGAGGAGGACATGCTCACGCTCGTGCTTCCCTACATTCGCTCGGCCCGCGAGGGCGTGCTGCGTCTGGGTGGCCTGCTTGAGCGCTATGGCACCTACGAGATGAACGGCATCGCTTTCCAGGACGTCGACGAGATTTGGTGGCTCGAGACGGTGGGCGGTCACCACTGGATTGCCAAGCGCGTGTCCGACGATGCCTATGTTGTGGTGCCCAACCAGCTCTCTATCGACTCGTTTGACCTCGACGACGCCTTTGGCGAGCAGGCCGAGCATCTGTGCAGCGCCGACCTGCGCGAGTGGATGGCCGAAAACAACCTCGACCTCACCATGCGCTTTGAAGCTGAAGGCGACGACGTCACGCCTCTAGGTACGTTCAACCCCCGCGAGGCATTCGGGTCGGCCAGCGATTCCGACCATGTGTACAACACGCCGCGCACCTGGGCTATCCAGCGCTTCCTCAATCCCACGACGTGTATGTGGGACGGCCCCGAGGCTGCCATGGGCCCGGAGAGCGACGCCCTGCCGTGGGACTGCGTGCCCGAGCGCAAGGTGACCGTGGAGGACGTGAAGTATGCCCTCTCCCTGCACTATCAGGGCACGCCCTTCGATCCTTACGGTCATGCCGGCTGTCCCGACCAGCGTGGCAAGTACCGCGCCATCGGCATCAACCGCAACTGCCAGCTCTCCGTGGTGCAGCTGCGCCCCGGCAAGCCCGAGGCCATCACGGCCGTGCAGTGGATTGCTTTCGGTTCGAACCCCTTCAACGCTCTCGTGCCGTTCTACCCTGCGGTGGACGAGGTTCCTGCGTACATGTCGGTGACGCCCGACAAGCCCTCGACTGATAGCTTCTACTGGGCAAACCGCCTCATCGCCGCCATTGCCGACCCGCACTTTGCCGTGTGCGCCCCGCATATCGAGCGCTACCAACTCAAGGTGGGCGGCATGGGCCATGCAATGCTTAACGCCACCGACAAGAAGGTCGTCCAGGAGGGGCTCGACTACAAGGCGGCCGAGCCGGTGCTGCGCCAGGCAAACGAGGATATGGCCCGCAAGCTGCAGGAAGAGACGACCGACGTGCTCGACAAGGTCCTCTATGCCTCGAGCATGCTTATGAAGAACGCGTTCTCGCGCTCCGACGGATAAATATTTTTGAACCATACTTGCAATTAGTAATAAATCCTAATAATATAAGTCCCATACCGCGCACAAGACGGTATGGGACTTTTTTATTGACTGTCGAAGCCACACTTGCTTCGAAGGGGATTTTGGGAGAGGACGATACGAATGAACCTGTACAGGTGCCCCATCTGCGGTTACATTGCCGAGTTCGAGGGCGAGATGCCCGCTGACTACGTATGCCCCCAGTGCAAGTGCCCTGGCGAGCGCTTCGAGAAGATCGGCGGCGCCAGTGAATCCGCCGAAGAGGGTTGGGCTGCCGAGCACGTTGTGGGTGTGGGCAAGCTCGAGAACGTCCCGGCCGACATCGTGGCCGATCTTCGTGCCAATTTTGAGGGCGAGTGCTCCGAAGTGGGCATGTACCTTGCTATGAGCCGTGTTGCCGAGCGCGAGGGGTATCCCGAGATCGGCGAGTACTGGAAGAAGGCCGCCCTTGAGGAGGCTGAGCACGCCGCCAAGTTCGCTGAGCTTCTCGGTGAGGTCCTGACCGACTCCACCAAGAAGAACCTCGAGATGCGCGTTGCCGCCGAGAGGGGAGCCACCTCCGGCAAGACCGACCTTGCCCGCCGTGCCAAGGCTGCCAACCTCGACGCCATCCACGACACGGTGCATGAGATGGCTCGCGACGAGGCGCGCCACGGCCGTGCGTTCGAGGGCCTGCTCAAGCGTTATTTTGGCTAGTCTGTTCGTTTCTACCCGGAGTGTTTCTCAAAAGGAGAGAGGAAGCGCCATGGACACCACCACCAGCCGCCGTAACTTCGTGAAGGCAACCGCAGGCGGAGCAGCCGCCCTTGCCGCGCTCGCATCGCTTCGCGTCCCTCAGGCTCAGGCCGCCACGACCCAGACCAAGACCGAGTACTTTGCCGGCAAGGCAAACGCCCGTCAAATCAACGACGACCTGTGGTGGGTCGGCGCCTGCGACAAGCGCCTTGCCCTGTTCGAGAACGTCTACCCGCTCGACCACGGCGTGGCCTACAACTCCTATCTGCTGCTTGACGAGCAGACTGTTCTTATCGACACGGTCGACCGCTCCGTCATCGGCCAGTACTTCGAGAACGTCGAGGCCGTGCTCGACGGTCGCAACCTCGACTACCTCATCGTCGACCACATGGAGCCCGACCATGCCTCCGGCGTGGCACAGGTCCTCACGCGCTATCCTGAGTGCACCCTGGTGACCACGGCGCTCGCCCAGGCTATGATTGGCCAGTTCTTCGAGGGCGTCGACATCTCCGACCGCGTCATCACCGCAGCTGAGGGCGACACCCTCACGGTGGGCGCGCACACTCTCGCCTTCGTTGAGGCCCCCATGGTGCACTGGCCCGAGGTCATGGTGACCTTCGACGCCACCACCGGCATCCTCTTCAGTGCCGATGCCTTCGGCTGCTTCGGCGCCCTCGACGGCAACATGTACGCCGACCAGGTCAACTTCAAGGAGAAGTGGCTTGACGAGGCCCGCCGTTACTACTGCAACATTGTGGGCAAGTACGGCCCTCAGGTTCAGGACGTGCTGGCCAAGGCCTCCACGCTCGACATCTCCATGCTGTGCTCCACGCACGGCCCCATCTGGCGTGAGGACCTGGGCTGGATCATCGACAAGTACGACAAGTGGTCGAGCTACACGCCCGAGGACGAGGCCGTCGTCGTCTTCTACGGCTCCATCTACGGTGGCACCGAGAACGCGGCGAACATTCTTGCCTCACAGCTCTCCCAGGCCGGCGTTAACGACGTCAAGGTCTATGACGTGTCCAAGACCCACGGCAGCTACCTCATCGGCGAGGCCTTCCGTGCGAGCCACCTGGTCTTCTGCAGCGCCACGTACAACATGGGCATCTTCACGCCGATGAAGAACTTCCTCAATGACCTCGTGGCTCACAACATGCAGAACCGCAAGGTCTCCTTCGTTGAGAACGGCACCTGGAGCCCGGCATCCGGCCAGCTCATGCAGGACATCGTGGCCACCATGCCCGACATGGTGCAGGTGGGCGACCTCGTCACCATCCGCTCCACGCCCAACGCCGCCAACGTCGAGGAGCTCACCGAGCTCGCCGGCGCCATTGCTGCCTCCCTGTCGGGCGATGAGTCCGTCGGCACTGCCGTCGCGACTTCCGACAACGCTGAGCCCGCAGCCGGCACCGTTGAGGCTGCTGAGAAGGCTTCCGACGTGGTGACCACCTGGAAGTGCACCGTGTGCGGCTACATCTACGAATGCGAGGGCGAGGAGCTCCCCGCCGACTTCGTCTGCCCCCTGTGCGGCAAGGACGCCACCTTCTTCGAGCTTGTGGAGGAGTAGCCTGAAGGGCGCGGGAGGAACGGCGTCCTCGTGATGCAAACCTTCTTATAGAACGAAATGTTGAAGCCCCGTCGACACCTGGTCGGCGGGGCTTCTCTGTGTCTATACTGGCGATTGTCCACATTGATTGAAATCGGTAGGGGAGGGGCTCCCTGTGCACTGCATGTACGTCGTCAAATGTGCCGACGGTACTCTCTATACCGGATACTCGCCCAATGTGGAGGCGCGCGTGGCGGCGCACAATGCCGGCAAGGGGGCCAAATACACCAAGACGCGCCGCCCCGTCGAGCTTGTGGGGAGCGCTGCATTCGAGACAAAACACGAGGCCATGAGTGCCGAATGGCACTTCAAGCAACTGAGCCGCGCGAAAAAGGATGAGCTGCTTGCCCGCATTTCAGCAGGTGAGCCTTTTGAGGACGTACTCGGCTCTGCATTTGACCTGAGGTTGGAGCGGTCCCAAAAACCGGCATAACATTGCTGCCCTTGCGAGCTACGGGTTGAGAATTTGAACGTTTTCCAGTCGTTCGGGCCTCAAACCGTTCTCATTTGCAACCTGTGGCTCGCGTTTCGCGTGTTGCATGATACGGGTGGATGGTTGCGGAGGGCTGTTTACTCCATCCCCGGGTAGCCCGTCTGCCTGAGAGCCTCGTAGAGCACGATGGCCACCGAGTTTGAGAGGTTGAGCGAGGAGATGCCCGCAAATCCCGTGCGCACGAAGTTGCCGCAGATGTCGGGTCGCGTCTGAGCGGCGGGGGCGTCTTGGCCGGCCAGCTCCTCGTGATGAGCGTGCCAGGCGGGGCCATCGTCGAGTGCCATGGCGTCGGGCAGCATCGGAATGCGCTCGCAGCACTGAGGCAGGCTGGCGAGAATCTCCTGGTCGATGCCCGTGCTCTCGCGGCCGAACACCAGATAGTCGCCGTCACGATACGTCGCCTGCGTGTACACGTGGCTTGCGCGCTTAGTAAGTAGGTGAAGTCGTTCGGGATGCGCCTCGAGCTCGGGATTGCGAGCGACGAAGTCATCCCAGCCCTCATATTCGCATACGTCGAGGTTGTGCCAGTAGTTCATGCCGGCGCGCTTGAGGGCGGCGTCGGTGAGGTTGAAGCCGTAGGGCTTGATGAGATGCAGCCGCGCTCCCGTCACCACGCAGGTCCGCCCGATGTTGCCGGTGTTGGAGGGAATCTCGGGCTGGAAAAGAACGACGTTGAGCATGGTGTCCTTTCGGTTGCGTCTACAGGAACAGCTTTGCAAACAGCGGCCAAGTGAACGTGCCGGCGATAATGGCGATGATGAGCAAATGGCCAGGGTAGAACGTGTAAGAGATCCACTTGTTCATATGGCCCTTCTTGCCATTGTAAAGAAGGCAGGCAAGCGCAATGCCGACGATGCACCACATCTGAATCTGGCTTCCGTGCAGTATGGTGACAAGCGATGCCAGTGCGAACTGCGCTATGCGCGATTCTTTGCCCAGGTACATAGCTCCTGCAAGCAGAATGCCGTATCCCTCGTAGCTGGGATGAATGAGGTTCTGACAGGCCCAATAGCAGCCGGCCATCACGATTATGGCCACAATTTTGCCGGCCCACCAGGGCAAGTGCAGGCGTTTCTGACTCGCTGCTCCTGCCCACATGGGGAGGAGCGCCACAAGCAACGTCACCATGATGTTGAGGTGGTCGGTCCAACTGGCGTCGTCTGAGTGCAGCGCCAGGTCATAGGGAATCTCGCTTACCAGGGCAAACAGGAACAGGCGCAGCGCGTACTTGGGAAAACTGCGCGTGTGCTGCGACCCTTCCACCAGCTCGAAGCAGAAGATAGGAAACGTGATGCGCCCAACAACGCGCATCCAGTAATACACTTGATATACAGTGGATGACACGACAGTGGGATCGACCAGCGAGGCGCGGTAGTAGTTGTACACGAACACGGCCGAGATGTGGTCTACCACCATGCATACAATGGCGATCCACTTAAGCGCCGACCCCGAAAGAACCTGCCAGGGATAGTGCTTCGCCATTGCCGCGCTATCTGCCTGCAACCTGCCAGTATCGCAACGTTGTGCGACCTGCGCGCAACCTTCGTCACTCTGTCCCATACCCCGAGCCAATCTACGCCGAGCCTTCGTTTAATAAACCCCGCAGTATAGCGCTCATGTATGGCAGCCCGCCCCATGTTTTCCGCCAGAGCATGTCCCAGCCCAAGCGGGTATCGCGTGCAGGCCTGGGTTTGGTTCAGGCGCAGTTCCGCAGCGGCCCAATGGTCTGAAACGCCCCAACGGCCCACTTCGCGTGAGGGTGTAATCGTCCGAGGTCGTGGGCATGGTTCAGGCGCAGTTCCGCAGCGGCGCAGCCGCGAGGACTGTCTGAGCACTGAACCAAACCCAGGCCGGTATTGCCGCTACCCCTTCCGCTGGGCCTCCATGATAAGCATTTGCAACCTGTTCTCCACGTTGGCAAAGCTCGTGTCGGGGTCGTAGTCCAGGGCAAGGATGTTTGCCTGGGGGTACAGCTCCTTCAGACGCTTCACGATGCCGCGGCCCACCACGTGGTTGGGCAGGCAGCCGAAGGGCTGCAGGATGATGAAGTTGTTCACGCCGTGCGCCGCATGGTGCATGATCTCGGCGGGGATGAGCACGCCCTCGCCGGCGTCGAAGGTGTGGTGAATCACCTGGTCGCTGGCGCGCGTTACGTCGCGCAGGCGTGGCGGTCGCTCGTAGAGGGGGTGTGCGCAGGCGATGCGGTCGCAGGCGTCGTGAGCCAGGTCGAAGATCTTGTTTGCCACGCGCCACCAGGCCTTTTGTAGCACGGGCTCGTCGAGCTTGTACTCGCGCACCTGGGCGTCCATGTAGAAGTAGGTCTTCTGGATGACGTCGCTCATCTTGGCTTCGACGATTTCCATGCCGTTGCGCTCCAGGTAGAGCTCGATGTCGCGGTTGGCGCCGGGGTGGAAGTTGAGCAGGTACTCGCCCACGATGAGCACGCGCGGGCGGGGACGCGAGCGGTCGTAGAGCACCTTGTTCATCTCGGCGATTGCGCGCTTGAAGCCTCGCTCGCAGCCCGGCACGCCGCCTGAGCGCATACCGTCGATGATGTAGTCCATGCCGCGCTCGAACGCTGCGTCGGCGGTGCCCGCTGCCAGCTCGTAGGGGCGGATCTTGCGCAGCAGCTCCTCGAGGGCGTCGATCATGGGGAGCATGGTCACGATGCGCACCGAGCCGCCCAGGCCGAAGGTGTAGCCGGGCTGGATGTTGTGCGAGTCCTCGTCGTCGTTGCTTACGATGGGGATGTAGTCGTAGCCTGCGTCGTCAAGCGCGCGGCGCAGGAGCGCCACGTAGTGCGTGAGGCGGCAGTCGCCCACGTACTTGGCCATGGCGATGGCAATCTTATGCGTGTCGTACTTGCCCGATTCCACTGCCGCCAGCGCCTCGCCGATCACGATCTGCGCCGGGAAGCAGATGTCGTTGTGCACGTACTTTTTGCCCAGGCGAATGGCCTCCTCACGGCCTACCTCCAGGGGCGCCGCCTTGAACTTGGTGCCTGCCATGGCGGCCGCCATGATGCGCGAGAACGCGTGTGAGGTGTTGGGCACGAGGATGGTCTTGTCGGAGTCGTCGCGCGTGAACTTGCGCGGGTAGGGATCGCCCAGCTCATGCACCTCAAGCGGGATGCCAGCGGCGCGGCGCATGGCCGTGGTCTGAATGAACGACTGCACACGGATGCGCAGGGGGCCCGACACGTCTGACTCGTCGAGCTTCACCACGAGCGGCACCTTGCCTGAAATCTCGTGCATGAGCCTGCAGATCTCGTCGGTGAGGTAAGCGTCGTGACCGCAGCCGAAGCTTACGAGCTGCACGTACTCCAGGTTCTCGTCGCGTGCCGCGATCGTGGCGCAGGAGAGCATGCGCGCGTGGTAGTTGTTCACGATGTCGATGATGGAGTGCGACAGGTCCACCTCGTCCACGCCCGGCACCGCGTCGGCGCACACCACGGGGATTCCCTCGTGGCTGAAGAGCTCGGGCAGGCCGTGGTGGACGAGCGGGTCGTTGTGATAAGGGCGTGCGGCGAGCACTACGGCGTAGGTGCCGGCCTTCTTTGCCTGCTCGATCACCACGGCGCCGCGTGCTTGCAGGGCTGCCGAGAAGCTCTTCTGCGCGGCGTCGCCCTGGGCCATGGCGGCCAGGCAGGTCGCCTCGTCGATGCCCCAGGTCTGGGCCATGTACGTGCAGAGTTGGCGTCTGCGGTCGGCCTCGGTGTGCCAGTGGAACAGCGGGTTCTCGTAGCGAGTGCCGCGTTCCTGGGGATTGTCGGAGTTGCGCACCACCATGGGGTAGCCCTTCACCACTGCGCACATGCTCTCGCTTGTGGCATGGGGGTTCTGGGGTTCGACCGTGGTGATCGTGGGCATGAAGATGAAGTCGACGCCGGCGGCCTCGAGCTTGCGGATGTGGCCGTGCACGGGCTTGGCGGGGAAGCACACGGTGTCGGAGGTGACGGCGGGCAGGCCCTCCTCGTACATGCGGCGTGTGGAGGTGCCGCTCACGCGGACCTCGAATCCCAGCGCCCGCCAGAACGTTTTCCAGAAGGGCAGCGTGTCCCAGTAGCTGAGCACAAGCGGGATGCCCACGACCTTGCCCTGAGCCTCGCGCAAGAGTTTGACCTCGTAGTCGCGGCAAAGAAGCTTCAGGCGCTCGTCGAAGAGGTTGGGCGCGTCCTTGCGCTTGGCGCTGGCCGCCGTGCCGTCGAGGTCGGCGCCGCGCGAGCAGCGGTTGCCGGTGACCCAGGAGGTGCCGTTGGAGAACTCCACGACCGTGCGTGCGCAGTGGTTGGCGCAATGGGGACACACGTTGTTCGCCGTGCGGGTGTACCAGGGCGAAGTCGCGCGCGGCGCGGCGCCTGTCGGTATCGTGCCGTCGTCGAGGGCGTCGATGCCGATGAAACCGGTCTTCCATTCGCCGCTGATGGCGCCGTCATGGCCCACCTGGCGCTCCACATGGTCGCGCGTGAGCAGGGCGGCGCCGAGTGCGCCCATGAGCTCGGGATAGGGGGCGCGGGTGACCTCGCGGCCCACGTACTTCTCAAAGCTGCGCAGCACGGCGTCGTTGCGGAATGTGCCGCCCTGCACCACGATGTACTCGCCGAGCTTGTCCATGTTGGACATGCGGATGACCTTGGTGAAGACGTTCTCCACGATGGAGCGGCACAGACCTGCCATGATGTCGTCGGCGGTCTTGCCCGCCTGCTGCTCGCTGACGATGGAGCTGTTCATGAAGACGGTGCAGCGCGAGCCCAGGTTGGCCGGGCTCTTGGAGGCGAAGGCATGGGCGGAGATCTGCTCCACGGGAATGTGCAGCGTGGCGCCGAAGCTTTCAAGGAAGCTACCACAGCCGCTCGAGCACGCCTCGTTCACGGTGATGTTCGTGACAATGCCGTGGTCGAGCCAGATGGCCTTCATGTCTTGCCCGCCGATGTCGAGGATGAACGACACCTCGGGGGAGTAGAGCTTGGCCGCTTGCGCATGGGCCACGGTCTCGACCACGTGGCAGTCGGCGCCCAGGGCGCGGGCGCACAGCTGCTCGCCATAGCCGGTGGTGCCCACGGCGCGGATGACGAGCTTGGCGTCGGCCTTCTCAAAGATCTCGTGCGCCTCAAGCAAGGCGCGGCGTACGACCTCGAGCGGTTCGCCCTCGTTCGAGGCGTAGAAGGAGTGGATGAGGTGGGCGTCGTCATCCATCAAGACGAGCTTGGTGGTGGTGGAGCCGCAGTCGATACCCAGGTAGGCATAGGTGGTCGATCCCGGCACGGGATCTGCGTGGGGGCGCTGCGCCAGGCGGTGGCGGGCCCTGAAACGCTGCAGCTGCGTCTCGTCGGCAAAGAGGGGTTCCAACTCGGCGAGGGAGTCGGTGCGACGACCCTTGAAGGTGGCGAGCGTCTCGATGCACGAGGCGGCGTCGAAGGTGCGGGCGTCGTCGGCGAAGAGCGTGGTCAGCGACAGCGCCGCTCCGAAGGCGACGATCGTCTCGGGATGCTCGGGCACGACGGTCTGCTCGTCGGTGAGGCCCAGGCGCTCCTGGAAGACGCGCACGAGCACGGGGTTGAACGTGCACGGGCCGCCCTCGAAGATGACCGGGGGCTCGAGCTCACGGCCCTGCGCCAGGCCGCCGATGGTTTGCTTGGCGATGGCATGGAAGCACGAAAGTGCCAGGTCTTCCTTGGGCACACCGCGGTTGAGCAGGGGTTGGATGTCGGTCTTGGCGTATACGCCGCAGCGACCGGAAATGTCGTGGACGCAGGTGCCGCGCTCGGCAAGCGCGTTGAAGTCGCAGGATTGCGTGTCGAGAAGCGAAGCGATCTCGTCGATAAAGGCGCCGGTGCCGCCCGCGCACGTGCCGTTCATGCGCATGTCCGAGACGCTGGTCTCGCCTGTCTTGGGGTCTTCCTGGAAGAAGACGACCTTGGCGTCCTGACCGCCTAGCTCGATGGCGCAGCGCACTTGCGGGTAGAGTTTGCGGATGGCGACGGAGTTGGCCACGACCTCCTGCACGAAGGGCAGATTGAGCTCCTCGGCAAGCACCTTACCGCCGGAGCCGCAGATGGCGGCACGGGCGGGCATCTCGGGTAGGCTTTGGGCGAGGGCGCCCAGCACCTCCTTGAGGCATGCCGCCTGGTTGGCGCCATGGCGGCGATAGTCGGTGTACACCACCTTGTCGCTGTGCGAATCCCATACGGCCGCCTTGACCGTGGTCGATCCCACATCGAGGCCAAGGAACAACCCGTTATCCTGATTGACCTGCATGTTTTCTATCTGCGCCATGCCTCTCCCACACTCCGTGCCCGTTTCTGGCTGAATGCACAATTATGCACATTCAAGCAGGTATACCCCATGGAGCGGCGATGGTTGCCACGCGTTGACCATTTTTGAGAGAGGTGGCATGGGGGTTCGGCACGGTTTATGGACAGCGATGGGCAAAGTGGGGTGCCTGGAAGGCGTGCGTGTTGCAAAAGGCAGAGAGAAACGAAAAAAGGCTGGCTCCCAAAGGAACCAGCCTTTAAATTCAAGTGGTGCGGCGTACAGGATTCGAACCTGTGACGTTCTGATTCGTAGTCAGACCCTCTATCCAGCTGAGGTAACGCCGC
>OLNE01001273.1_pt1 | contig 18758 bp, 25 predicted proteins | sample 1672431 | NCBI WGS metagenome assembly OLNE01 (sample SAMEA3136685, study PRJEB25190) | human gut metagenome | reverse complement strand
AATTTTTCTGCCGTATATTCCTTATCAAGATTTCTAATCTTTGGTTTACAATTTAATGTAGTATCACATGTTACATTAAAATCTGAAGGGAATTTGACTCCATAAGGATAACTAAATTTATTATAATCTATTGTTTCCACAATAGAATCTATAATTGCTATTAAAGTATCTAAGTCATAAGTAGGAAACCTCTCATGTAGTTTAATTAGTGTATTTTTAAAGTCTATCATAATTTCTTTCCGAATAATCGTTCTTTAATATTATTAAGTGGAGCTTCTAATAATAGCTTAGAAGCTCCAAATAAAGAAATCCATAAAGCTACTTGTTCTTCCAATGTATAAGAAGGTTTATTATTTATCTCTTTTAATAGCTTTAATATTTCTTTCTAATTCTCTAATATCATATCTAATTTATCTTCCATTGTTCCCGAATAGTTTAAAATTATTTAATATATCTTCTAAACCTACAATGGTAAATCCATTAGCTACTAAAGATGACCATACATCTTCCCAGAATCTCTTTTCTATATCTTCAAGCATCTTATCCATTTTCTTGGATAGTTCTTCTTGATTTTTAATAATTAGTTCTTGATTTTTTAATAGTGTGTCTAATTTATCCTCTGCATTCATAAGTTTATTTTCTCCCAATATATATTAATGTACAATCATCATAAATATCTTCCTCTCCTTCTTCAAACATTTCATTAGTATGTGAATCTTTATAAGAATTATCAAAATATACTTGAGGATACTTTAGATAATCCCATTTAGGATATAAGTATGCATTTTTAGTTACTGCATATCTTTCTAAAGTGGCACTTTCTGGACTTATTAATCCGAGTTCCTCTTTAATAGTAATATCAAATACTTTGTTCACTGCTTCTTCTAAATCCTTTATAGTAAATTTATTATAAGATTTTTTCATTCTTTGGTCTTTATATATAATTGGCAATGACAAGTCCCTTCTTCCATTTCCCTAAATTCCTTACACATACATACAGTATCTTCATTTCTTTCTAAAGAGCAAGGACAATATCTTTTACCATATTTTTCTTTATTATGCTTTAGTCCTGCCAACACAGTTTCTTTTATTTCTTTATTATTTGTTACTTTAATCATCGTCTATTTCAATTATATTACTTTTATCTATTCTAAATGTTGTTTTAGAAAAATCTAAAATTCTAAAATGATTTTGCCATCTAGCTAACTTTAATGGAGATTCTCCAACTGTAAGACCTAGTGGTAACTCATTTAGTTGCTGCTTAGTTATTTCTAGGCTAAAAGCTGTATATTCTTTTACATAATCATTTATCATTTCCCTTTAGCTTTTCAATTTCTTTTTTAAGCTCTTCATTTTCCTTTTGAAGTTTTAAATAATCTTCTTTCATTTTAGTAGCTTCTTCATAAAACTTCTCAACTCCTTGTTCAAATAGAGTTAATTGCATTTTTATTTGCTTTATTTCTGGTATCATCTTACACTAATTTCATTTAACTTATCTAACCAATCTAATACATACTGTTCATTAAGTAAATTAGCCAACTCTAAGAATTTGTATAATTTGTCTAATTCTTCGATGTTGGCTTCTAATAATTCTTTAATTGCATTTTCCATAATCATATTCATTTAATATAAGTCGCCCCACTCAGACTCGAACTGAGAAATCCGCTTTTAGAGAGCAGCGTGTTAACCATTACACTATAGGGCAAAATTGTTGTCCCACTATCGAATCGAACCCAGACCTGGAGGGTTAGAGCCTCCTGTGCTACCACTACACCATAGGACAATATAATATTATGATTTATAAATATCTTCTAACCTATTAATTACTCCTAACAATACACTTGTCTTATCTGTAATAGTATTGGATATATAATTTTTTATTTCATCTAATGTCATAGAATCAAATTCTTCTTGAGTTAAGTTTCTTGATTCAATAGTACTAATGAATAAATCTATTGCATCTTTTAATAATTCTTTATTTCTTTTTATTTCTTTTTATTTCGTCTGTAGGCTTATTTCCTAATTTTAATAAAGTAGAATTTTCTGGAGATGATTTCAATAATTCTTCTAATTCTGAATCTGTAATTAAATTAAATAAATCTACAGCTTTGTTATAGAGTAATTCTGACTCTAGTTTATCATACTGGGTTAAAACATTTATTAAATCCATATTTATTTCTTTTTATTATTGTAATACAAAGATAATATATTAAATTTAATCTCCCAAACTACTTATTATTAAATTTTATTAATTATGTGATTTCAAGTACTAGGTACTTAAAAAATACCCCCTCCCCTATGCTGATAGGCTAATGTAAAAAATATGAAGTTTATGTCTGTATATTTATTGAATTTGCAATTCGCGAATTGCGAATATTGTTAATATATATAAATTTCTGGATTGCAAAAATAATGAGAGTTATGTGAGGGAGGGGAGTCTCCTACGGAAGACCCCCTGGGGGTTTCCGTAGAAAATAGCCTAAAAATTTATAACACATACAAAAAATTTAGCGATGCAAGCGTAGTCACTGTGCAGAGTGGCAAAACTGACATCGTTAGGCAAATAAGACGCAATTTGCCGACCAAACCATTAGCGGGTGAAAAGGACACCCAAAGCGTCAAAACATCAAAACCATGTTAGACGGTTTTACAAGAATTAACAAATCAAACGAAGCAGAGTTTAATCAACTTGCAAACAAAGCAATTAACGTCAATCGTGACGACGTTTCACCCTATAAAGAGGGTAAACGGTTTAAGCTCTCAAATGAGGGCTATTGCTTTGCACGTTCACTGACTACAAACAGTGTGGGTGTTGTCGCTTTGCTTATTGATGAGCAAGGGGCAGAGCAAGAACTTTGGCTCTCAACCCTATTTAAGAAAGGGTTTGAGAAACACGGTACAGAAGTCGTAGAAATTGAAAACGCTTCTACCATTGCAAAACAACTCAAAGAAAAACTAACTCCACAAACAACAAATAAGGAGTTAGGCGAACTTTTTGTACAATTAGTTGGCAATAAAGAAATAATTTGCCACAGACAAAAATACGTTCGCACCATACCAACAAGACGAGGCACTTCTTTTGAGGTAGTCGCTTCTTTGGTAGGCTTTGAGTTTGCATAAGCAAATAGTCCTAAGCATGACTTAAAAAGGCTTAAACAAATTTAGTTTTAACAATTAAAATAGGAGTGGGAGAAATCCCACTACTATATATAATAAACCAATATAGCCTAACTATAAAACTTATAATATAGCCTAAGTGTATAACACCTACATTACCTAGACGAAATGTATAATATGTTTCGTTAATATTGCAAAATGCCCGTTTGCAGTATTGAATTAGAATGGGCATTCATTATGGACTAAAAACAATCAGTCCTAGGCGAGAGGAAGTTCCTCTTTTAAAAGTCCTAGGTTGTCCTGAAGCCCAAGGGACGTAATCAAAAGCGGGCAACAATTTACTTGCTAGTAGGGTAGTTTAAACTAGTCGTGTATCGTTTGGCAGTTGTTTGTACACGTAAATCAATGAAGCCGAAGACTGTACAAGAAACCAATTCCGATTTATAAGTTTGGTGACAACTTGAAAGAAAGTGACAATCTGGAGAGACAGATTACCAATTTGTCTGCCCTAAGAGGCGAAGAGGTATAATTGAATTTCTAGCTTAGGGATTTTTATTAACTTTTATTAAATTTTTTAGATTATGGCAGTAAGTGCTAATGTTGCTACAGCGATTCAGAGAGTCAAAGTAGCTGGTGGTCAAGTTGGTGGTAACATTAACTTTGGTAACATTGAAGTGAGAGTAAATGACGGTTCTAACATGTTTGCTGAAGGGGATGAGTTTACTATTCCTAAAGGACAAGATTTGCAGGAATCTAAGTTTATTCGTATGTTTAACGGTAATCGTGCTCCTGGAATCTTTGTTGAAGTAAATGGTCAAGCGAAAGAGTTGTATATCAGCTCGTTTGTGAAGGCTGTTGTACCTTACAATGATGATTCGACACGTGCGAAGGATGCCGCTGGTAACAATCTTCCTGCTGTTATTGCATCAGGTACGGCAGTAGATTTGTGGAAGAAGTCTGCTGATGCTGAGAGTGCATTGCAGAGCGTAGCTGGCAAGAAGATGAAGATTACCAAGATTACTCCTGTTCAAACCATGCGTTTGCGTAACAACGGAACGCGTTCGTTGGGTAATCAATGGGTATATCAAATCGATCTCGCATAACGCAAACCGTTAAAGGTGAACTAGTAGGTGACAGAATCCTTAGAGTAGGAAATGTCATCTACTCTGTTTTACCTAATCCAGATGCTCCTAAGTATGACACATGTTTCTTTTTGTTACAAAAAGTAGGATATGTGTATGCTATTCTTGATTGTATTCCTTTGAGTCTGCACAACGAGAAGGAAGATAGTGAAGAATGAGCATGAGGTGCCTCTAGTCTCACCCCACAATTTGCCAATTTTCCAAACATTCAACAAGTAGTGGGTGAAGGGCTATGTAAGAGAATACACTTTTCTAATGGTTTGATGTATTCTCTTACACTATTTTAATCCAAATTTAGGAAGCTGTCTGATGAGTCTTTGAGAATTAAGACGAAACACCTAGAAATAGGTGTCACAGTAACTAATTTAACTAATCGCAAAATATGAAAGAGATAGAAACATTAAAACAGTTAGTATATGAGAAAGGACTCCAAACTTTATTAAAAAGAATGGAAGTCGTTCTTAGTTGTAGGGATTTGAGAACTCTCACCAGCAATGTAATAGTTTCTGCTACTATAGTAGATATGGATGCAGTAGTTCGCAAAATCAAAGAAGAATGGAGTGTATTTGAAATTAAAGACGTTAGAGTAAATTTGGTATCTCAAAGCGTCTCTTTCAAAATATACGGAAGTTGCTATATTCCTGAGAAATATAGAGGATATATAGTAATGGATTGGTCGGCAACACAGACGGAGGAGTATAATTATCTTAATGAGATAAAAGAGGAATATGCAGAAGAAAAGGCATTACCTTTAGCTAATTTCGTCAACAATGGTATTGAAGTAGAAATAATATAATAATAGTATGATAGCATTTTTCAAACTCGTATTAATATTAAGTATTCTCATTTCAGCCATATATTTGCCAAAAAGTTCTGAAGAAAGATTTATATCTTTTATCATAGCTATAATATTCGTCCTTTTTATATTGGCAGCATAAAATGAGAATAAATAAGTTTGGACAAATCACGAATAAGAGTAGTGATTTGCTCCTTACTCCTGAACAGGAGAAGTTCATGAAATCCTTATTGGATGATGGTAAAGCCACTTCTTTATCTTTAAGATATGGTAAGGCTATTGCAAATAAAGCTACTATACCATCAACAATATGTGATATGTCCTTTAAAAGTATTGAAGAAGCTTTTGCATGTTTGGCTACATTGGAATATGAATCACGTGATGACTTTGATGACCATGATGTATGTATAATGCAAGCTTTACAATATTATTTTCCCTAATTAACATGCAGCATGTAAAAAACGTATGGTGTGTATGCAGATTTGCACTTAAATCTAATCTGTACTAAGAATGCATTCTTAGTTATCTGTATTGTAACGCAGATTGACAGCTCGGAAAGACGAGCATTTTATTGTTAATTGAATTTAGTAAATTAACGTTATTATTTAGTTGATTTTCATTTATTATCAGCGTCCTATTAAGTTAGGTTTTGTCATAGCTCCTCTGACATATAATGCGCGCAAGAGCTTTTTATTGTGTGAAAACACTGACAGCTCGGAACAGACGGCAAAAACTATTAACTAATCAAAAACCTAGAACAATGAGACCAAGATTTAATAGAGTAATGATTGCTAGTAGTAGTCATTACTCAGAGTCGAGAAAAACTCATATTGAAATGTTACGTGAAAATCATGAGATTGCGATAACCATTACTAAAGATGTAAAAATACGTAAAGCATACGTAAAATGTTTTGGCAATCTTATTGAAATATCTGAAAAAGAAATTGAAAAACATAATTCTTTAAATATTATATGGAAGGAATTTTAAGTATATTGTTTATCTTGTTTGGCATTCCATTTATAGCACATATAATTGGAGTGCTAACAGGTAAGGCAGAAAAAGAAAGAAAAGAAAAAGAAGAAAATAACTAATCAAAAACTTATGTTTATGGAAATTTCAAAGAATAAAACAATCGCTAATGTATATGGAATTGCTTCACCTTGTGATATTACCTTTACTGAAGGTAATAGACCTGTAGATGATTTAAAACACGTCTTCAATATTAAACAAGCAATGTTAAATGGTGAATTTATTCCGCCAATTATTATTGACAAAAAGACTAAATTTATAGTTGACGGACAACATAGATTCTCAGCAGCTTGTGATTTATGGAGAGAAGGACATTCATATATGTTACCTGTAATTGAACACGATTTTGCAAATCCACTTTTGGCTGCAATTCAATATAATTCTAAATCCAAGAAATGGAAAACAAAGAATTATGTTGATGCTTATATAGCAGATGGTCGTCAGTCTTATAAATACCTTCAAATATTTTGCCAAACTCATAAATTATTAAAAGGCGGAAATAGTGGTTATCAATATAAAGCTGCTGCACAGTTGATTACTAAATCAGCTAATGTAAAATGCTTCAATTCGGGACTTCTTCAAATTACAGAAGACCTTATGCTTCAGGCAGAAACCACTTACAGAAACCTTGAGTTAATAATTAATGCAGTAGGAGAAGAAAGGGGTGGAATGCATCTTATTAAACGTGATATGGTATTGGCATGGGTAAATGTACAAGAACTTATTCTGTCTAAAATCTCTATCGAGAAATTTGCAGATAAGATGAAAAAACATTTCGTATGCCCTATCTCAGAGAACAAAAACCTTTATTCAGCTGAATATTTAAGAGTATTAAGAAAATGAGTAAACTAATCAAAAAGAAAATCAAAAACATTGTTGACAAAATATCTAAAGAAAACGCTATTAAAATAGCTAAAGAAAACGGTTTAGAATATGAAGTACTCCAGTCTATTAAGGCTGGATGTACTCCTAATGAAGCTTTAAGAGAATGGGACTTATTATAAAACATTAAATTAAAAACTAAAATAACTTTGCAAGTTGTTGAGCACACCTTAGTTCTTATCACTTACTAAAATATAATTGTATTTAAAACTATTATAGGAGTGACTATTCCTTGGGAGGATAAGTATATGATAGAGGAAGTAATAGGATAAGTTTCAGGTGTAAAACACAATTTTATTGTTTTATATTTACTGCTTGTGTAAATGTTGTATGACCATAATGGGTATGCCCAGAGACTAATGCAGAGCATATTTATATTTCTTTTTCAGTGCGCATCGAATAGAATATAAATATGTCTTATTGTGAAATAAGGCAAAGTAGTGTGGCACAGGAAGGTTATTATTTTTTAGTGTTTACTATCCCCACAGAGGTGGGGAACTCTCATTACAAAGACAGCCTTTACGTGGCATGAGAGATAAGTAAGCTATAAGCTGAAACTAATAGTCTTAGTAATAACTTAATAACTAATCAAAAATGAAAAAATTAATTTTAAAAATTTTTGTTGCATTTATACTATTTGGTATAGCAGTCATAATTCCTATAATATCTGAAAGTATCATATTATGTTTAGTTGCAGTTATTTTAGGAGTATTTAGTGGCGCCATTCTTAGAGATTGTTATCGTGAAGACGTTCTCTAAGAACTTTGTTATAAATATTGTCGAACAATTTAAACTAATCAAAAAATGAAAAAGTTAATCGCAGTTATGCAGAAGAAAGAAGTATCGAGAGAAGAAATGGCTGAAAAATTGGAAGAAATTCTTATTCCTATAGCCGAAGTACTTAACGATGAAACTCCTGTTTATCATGGTTTTCCAGTGGAGACTATGGCACTTAAAGGCTCTGATGAAGTTTTCATTATTAGCTTTAATAATAGCACATTGGCGTTGGTAGACCTGGAAAAATCGCTCTTCTCTGTATTTGGCTCTCCTAAGTATGATTTAACAGTTGAAGAACATGCTGTTATTTCACATTTGTGGAATGAAATGAAGAATAAGAAATCTAAAGAGCAAAATTTAGAAGCTTTTCTGAACTTACTGAATTTGTCCAAAGGTAATAATTAATAGGTTTTGAGTAGGCTAGTTTATAAGGGCTAGTCTACTCTTTATACTAATAAGTTATGGCTAAAGATTACGCACTTAAAAAATTACACTCTAAAGAAAGAATAATTATTTGTGGATGTGATGCAATATCAGGCTTATTAATTCATTATTTATTAGATGAATTATTTGGTCGTGATGAATATATAATAGTTCATAGATTTCAACAAGAATTAGAAAAAGAGTGGGATTGGGTTATTGATGAACCAATCTCTGATTCTCTTATTATTAAAGAATGGTTTAATAATAGAGAAGAAAGAATTCTAACTACTTGTTGGGATTGGAATAGAACAATAAAGGCAGTAAAAGATGCTGACCTTAAAGATACAATAAGAGTCTATAAATTTTGTGACTGTGTTTACATAAACACAGAATTGCCTTTTTGAATATTTGCTTTTATAGTTTTAGTTTATATAGCACCGTTCGTGAGAATAGTGCTATTATTTAATTATGTCTTTACTGTTAGAATCAGTGACAAGCATGTGGGGCTCATGACTATCTAAAAGATAGCATTAGTGCAGACTTAAAAATCATGCAAAGTACATACTTTTTTAGTTCAACAACTCTTTCACTTAGTCCTCCGTGTACTTTTAATTGCCCAAGAGTGGGTAGTCCTCAAAAGGTTTTTGATAGTTAATAATCGAAAATATAGTGGTTCGTGAGAATAGCTATATTTATTTTAATTGAAACATTTAAACTAATCACAATATGGAAAAGAATAAAAAAGAATTTGTTATTATCCTGATAGGAGGAATAATAGCTATTACAACAAGTTTGTTTGTAAATCATGTAGTCTTAGGATTATAAATATGTTTGGGCCTATTACGGTTTTGACAGGTGATTACGATTTGTAAGGACGTGTAGAGTTGGCACCAACTCTTATAAAATGATGCAAAACAATAAATGCTACAACTAGCGTAAGAATGGCAGCTTAATAGCTGTGGCTATCTAATATTTTATTAGTATAGTCGGGTTACTTGGGGAGACCTAGAAACAGAAGAGGTTAGGTATATCGTTAATGGCGTGCAGACGGTTGAATATCTGTGATATATCTTTAATCCGAATACTCTAAGAGTTATTAGGACTGAATCTCCTTTTATAGCACCGATAGCTTTATCATGGTGGTGGGGTGGAATCTTAGTTTCTCCAAACTTAAAATGGAGTGGTGGATTTTGATTGTTAAACCAATCAAGCCTTAGTTTGATAGTTTGTAAATTAGTTAGTGGAAGGACTGCTGGTTCACCTCCACTGTAAAGAATCCAGCTCTTCTAATAAAACTATCTACATGCTAGAACTCACTAGCTGATGTAATAAAAATGAGACACACGTTATCCTTATGATGAGGGTTGTCTGGACAGCAGTTCGACTCTGCTTAGGTCCAGGAGCACATATTGAGATACTTCCACGTAGTGTGCTCTGGGTAATGCTAAATTCTCAATAAAAATTTAAAACTATGTATATAAAAGACTCTGTAAGAAAATTAATTTATTAACTAATCGTTATGGAAAAGAAGAAATATTCTAAAATGACGCCTGAAGAATTATCGCAGGCAATCAACTTAGTGAGAACTGATAATGCTGGAGTATTTAAAGCCAAAGACATTACTAAGGCTCTTAAAACTTTGGGAGTTCCTATGGCTGAGAATCTTACTACTGTATTGATTCAACAAGGAATTATAGTAAAGGCAGGTTTGTCCTTTATAGATGGTTATACATGGGCAAATGATAAACCAATCTATGTAGGAAGAGTTTCTGACCTTATAGTAATGGCTAGAAAGAAAGCTGCAGCGTATTGCAAGAAATCTCGCGAAAAGAAAAAAGCAATTCAGAATGGTACATATAAGGAAGAACCTAAAAATCCTGTTTCAATAGAAGAAGAGTTTGTAGTAAAACCTACACAGGAACACAAAGAATTAGTTCCAGTTGATAAGGCTATCAATAAAGCAATTCAGCTTTTATTAAATCATGGGTATAAGGTAACTCGTCCTGTAGTCATCTACGAAGAAGTAACAATCAAGAATCTGTAAGTATGAAAAAGGTATATTATCAAATAATTGACCCAATCAATAAAACCTCAATTACTGGGGATAGGGTAACAAATGAAGAAGATAATATTAGAATACTAGAGATTCTATTAAAGGAGCTTCATTTAAGTAAAGATGATTATGCAGAATATGTCCCAGCTACTAAGCCTAGTGATGCTGTTCCTAACATGCCAGACTATTATATGTCTCATGGGTATATTGAAGGCACATCTAAGTTGGTAACAGTAGTAATCATTTCAATGTAAAGCCACAACACTTCCATACAAATCATTTGTTTCACATTTGATTAATAATCAGCAATTATGTATGGGAGTGTTTATAATAAGATAGATTATGTAGATGTTTATGTTACATAATTATCTCAATTAATTATTAATAATTAAGAGATGAACAAGATGGAATTTAGTAAGAAGAAGGAAAGTCTCTTTGAGACTGCAAACCCTCAACAAGACAACGCATTTGTCAAAGAGGGTCTAAAGGAGTCTGCAAAGACTGTAAGTGGAAATGGTGCACTGAAGTTCAGTACATCTAATGATGCTTTTGTGGATAACTTTGCACTTATTGCAAACTTTAAGGAACCTCGTACTTATGAAGAGGTTGCTAAAGATATGTATAAGCTGTGGAGTATTAATCCTAAAAAGTGTCTACAACTTGCAGTTTATATCAGGCTGGTTACCAGGGAAACTCAGATTAGGCTCCCTAAGGAAACTATTACTCTGGATGTTCAGAGAGGGCAGGGATTGAAAAATGAAGGTATTATGCGTATGTTATGGTTAGCTATTCACCACAAGCAGACTTTTAAAGCTAATATACCTTATTTTATTGCTGCTGGTTCATGGAAGGATATAATTGAGATGATGAGTCTCGATTTACAATATCATGGCTGGAAAGAGAGAAAGTTGGATTGGAATTTCATGCGTATGACTATCTTGGCTGGATTGACAAATCCAAATACTAGTGAATTAGTCAAGAAATATCTGCCAACTATTCGTGCAGTTAAAGACTGTAAAACTATTGAATCTCAGGCTCGCACAATGATTGGACAATATCTTGCTTCTTGTCTTTATGGTAAACAGCATAAGGAAGGAGAAGAAAGAAATGCTGCTGATAGCCGTGCTGCCCAAAGACGCTACCGATTGATAAAATCTAGCGGTACAGCTCATAAATGGCAACAACTGATTTCACAGAAAAATTTGCTGGAACTTGACTTTAATACCATTCACGGTAGGGCTTTAAGCCTATTAGTAGGCTCTAAGTTCTTGAAAAATCAGGGATTGGTAGAGAAGTACCAGAAATGGATTGCCTCCAAACCAGTGGCTAAATATACTGGATATGTGTTTGAATTGTTCAAACCACTTGGCAATACTTATTACGCTAGCAGCCTACCTGAGTATCAAGAAATGACCATTAATAAGCAATTTGATGGTTTAGTTGAAACAGGTAAGAAGAACTTACTACAAGGAAACAAGTTATTGGTAGTTAGAGATATTTCTTCTTCAATGACTTCTTGCGGTAAGGGAACAAACATGTCTGCATATGCAATTGCTAAGGCAATGGCATTATATTTCTCTGCATTATTTGATGGTCCATTTAAAGATGCATATGCTACCTTTAGTGAGACTTGTAAACTAAAGACATGGAAAGGTACAACTGCTATTGATAAATGGAGAAATGATACAGATGGTAAATTTGGTTCTACCAACTTTATGTCAGTGGCAAAACTGTTTGTAGACCTTAGAAAGAGAGTTCCTGAGAATGAATTCCCTACAGGAGTTCTGTGTATCAGTGATGGTGATTTCAACTATTATCGCCCAGGTAAAACTAATTTTGATTCTTTCAGAGAAGAATTATTGAATGGTGGTTTTAGTAAGGAGTATGTTGATAATTTCAAACTTATCTTGTGGGATATTCCTAATAACTATTATGGAACTTCTGTACGTGCTAAGTTTGAAAGTTTTGCTGATGCGCCCAATAACTTCTACATTAGTGGTTATGACCCAGCTTCTGTAGCATTTATAATGGGAACTGACTATCGTCCTACAACACCGAAGAATGCAATTGAACTGTTCAACGCAGCTATGGACCAGGAGTTATTGAATCGTCTGGTTGTGGCTGAAACTCCTAAGAAGAAAGCTATTGTTAAGAAAGCACCAGCTAAGAAAACATCTAATAACAAAACAAATCAAAATAAGAAGAAATGATGAAAATGAATACTCTTCTTGCTAAAGTAGAGCATAGTACTGCATCGTTCAATAGGATAATTGCAGACTACTATATTTTCTTTAGTAAGAAACAAGGAATGTTTGAAGGCATCAAAAAGACTTTTAAACCTCGTGAAGGTTATCAAGAAGATGCCAGCAAAATGGGAACTACTAAGGTAGCTACCACTGTGGGAGAAAAACTTGAATGGTTTGAAGAAAATGCAATTCCACATCTAAAAGATGTGTTTGCTATTGAATCAACTAATTCTAAAGGAGCCAATAAAGTAGAGCTTAAAGTTGGTGATATTTCATTCGGATTTTTGACTGCATTGGACCTTATGCGTCTGAAAACCCTTCTTACTAAGAAGGAATGGGAACAGATGTATGAGAATATTCCTGTACGTTCAGATTCTGAAGTATGGAATGACTGCACTGACCCAGAGTATAATGGTAGAGAAATTTACCAAACTCCTATGCAAGTAGGTGTAACTCGTACTACAGAGTCAGAAGAAGTTATTCTTAAAGACCCGAATCTTGACCCATCTAAACTTCCTGCAAACTATAATGCTAAAGTTACCATTAAGAAACGTACTGTGGAGACTGGTGACTATACCATTCAGAAGTTTACAGGTGCATGGACTCAAAGACAAAGAGCTGAAATACTTCGCCGTAGAAGTCAACTCCTAGCTGCTATTACAGAAGCTCTTAAAGTTGTTAATGATGTAGAAACTGAAAAGCCAAACTTGAATGTTGAAACATTGATTAACTTCTTACATAAAGGTGAATAATAAAGAAATAAAATATTGACTAAAGCTTTAGCTTAAGCCTCAGCATTACTAAATCCTAGATATTTAGCATAAGCATTGAGTCAAGAGCTTTAGCTTTAGCCTTATTGTGAGATGCCAGTAGACATTTTAATTTGATATTACATATTAAATAGAACTAACATCACGGGTTCGAGTCCCGTACGCGCCTCTAATTACTTTAAATATGGCGCGTTGGTGAAGTGGTTAACACAGTAGTAATTAAATTTTTATATAGCATCAGCATAAGTCTATTGAACGTATTCTCACAAACTAAGGGCTATCATCAGGGATTTTGAGTTAGTCCTTAGGGGGTTAGCTTAATGGTTAAAGCACAAGAATCTTAGTCTTGGGAGTGGAGGTTCGACTCCTCCACCCTCTACATTTCTTTTTTGTTCCATAAATAATAGTAAATGGTGATTATTTGTCCTTCCTGCTTGTGAAAGTAGGAAGGTTTATAGGGGATTGCGCAAACGGCAAAGCGGCATACGAATCAATCGATGTGTTATAAATTCTAGGTATATAATATTGGGGGTTCGAATCCCTCATCCCCTACAGACAGACTTAACTAAACTATGGTTTGTGAAAATAATAGTTTAGGATAACCATAATTATAATATAGTGTTAGTTACAAACAACGAATAAAATATATTCATAATTACAAATTTTAACAGTAATATGTTTGCAAAGTCCAGAAAATGCTGTATCTTTGTATCCAGAAACGTTGAGAGAACGTAATTGTGTTTGTGTTTTATTTATCCCATTGTTGTTTGGGTATGCGCCAGAGTTGGAGAGCTGGGGAACTCTGTAAAAGTTCTGCCTTTGGGCTGAGTAGGTTCGAATCCTACCATACCCACAACAATATCTGCTAAAAGCGAAACTTTTAGGAAATATGCTGGTTTGTGAAAATAGGCATATTTAAATTGTCGGTATAGCACAATGGTTAGTGTTCCAGTCTTCCAAACTGGAAATGTGGGTTCGATTCCCACTACCGACTCTCGTTCACCTCATATTCGCCAGAGGTAAAGTGGTGAATAGCCTACTAAAGCTGAATTTAGTCCTGTAATACAAGGTCAGAGTATTCCTAAGTTGCTGATATTGAGGTTAATAGTAACGCTTAAATTTTCGACATTTTTTATTTGGCTGAAAATAAAAATGCAGAGCTTATTTTATAAGTGAATAAGAGAATGGATATTATATTGTGCAAGTGAACGATGTGAATGTATAATGGATATTCTCTTTTAATATGTGAGGAGGATTGGTATCCCATCAAGGCTCATAACCTTGACTACGTGTGTTCGATTCACACCCTCGCGACTATTGTCCAAGGCATCAGTGAAGCCTTGTAAATCTAACTCCGACAGTGGTGATGATGGTCTAAAGTCGTTCCGCTCTGTAGAAATCATGGAATACTTATGACAAGTGAATAGGTTGACAGCTATTTGCGAAAAATAAATATAATACTGAAATACCTAGATATTTCTTAATGTAGCACAATGGGTGTGAAGTATTAGTGAAGCTGACTGATATGTGTATTATATTTATTTTAATGATGGGGAGATGGCGAAATTGTTGGTAGACGCGAGGGACTTTGAAGAAAAAAATCTCCAATGTTGGATTCATAGTTGATTATATATCAACGCGGTAATGAGTGCCCAAGAGGAAACTCTTGGAGTAGAAGCAGGCTAATTCGGGGAAGGTATCAGCCCTATAAATGATAATAATCCCGAGCTAAATTAAGAGAACAGGATAACAAGTACCTCTGTTAAGCTTTATAGAAGTTTCATACGGATGAACCTATTGCTCTTATAAATGTGTACAGACTATACACCTGCTGCCTAAGTCAGAATTGATATGGTAAAGAGATAGTCGGAGTGCAGAAAAGCACTTGAAAATCCCTTAGCCAGTAATGGCTGTGCGAGTTCGATTCTCGTTCTCCCTACAAGAACTTTTTTGATTGCGGTATGAACCCTTAATATAAGGGTCTACACTACATTTTTTTGATTCATAACTTTTATTTTTACTCTAATGGTTCGTGAGAATAGTTAGAGTTTTCACTAAAACTAAAGATTATGGCACGAATAATTCCAATAGATTATACAAAAGATGAAAAAGCATTAATAGTTAATGTGAAGATGAACTCTAAACTTAGAATTATATGTATTTGTAACTTTATTAATGAAACTGCCAGAGTAGTTCACTATAGTAAGCAATATGTAAGGAAGTCTCACTTACCTATACTAAGAGATAAGTTAGAAGAGTTTGGATTTGCATTAATAGAAGATGATGCTTTAGCTTATGAGTGTTGGCTTTATAATGCCAGAATGTTTAGTAATAGAATTTAATATGGATATATGGTTAATAGTTGTACTTATATGTACATGGTTTATATGGCTACCTATTGTACTATTTATTAGTATGTATCTTATACTTATAATAGTTGCAGTAATATTATTTATAATAGATTTTATATTTGATTTACCAACGAGGGTGTAGTGAAATTGGTATAATATCACTCTGTCACAGTGAAGTTTGGGGTTCGAGTCCCCCACTCTCGGCACCAAACAGCCGAATAATAATTACGTAATAAAATCGGAACGTAACCATAATTACTTTTTGTTTTATAAAATTTAATTCCTAATCGTAAATGTAGGTACTTATCCTTAGGTAATGGAAAATTAAGGAAACCACAGGTTGAATCTAATCTAAGCCTTCAATATGCATTCGTATATCGTTTGCAGTTGTAAAATATGAAAGGTGGCAGCTTGGAATAGACAAGCATTTTCTTATCGCCGTGTGGTGAAAAAGAAACAGAATCGTAGCAATACGATTCTTGCAAATATACATCAGGCAATGCAGAGAATTTCTCTGTTATTAGGACTGTTTGTAGTTACGATTCAGTATAAGGGGTGAAACTTATACTTTTTTATAAGAGAACATACAGCAAATTTGTTTTACAATTTCCTACTTAAAATGAACGATTGATTAACAATGTTTCTTTTGGACAACTCCCTTTCTTTCTCAAAGCAAAAAGCAGTTGTTAAACATGTAACACCATGTAGTCAAAGGTTTTAAATGGAAAACTGGAGACTTAAAAATCTTGATACCGATGTTCTCTGTATTATTGGGCTATCGTCTAATGGTAAGAAAAAAGACGTGTATCACCTCACTCTGATAAGGTGTTGAAAGTGTAATTGGTCACATGTGGGTTCAATTCCCACCACGTCTACTTAAATTTATGTATTATGAAGAGAATATCTGAAGAAATTAGACAAAAGGTTGCAGAACTACATAGGAATGGAATGACTTATAATTAGATTAAAGAAACTACTGGTCTGGGAAAAGGAACTATATCTAATATATGTCAAGAAATTAATGGAAAAGTTACTCCTGTTGAATTAACTGAAGATAAAATTAAAGAACTTCAAGAATTATACAATAAACTTGGAAGTATTAAAAAAGTAGCGCAGGTAAGTAGAATTTCTTATGAAAGATTACGTAATGTAATAGTGAGCAAAACTATCACTCCTAAATCTAACGATTATCTCAAAAAGCATAGAAAGGAAATTAAATAGAAATTAATCGACTATAAGGGAGGGAAGTGTGCAAAGTGTGGCTATAATTTATGTAATGAAGCCTTGGAATTCATCACTTAAATCCAGAAGAAAAGGAATTTACTCTTTCTGTTAATCACCAATCATTTGATAAACTAAAGTTAGAGGCTGACAAGTGCATTTTATTATGCTGTAGATGTCATAGAGAATTACATGCAGGTCTTTGGAGTCTTAGTGAATGTATTTAATACTTTGATACCCAATGTAATCTCAGTTCAATTCTGGGTAGCCCAACTTTATTCATTTTTTTTATTTCAATTAAAAAATTTATTTATTTTTTTCGCTTTCTGAATTTAAAAAATAAACAACAAAAAAAGAAGTCTTACAGCAAATTATCAATTTTAGAATTTGTTCCATGTTTTTACGAATTATCTAAGAAAATGACTTCTGTATATTGTCTCGTGGTGTAATTGGCAACACGTCAGGTTTTGGTCCTGAAATTGGGGAATCGTACTCCTCCGAGACAACTTATTTATATATTAGCTATTGATTTATAAAAATGAAACTTGATAAGAAATCTTACAGCAAAATTAAATTACTGTCCTATTAAGTAATGAAGATTTCTGAAATTGTACAGTTAGCCAAGCGGTCGAAGGCAGCACGCTGTTAACGTGCCGTGAGAAATCCCAACGCAGGTTCGAATCCTGCACTGTACGCTATAAACAATATAAAGTTGCGAAAGGGTTGCCTTTATATGGACTTGTATACAAGTTGAAACCCTTTCTACACACACCTTTAGGCTTAATTGGTAAACCCGTTGACTCCAAATCTTCTATTGCACGTTCGAGTCGTGCAGGGTGTGCATGGTTTTTTCATGGTGATATTATTTTTTGATTAGTTAATGATAAAAGAAGGCTTACAGCAAATTATTTTTGGTTTAATAAACAGAGACTTCAAATCTTAGTTTTAGATGGTTCGATTCCATCAAATAAAAAGCTTTCTGTTATCGGATAGTAGGGTAATTGGCTACCCGCCTCATTTGGGGTGAGGAGATTTATGCAGGTTCGAATCCTGTCTATCCGACTAGCTTTAGAGATAAATTTAATACAAGAATACTTACAGCAAATGCAAATTTATTTCGAATACACTGTCAATGTATATTTAACGTAGGTTCGATTCCTACCCCTCCTGCAATCTTATTAATTTATATAGGAGGGTTGAAATGTTGGGGTAGTCCGAAAGGATGAAAAGAAGTATTCTGCAAATGGGCTATGTGGTGTAACCTGGTTAGCACATCATCCTTGCAAGATGAAAGAGAAGTTCAAATCTTACATGGTCCACTTATCTAAAAAGTTACCTAAAAGGAATCTTACAGCAAAGTATTATGCAAATCCCTTTTAAGGACGTGGTCGGCAGTTCGAACCTGCCCCTGCTATTAATATTAATAGGAGGTAGCTCAGCGGGTAGAGCACGAAAGCAAAACAAAGGATTCCTGTTTATGTAGGGTTGGGTGAGTAGCAATAGCCAACGGTCTGCAAAATCGTTTACATCAGTTCGAATCTGATACCCTACTCATGTTTTTATCATAATATTACTATAATTTCATAGGAAATCTAACAGCAATTTAAACTTAGCTTTGTAAGCCGTAGGTCGTAAGTTCGAATCTTATAGATGGATTTATCTGTCTTAGCTCAGTGGATAGAGCAACGTATATAATAAAATGATTTCCGCAACCTCCCTGGAGCATGTATGGATATGCTACGGACTTTTAATCCGTAGAACAGGGTTCAAGTCCCTGCGGGGAGACAGATGTTTCATATTTTGAAACACCTCCTTTCAACATTATTTATAAGAGGACAAACAGCAAATCTTTTTACAATTAACATGTTCTTTATTTTTGGTTGGATGAAAGAGAAGTTGTAATCAACCCATAACATACTAGGTTACGTATGTGGTTAAAGTACTTGAATT
>OLNE01001271.1_pt1 | contig 18806 bp, 16 predicted proteins | sample 1672431 | NCBI WGS metagenome assembly OLNE01 (sample SAMEA3136685, study PRJEB25190) | human gut metagenome | reverse complement strand
GACGCCGAAATTGCGGATTAGGGAATTTTTGAGACACACTCTAATAACACTTAAAAAAACCTTGCAAAGCGCCTTCGCGCAACGCTCCCTTAACTCTTGGGCGCTATAATATACGCGCATGAATATGCTTACCTTACTTTGAACTTTTGCGACCGGGAGGGTTTTACGATGGAAGCAATAAGGTTTGACTTTAACCACATGATGAGCGATTTTCTGGGCGAGGGCAAGGGCATTTCCCGCGATATGCTCACCTCTATGGAAGGCCGCGCCGCCGACGCTGTAAAGGCGTTCAACGGCCGTCACGGCGACGTCAAGGCGATGGTCGGCTGGGTCGACCTGCCCGAGAATCAGGACGAGACCGTGGACGCAATCATCAAGGAAGCCGCTGAGATTCGCGCCAATTTTGAAAACTTCGTTGTGCTGGGCATAGGCGGCAGCGCGCTGGGCCCCATAGCCATACAGCAGGCACTGAGCCATCTGCGCTACAACGAACTGCCTGCTGAAAAGCGCGGCGGCCCCCGCTTCTACGTCGAGGACAACATCGATCCCGAGCGCATGAGCGCGCTGCTGGACGTTATCGACGTTAAGAAGACCTGCTTTAACGTCATCACCAAGTCGGGCGGCACCGCCGAGACGATGAGCCAGTACCTGATTGCGCTCAACGCGCTCAAGGAAGCCGTCGGCCCCGAGTACAACAAGCACATCATCGCCACCACCAGCAGCAATTCCGGCCTGCTGCTTGAAATCGCCCATAAGGAAGGCTTCAAGACCTTCTTCATCCCGGACGATGTAGGCGGCCGTTTCTCCGAAATGTGCCCCGTGGGTCTGCTGCCCGCGGCCGTATGCGGCATAGACATAAAGGAGATGCTCGCGGGCGCGAAGGCTATGAAGGAGCGCTGCACCGACACCGATCTGTGGAAGAACCCGGCTCTGATGCAGGCCACCGCGATGTACCTCGCCATGACCGAAAAGCACGCCAACATCACCGTCATGATGCCCTATGCGGACAGCATGAAATACATGGCCGACTGGTATTGCCAGCTGTGGGCCGAGAGCCTGGGCAAGGCGCACACCCGCGACGGCAAGCTGATCAACGCCGGTTCCACCCCCGTTAAGTCGCTGGGCGTTACCGACCAGCACAGCCAGCTCCAGCTGTACTCCGAAGGCCCGCTGGACAAGGTAGTCACCTTCCTGGCCGTGGACGATTATCGCGCCGAGGTCAAGATACCCAAGGGCTGCGAGTACATCGAGCGCGTTGACTTCCTGAGCGGCAAGACGCTCAATCAACTGATACAGGCCGAGCTGCTGGGCACCGAGTATGCGCTGACCAAGGTTGGCCGCATGAGCCAGAAGATCACCCTGCCCACCGTCAACGCCAACACCATCGGTCAGCTGATGTACTTCTTCGAGCTGGCCACCGCGTATGCGGGCGAGCTGCTGGGCATCGACGCGTTCGACCAGCCCGGCGTTGAGCAGAGTAAGATCGCCAGCTACGCCGTACTGGGCAACAAGGAAGAAAAGTACGTAAAGGCCGCCGAGGAAATGAGCAAGCAGACTCTGCCCTTCGCCGAGTACGTAATGTAATTAAGCTTATCCACAATAGACATACCCCGCGAGGTCGTGGTTTATCCACAGCTTCGCGGGGTTTTTGTGTATTCGTTTGCTTTGAACGCACTGTTCAGTCGCATTCAATTGCCTTTACTGCATTCGCTGGGATCGTACTATATACTATTGGGGTTTTTATATGTTTCCTGGTGCATGATAAAGTAATAAGCCTCGCCATATGTAGAGCGAACCGCAAATGATGTGTTCGCGTTTGCGCACATATTCATTTCAAGTAGTTTCTTGGGATTGTTTCTTCGTACAATCCCCTTTTTTCCTTGAAGAACCAATTTTTATGTTCATGCCCTGGTATATTCTTAACCCGCCAGTCATTAGCATTATCCTGCCATCCGCACCTGTATCCACCATGTGTTATGACTTAGATAAACGATATGTGACAAAGCCTTACCGCTTAAAGTCACATGCATAAAAGTTCTATCTGCACTCAACATTCAGGTGTACGTCTTAATTAAAACATTTCCAATTTTGTTTAACTTCATCTTAGTTTCATGAGAGAAAATCTATAAGCTTATAAGCACCGTCAAGTACCAGCACTTCAAAAAAACGGCATAAGAAAAAGCGCCAAGAACGCGCATCGGCAGACGTTGAGCCAAGCTCAAAATTTCGCCTGCCGACCGCGTTTCAGGCGCTCAAACAGTTATTATCAAACCTACGTCCCAATATGCGGTTTATGCCCATATTTCGGGCTTATTGTGCCCACCACGGCATACGTGCGCGCAGTACTTCCTGCTCCAGATATTCCTTCTTAGGTGCACGCGTATCCACGCGCATTACGATCGCGCTGCTCCTGCTGTAATCACGCTTTTCGGAGTCTGACATCGCCCTCGCGCCCACGCCGCTCATGCGGCCCGCGTTTGCCACCATCGGCATACTGAGCAGAATTCTTCCTATTCTGCCAACTTTCTTCGCTGCGGTATTCTGGCCTATTATCGTATATTCATCCTGCACTGTATGCATTGTCGTTTTCTTTTCTTCGTCTATATTCTACACCATGCAGGAAAAAACCACTATTCCGACTCTGTAATCATCTAGTAATATTCTGCCACATGCGCCGATATTCGCTGGGCGTCATGCCGGTTTCAGTCAAGAATACCTTGCCGAAAAAGCTGCTGCTTGAAAAGCCGCAGGCAAAGCTTATCCGCGTTATAGAATCATCGCCGCCCGCCAGCATACGGCAGGCCGCCTGTATACGGCAGCTTTTCAGGTAATCCGCAGGCGTTGTATGCAAAAACGTCTGAAACACGCGGTAGCAGTCCCGCTCGCTCACATATGCCGCGTCGGCTATGTCGGATATTTTTATCCGCTCCGAGTAATGCTCCTGAACGAACACCATCATCTGCTTGATCTTTATGCTGGACGCATACGTGTCGGAACGCTCCTCGGGCATAAGCCCCAGCAAGTCCACCCATATGTCCTCCAGCGTTTCTCGCAGTTTAAGCTCGTATCTGAAATCGCTTGTGTCAATGTTAAACGACTCGCGTATTTTGTTCAGGGCTTCCGCGTGGGCGGGGTTGTCTGGCATCAGCGGGATTACTTCCAGCCCGGGCGCGTTTATTATAGGTGCAATATACTTCTGCGCAATGCGGCCGTCGGGCTGGCCGCCTATGAACGACGCGTCGAATATGTGCAGCCGCTGCACCGCCGTTTCGCCCAACGTGCGCGATATATGCAGCACGTCGGCGTTTATAAGCCCGCCCGAGCCTTCGGGAAAGCGCACGCAGCCGCCCGGCGTCTCGTATTCTATAGCGCCGCGCTCCATATAGAACAGCTCTACCGCCCTGTGCCAGTGCCACGGTACATTGCAGCTGTCCAAATGCGCGCACGAGTTTATATACGGAAAATCCGCGCTGTAACCCGGCAGTATCTCCTCGTTGGTGTCCGGCTTGAGCTGCATCTTAAACATATCGGCCATGCGCCGCATCCTCCTGAATATAATAAAAGACACCCGCACGGAGCATAATCCGCGCGGGCGTCGGCGCCATTACGGTATTACGCCTTGACCTTATAAACCTCGCGGTCGCGCACAACGCAGCCCGCCGGTATGCCCGCGCGCAAAAGCGCCGCGCACTGGCCGCAGGTTATGCACACCTTTTTAGCATCCAGTCCGCCGTTTTTAATAACGTCGTTGGGGAAATCCGGGTACGCAAACGCCATGCGGCCAAAGCCCGCCATGGCGCAGTGTCCGCCCGAAATCATGCCTGCGGCAAGATTGGGGCTGAACTGGCGCAGGTAGCTGTACGCCGAGCCGATCACCGGCACCTCGGGTATGGCCTCCTGAATGGTCCTTACGCACTCCATCATGCGTCCCTCGCCAAACAGCGGATGCTCGTCCGGTATGTACGCGCCGTTATCGTAGGGGCGGTTGACGTGCGGGTTCTTGTAGGGGTTGCCGATAGTGATGTCGAGCAGCTTAAAGTTATGCTCGTCGCGCAGTATGCGCGCAAGCTCAACGCCCTCGTCCAACCACGGCTTTAGCCCGGTCTCCGCGCGCACGCCGAAGCCATAGGGATACTCGAATCCATCGTATACGTTCAGGCGGCTGGTGATGAAGAACTTATCGCCCTTGACCTCCGCCTGAGCCGCCTTGATCGCGTTGCGGTAGAAGCGCGTGCGGTTTTCAAAGCTGCCGCCGTACTCGCCCTCGCGGGTGAAGGCGCTGAGCAGTTCGCACGCCAGATACCTGTGACAGCACTTAACGTCCATGCCGTCGAAGCCCGCCTCCTGGGCCAGCTTACAGGCCGGGCCGAACAGCGATTCGTAATGGCGCAGCTGGTCGTCGGTAAGTATGCGGCTCTTGTCTATGGGCTGATCGCCCTCGAATATGGGGTTATTATACGCGATCAGAGGCTCGGGATAGCCGTGGGGCTTGCTGTAGCGGCCCGAATTGGTGCACTGCATTATTATCATCGGCTCAAATCCGTTTTCCTTCAGGCCGATTTCCTTCATCTGCTCCACAAGGCGCTTAAAGTCGTCCACGTTTTCGGGTGTGATGCGCAGCTGATGCGCGCTGGCGCGAACCTCGGGCGCGGTTGCCACGGCCTCGAACCAGATCAGCGCCGCGCCGCCCTTGGCAAAGCGATGATAGCGGCGTATGGTCAGCTCACCCGGGCGGCCGTCCTCGGTGCCGTCGGTACCCTCCATGGGCTGAAGCGCGAATCTGTTAGGCAGCTTGCGGCCGTTTATCTCAACCGGCGTGGACAAGACCGATATGTCGTCGCTCAGCGGCAGCCACGCGCCCACTTCAACGGCGCGCGCGCGAATATCGTCCAGTGACTTATAACAGAACTTCTGATGCTGCATATATTTCACCCCATACGTTTTGTTTTATAGTATCATACACCTTTTAGCAATAAAAGTCCACCGATGCGCACGGAAATCAATTTTTAGAATACTTGTACGCTTGACATAGAAATGTTCGCAAAGTATACCGCTTTCTGCGCATCAAATCCGCTATTCGACAGCTCACACCACCTATGAAGGAAGATAAAATGTATGGCCATGCACAAAATTGATTTCCGTGACCTATGCGGCGTTTGAATGTTGTTACCAATGTAAAACCGGCGATTCAGTTTTCATCGACCAGTTCTTTCCAGCCGCTTACATAACGATCGGCGAGCCGCCTTATTTCGGGCAGGTTGGCCTGCGCCGTTGGGTCGGCTATCGCCCATACGCCCAGCCCCGCGCGCTTGGCTGTGCGCATGGAGTACAGCGCGTCCTCGTACATAACGCAGTCCTCCGGCTTAAACCCAAACTTTTTGCACAGCAGCGGGTAGTACTCGTCCGAGCCCTTGCCCATGCCCAGCTCGTCGCGGCAGACCATGTATTCGCGCCCGCCGCTGTAAAAGTACCTAAGTATGCCCAGCTTTTCCAGCAGTGGTATTACTACCGGCCGCCATGTCGCGGTGGCAAGCGCGCAAACGACGCCCTGCGCGCGCATCTTTTCCAGATATTCGGCGGCGTAGGGCTTTAGCCCCACGTCGCGCCGGTAATGCTCGAACATTATGGAATTGACCGTATCGTTGTATTCTTCCTCGGTATAGGGAAATTCGTAATACTGCCTGAACAGTTCGGGCGCATCGCGCACCGACATAAAGTACGCCCTGTCGCACAGCTCCCTGGGCGGTTCGATGCCCTTTGTGCGCAGAAACTCCAGCGACACAGATCGCCAGTAGTACATAGAATCAACCAGCGTGCCGTCCATATCGAATATTGCCGCTTTCATATCAGCATTGCTCCTTCGTATCCGTATCATTCGCCGGCCAGCTGCGCGGCGAGCTTGCGCGACTGATCTTCCATAATCAGCGCGTCTATTATCTCGTCCAGATCGCCGTTCATGATCTCATTAATTCGGTACAGCGTCAGGTTTATGCGGTGATCGGTCACGCGCCCCTGCGGGAAGTTATACGTGCGTATGCGCTCCGAGCGGTCGCCGGTGCCGATTTGGGAGCGGCGCTTATCGGAATACTGCGCGTCGCGCTCCTCGCGCATCATCTCGTACAGGCGGCTGCGCAGCACGCGCATGGCCTTTTCGCGGTTCTGTATCTGGCTGCGCTCGTCCTGCGACGTGACGACCAGCCCGGTGGGCAGGTGCGTTATGCGCACGGCGGAGTCGGTACGGTTAACGTGCTGACCGCCCGCGCCCGACGCGCGGTACGTGTCTATGCGCAGATCGTTCTGGTTGATCTCAAGATCGACGTCCTCGACCTCGGGCAGCACGGCCACTGTCGCGGTTGAGGTATGTATGCGTCCCGACGATTCGGTCACGGGCACGCGCTGAACGCGGTGTACGCCGCTTTCGTACTTGAGCCGCGCGAACGCGCCCTGACCCTGAATCAGCATCACGGCTTCCTTTATGCCGCCCAGCTCGGTTTCGCCGTCCTGCGTCATTTCGACCTTCCAGCCTTTGGAGTCGGCGTAATGCTGATACATGCGCACCAGCTCGTAGCCGAACAGCCCCGCCTCGTCGCCGCCCGCGCCCGCGCGCACCTCCAGCACGACGTTGCGGAAGTCATCCGGGTCTTTAGGCAGAAGCAGCAGCTTCAGCGCGTGTTCGCACTCGGGCAGGCGCGATTCTATATCGGCGATCTCCTCGCGCGCCATATCGGCCATGTCGGGTTCGTCCAGCAGCTCCTTTGCCGATTCCAGTTCGCTTATCAGCCGCTTATACTCGCCCGCGCGCTCGTGTACGGCGGCCAGTTCGCTGTGCTCGCGCATCAGCTTGCGCCACAGCGGCATGTCGGCGATCACATCGGGCTGAGATATTTGCACGCTCAGCTCCTCATACCTGTTCTCCAGCCGTTCCGCCTGACTCAGCCAGGCGGGCATATCGGTATTGGCCATACAATTCCTCCCGCAGTATTATGCCGGTCTGCGCGCGCACACGATGCGCTCTGCGCCGTTTATGTCGCGGCAAATCTCGATTTTTTCAAAGTCAGGTTCAAGCAGCGCGCTCACGTCCCCCGCCTGAGCCGCGCCCACCTCAAACACAATGCGCCCGCCGGGTTTAAGCGCGCCCGGCGCGGCGGCGATTATCCTGCGATAAAAGTCCAGCCCGTCCGCGCCGCCGAACAGCGCCAGGGCGGGTTCGCGCCTTACCTCGCTTTGAAGGTTCTCCATATCCTCCGCAGTGAGGTAAGGCGGGTTGCTGACTATCATATCGAACCGCCGCCCCTGAACCCCCGCGAGCAGATCGCTTTTAATAAACTCGACCCGCGCGTGCAGGTGAAACGCGTTCTCGCGCGCCAGCGCCAGCGCGTCGGACGATATGTCGACCGCCGTTACGCGCGCGTCGTACCTTTTAAGCGCAATCGAAATCGCAATCGCGCCCGTGCCCGTGCCTATGTCCAGTACGTCGGGAGCGTGTACGCCGCGCAGCATGTCCAGCGCCTTTAGGCACACTTCCTCGGTTTCGGGCCGGGGTATCAGCGCGCGCGGATCCACCCTGAACGACCAGTCCAGGAACGGCTGATCGCCCAATATGTATTGCAGCGGTTCGCCCGCCTCGCGCCGCGCAAGCATCGCGTTAAAGCGCGCAAGCTGCTCGTCATCTGGCGCGGACGCAAACCGCAGGCCCGATGGCTTTATACCTAAACATTCGCACATCAGCCAGCGCACGTCGGCCTCCGCGTCGATGTCGCCCGCCGCGTCCAGCCGCGCCTCGGCCGCACGCATAATTTCGTTAAGCGTCATATGTTCTCCGCTCCCCCCGCGCCGTGCGGGCAAAATTAGGGGCGGCATGGCGGCGCGTTATGGCCGGATGTCGCCCGGGATTTTATTAAGTACGTCAGCCCGCGGCCTTTTCGGCCTTGCGCTTTTCGCTTTCGAGCACGTACTGTTCCTTTATGCAGTCGTCGGTATTGAGCGCGCACTTGAGCGACTCAATCGCGACCTGACACATATCTTCGTCCGGCTCGGCGGTGGTCAGCTTTTGCAGCATCATGCCGGGCCACTTGAGCGCGCGCACGATGGGATGCTCGTCGTTAGCATGAGCCAGCCCTTTAAGCACCTCATAAGATATGCCCGCGACCAAGGGCAAAAGCAGCAACCTTGACAGCACGCGTGAGAGCGCGCCGCCGTCGTTGGTGCCGAAGAATATGAACACGATTATGCTTATCAGGAACACGAATACAAGGAAGCTGGTGCCGCAGCGCGGATGCAGGCGCGACTGCTTCTTGACGTTTTCGACGGTCAGTTCCAGACCGTTCTCCAGACAGTGAATGCTCTTATGCTCCGCGCCGTGGTACATGAACGTGCGCTTGATTTCCTTGACATTGCGCACAAGCAGTATGTAGCCGATGAACATCGCGATTCGGATAATGCCGCCGACCAGATTCAGCAGCAACTTCTGCCCACCCGACAGCACCGCGTCGGCCACGCCGCCGGTCATGCCGTGGCGAATCCACGACTCAATAAGTGTAGGCAGTACGAAGAACAGTCCTATCGACATCGCCAGCGCCAGCACAACCGCCGCGCCCATCATTACGTCCTCGGCGCTCTTGCCCAGACGTTTGGCCATCTTTTTTTCAAACTCGCTGGGCTCCTCGACCTCCATGCCGGCCATTTCAGCAGACTCGGTAAGCGTCTGTATACCCAGCACCATCATCATAAAGAAGTTGACCACGCCGCGGATTATGGGCCATCCCAGGAATTTATATTTTTTAGCCAGCTGCTTGTTGGGCTTTACGCGCACGACGATCTTGCCGCTTTCCTGCCGCACGGCCACGGCCGTGCGTTCGGGCGAGCGCATCATTACGCCCTCCATTACCGCCTGACCGCCCACGTCGTACTTGGGGCAGGCGACGCCGCTGTTTTTCGCCATAGTAATTCCTCCCAAGGTAATATGTAGGCAACGCGCATACCGATTTGCGATACGCGCTGTTTCCTCGCTTATATTATAACCTACAATTGTGGCAAAAAACCGCATATGTGAAAGCGCTGACGCCGGATTTATGCAAAATGCGCGTAAATGAAAAACAGACCGGGCGTTGCCCCGATCTGTATTTCGCAAAAATCACATGCCTCATTAAAAGCGCATGACGCACCGGAGCAGCCGCAGGCTGCGCCGCAATTACATGCCGTAGCGCTTCTTGAAGCGATCAACGCGTCCGCCGGTGTCTACCAGCTTCTGCTTACCCGTGAAGAAGGGGTGGCACTTGGAGCAAACGTCAACGACGATGTTCTCCTTGGTGGAGCCGGTCTCAATGACATTGCCGCAGGCACAGCGGATCGTGGTCTGCTTGTAGTCGGGATGGATGCCCTGTTTCATGTTGTTTCACCTCTTTCCACGGATATGTTTACATATCTCCAACAGTCGTAAAATTATCTTACCACATGTTTTCCGAAAATGCAAGCATTATTTTTCATAAATCAGATTTTCTTCTTTCCAGCCCTCGAGCACGGGAATCATGGACGCAGCAAGCTGCTTTGCGCCTGCCAGATCGTGCAGCAGATAATTGCCGCACTCAATGCGGCTCGCGCCCGGAATCTCGCCCTCGTAAGCGGCGATAAACGCCATGCTCTCCTGCACGAGCGCAATCGCATCCGACGGCTTCATATCGCGCACAAGGAAGTAAAAGCCGGTCTGACAGCCCATCGGACCGCAGTAGATGATCTGATCGGCAAACTTCGAGTTGCGTGCATACGTTGCAAACAGGTGCTCGAACGTATGCCCCGCCGCAGGCTGGATGTAAGTGCCCGCATTCGGGTACACCATGCGGATATCATAGGTGGTGATGTCACCATCGATGCGCGAGGTATACATACCCGGCTTCAGTTTGTCATGGTTTACTTCAAAGCTGGCAATTCGTTTCATGCCTTTGCCTCCCTTTCAATACCGAGGAATCGAAGCTCCGTGCGGTATTCGCGCCAGAGCAGAATATACGAGATAAAGAACGCCGCGATCTCCGCGATCGGGAACGAGTACCAGACAGCATTCAAGCCGAACTGCTGACCCAGAATCCACGCCGCCGGAAGGATAACGACCAGCTGACGGCAGACAGACACGATCAGGCTGTTCATGCCGCGTGCGGTGGCCTGAAACAGCGTGGAGTTGATGATGCCGAACGCCGCGCCGAGGAACGACAGGCTGATGGTCTTGAGCGCCGGAACGCCGACCTCGATCATCTCCTGTGCTGCCGCCGCATCGGACTTGTCCACAAACAGCATGAGCATCTGCTCGGGCAGCAGCTGGAACAGCACCAGACCCAGACCCATGATGACGACAGCCGCCGTCAGCGTGATCTTATAAGCACCCATCAGGCGCTTGCGGTTGCGCGCGCCGTAGTTGTAGCCCATGACAGGCAGCGCGCCCTGATTGAGGCCGAATACCGGCATAAAGACGAAGGTCTGCAGCTTGAAATACACACCGAGTACGTTGACCGCCGTCTGCGAGAAGGCAATCAAAATGCCGTTCATGCCCGCCGTCATAACGGAAACGACACTCTGCATGACAATACCCGGCAGGCCGACACGGTAAATGTCCTTGATCGTCTGTCCGCGCCACTTGAACTCGCGCATATTGACGTTCAGCACCTTCTGTTGACGGAACACGCCCCACAGACCAAGCGCCATGCCGAAGATCTGGCCGATAACGGTCGCGAGCGCCGCACCGCGAATACCCATCTCCGGGAACGGACCGATACCGAAGATCATCAGCGGGTCAAGGATGATGTTGATGATCGCACCGGTCAGACCCTGACACATCGGGATGATCATGTTGCCGCCGGACTGCTGGATCTTCTCGCACATCATCGAGATCATAACAAAAATACTCATGCCGACCGCAAGGTGCGAATACTGAACCGCAAAGGTCGAAACCGCCTCGCTCGCACCGAATGCGCCGACGAATACACCCGAAAATCCCCAGCCGAGGATGAAGAATGCGATACCGCCGACGACTGCCAGCGCAATGCCGTGCTCTGCCGCCGAGTCCGCGTGCTTCTGGCGCTTTTCGCCCAGACGGCGCGCAATGAGTGAGTTTACGCCCACACCTGTGCCGACACCGATCGCCACGACCAGCATCTGCAGCGGATATACGAGCGAAACCGCCGCCAGCGCATCCTGCGAATACTTGGCCACGAAGATACTGTCTACGATATTGTACAGCGAGTTGATGATCATGGAGATCATCGCCGGCAGTGCCATCGAAAAGATCAGCGGACCCATTTTGGCGGTGCCCATTTTATTCTGTTGTTCCAAAAATTTCAGCCTCCCAACGTAAAAGGAAGCCGCGTTAGGATTTCTAACGCAGCTCCATACTCTCTTTCCTATATATAATAGGACATGATGCGTTATATTGCAAGTGTTTTTTACAATTTATCCGCAAGTTCGGCAAAGGAATGCTCGACGAACACATCGCTGACCTGCCGGAGCGTGTCTTCGCCCTCCGCGTAGGCGGGTTCGGCCATGCCGCAGAGCGCAAAACCGGCTTTTTTCGCCGTTACGCCCGCATACGGCGCATCCTCAAATACCATGCACTCGCCTGCTGTCAGACCGAGACGGCGGGCGGCTTCAAGATAGATGTCCGGCTCGTACTTGGGCACGCCCACGTCCTCGATGGTGAGCATGAACTCGAAATATTTCATCATGTCGCGGTCGATGAGCGCCTTCTCCGCGTGGCGGCGTGCCGTCAGCGTAGCGATGGCCATTTTGATGCCGCGTGCACGCAGACCTTCGAGAAAGTCGATCACGCCGTCCTTCGGCCGGGCAATCGTCTCGTAGCGCGAGGTGATCATCTCGTCCATGCCGTCGAGCATCTGCTGCTGGGTCAGCGGCAGGTTTGGATAGCGTTTCAGAAAATACTCCGCGACCTGCGGCTGGGAAAAGCCCTCGCATACCGCGTAGTCCGCGTCTGTGATGTGAACGTCGAACTGCGCAAGGTAGCGCTGTGTCAGTCGTTTCCAGACCGGCATGGAGTCCAAAAGCGTGCCGTCCATGTCGAAAATTGCACCTTTGAAATTCTGCATTGGTTTTGTTCCTTTCGAGAACGTATATCGTAGGGCGTGACGACCTCGGCACGCCGCCTTTTCAGCAACTGCACATGATTTACACGGCGCGCCGAGTCGTCGCGCCCTACGGTAAGGGTTATCCAAATATAGTTTTAACAATTTTTTTATCGCAGCACGCCGGTGTATAGACCCACTCGTCGATATGCCCTTCGGTGATGAAATACCGTGGCGGTGTCGGTGCGTCATACGGCGCGAGAACGTCGATGACGGTCAGCTTTACCTTCATCCGCTGCGGCAGGATGGACTTGATGTACACGGATACCGCCATGCCGGGCCGCAGGTCTGCGCGCGGCTCCGCGAGACCGGACAGGTTGGGCGTAAGCTCGATGAACACGCCGTACGGCTCGATGGAGCGGACAACGCCGCGCACGGTCTCACCGACGGAGAACAGCGCCGCGTTCTGCGCCCAGGTGCCGAGCAGCTCGCGGTGGGTGAGCGAAATGCGTCGGTTTTCCGGTTCCACGGTGCGGACAGCCGCCAGAATGGACTGCCCGACGGTCAATCGGTCGCCCGGGTGGCAGATGCGCGACACAGACAGATTTTCGATGCCGATGAGCGACGGCACGCCGCAGCCTGCGTCCACGAACGCGCCGAACGGCTCCAGATGCGTCACACGCGCCGGAATCACGTCACCCGGACGGAGGGAATCGAGCAGCCGGTCCTGCGCCTTCTGCTGAACGATGGTGCGCGACAGCCACGCCGTGGGTGGGTCCGTGCTCTCGTCGATATCGGTGACGACGAAGCAGGTGGGCTTGCCTACACGCGACAGGATGGCAATCTCGCGCGTGTCGCCCTCCGCCACACCGAGCGCGCAGGACACGCGCGGCAGGATGCCCTGCGCGATGCCGAGGTCGAACAGCAGGTCGTGCGCGGCGGTGCACCGCTGTGCGACGGCTTCCAGAATGCGTCCCTCGTCCTGCGCCTGCCGCAGTGCGCCGAGCGTTGAAAATGCCTGCCGAACCGCAGGCTGTACCATGTAGCTGCCCTCAGGCAGATAGGATTCGCTTGTTTTCATATGCAGCCGAGCCTCCTTTGGGGTCTGCCTTACTATATGTGCAGGCAGGGCAGAGTAGCACCAAATTTCGCAAAAGTGCATAGTCTGTAAGCAGAAATTATGGATAAGGGGCTGATTGGATGGCAGATTCGGCAAATATTTCGCTGTCGGCGCTGCGGGACGGACAGCAGGCGCGGGTCGCGGCGCTGCATCTCAGCGGCGGCATGCGGCGGCGCGTGCAGGATTTAGGGTTAGTGCCGGGCACGCGCGTAACCTGTGTGCGGCGTGCGCTCTCGGGCGACCCGATCGCGTACCGGATACGCGGCGCGGTGGTTGCCCTGCGTAAATGCGATGCCGCGCAAATCGAGGTGCAGCCATGAGGCGCACCGTGGCGCTGGCGGGCAACCCGAACGTCGGCAAATCGACCGTGTTCAACGCCCTGACCGGCAGCCGTCAGCACACCGGCAACTGGAGCGGAAAAACAGTCGCGTGCGCCGAGGGCAGGCTGCGCGGCGGAGGTCTGACGCTGACCGACCTGCCGGGTACTTACTCGCTGCGGGCGCACTCGGAGGAGGAGCGTGCCGCGCGGGAATTTCTGGTTTCGGGTCAGGCGTGCGCGGTGGTGCTCGTGGCGGACGCGGGCTGTCTGGAGCGCAGCCTCATCCTCGCTTTGCAGGTACTGGAGGTACAGAAAAACGCCATTCTATGCCTGAATCTCATGGATGAAGCCGCGAAAAAGGGCATTGAGATTGATGTTGCCGCGCTCGAGCGGGAGCTTGGCATACCGGTGATACCGTGCGCCGCACGGCAGGGAAAGGGGCTGCACGAGCTCGAAGCTGCGATACGCCGAGCGGCGGCAGGCGAAAATGAAACGCACCCGACCGCCATCCGCTATCCGGCGATGGACGAGGATTTGACGGAGGAACAGAGGGACGACATTGCAACCGCAGCGGCGGCACTCCGCGCGGAGGAGATCGCGCTGACGTGCGTCAGACAGCCGGAATGCGCCTGCGCGCGGGATGACCGAGCGGACGATGTGATCCTCAGCCGGAGGTTCGGCGTGCCGCTCATGCTTTTGCTGCTCGCAGGCGTGTTTTACATCACTTTATTCGGCGCAAACGTGCCGAGCGAGTGGCTGAGCACGCATCTTCTGGCACTCGGCACGCCGTTTGCGGGTGCGCTTGCGACGCTGGGACTGCCGCCGTTTTTCGTCTCGATGCTGACCGACGGGCTGTGGCGCGTGCTGGCAACCGTAGTTTCTGTCATGCTGCCGCCGATGGCGATCTTCTTCCCGCTGTTCACGCTGCTCGAGGACGCGGGCTACCTGCCGCGCGTGGCGTTTCAGCTTGACCACGCCTTCCAGTGCGCGAGAGCGAGCGGCAAGCAGAGCCTGACCATGTGCATGGGCTTCGGGTGCAACGCCTGCGGCGTAAGTGGCTGCCGCATCATCGATTCGCCGCGGGAGCGGCTGATTGCCATTCTCACCAACAGCTTTGCGCCGTGCAACGGACGGTTTCCGCTGCTCATTTTCCTGTGCTCAGTGTTCTTCGCGGGCAGCGCGGCAGGCGGCGCGCTGCTGCTGACCGGTGTCATCGCGGCAAGTGTTGGCTTGACGCTGCTCGTGTCGCGCATTCTCTCGGCAACGGTTTTGCGCGGAGAGGCGGTGTCGTTTGCGCTCGAGCTGCCGCCGTACCGCATGCCGCAGATTGGGCGCGTTATCGTGCGCAGCGTGCGCGACCGGACGCTGTTCGTCCTTGCGAGAGCCGCCGCCGTGGCGGCTCCGGCGGGCGTGCTCATCTGGATTCTTGCCAATGTGCAGATAGGGAATACAGCTATCCTGTCGCACATCACGGCATTTTTAGACCCGGCAGCGCGGGTGTTCGGGATAGACGGCGTGATACTGCTTGCGTTTATCCTCGGCTTTCCGGCGAATGAGCTGGTCATGCCGCTCATCGTGATGGGTTACCTTTCATCCGGCACGATCGCCTCCGGCGTGGACTTTGCCTCCTTCCGCACGCTGCTGCTGGCAAACGGCTGGACGGTGCAGACCGCGCTCTGCACACTGGTGCTCACTGTGGCGCACGCGCCGTGCTCGACAACCTACCTTACCATCCTGCGAGAGACGCGCAGCGCAAAGTGGACACTGGCGGCGGTGCTGATTCCTGCGGGAATCGGGCTTGCCCTTTGCATATTGATACACTGCATGTTTACACCGACAGGCTGAAAAGCAGGCAGAAAGTGCGTTTTTTTTTTTTTTTTAGGGTAAACCGTATAAAAAGTTAAAAAAATCTGCATTTCCAAAACAAAACAGCTTGCATCAACCTGCAAAGAATGTTATCATACTAATAGATTCTTTTAGCGTTATCCCTGCCGGTTTTCTGCCCTGCAGACCTCGGCTTTATGCATGCAGATGCATGCAGGAACACGATTTGTTTTATGCGGCCTGTGATCAATCAATCACGGCATCTATTGCTTGACCGGCAGGAGGTTTTAGCACGAATGAAAGAGAAAAGCACGATTCTGATCGTAGATGATTCTGAACTGAATCGCACGGTCTTAGCCGATATTCTGGGTGACGAATACAATTTTATCGAGGCGGAAAACGGAGCACGCGCGATCGAGCTGCTGCGGACGCACACCGATATCGACCTTATCCTGCTGGATATGGTCATGCCGGAGATGAACGGCTTTGACGTACTGACCGCGATGAACAACAACCGCCAGATCGAGGATATCCCGGTGGTGATGATCTCGGCGGAGAACGGCATCGAGCACATCGAGCGCGCGTACGACCTCGGCGTTACCGACTATATCAGCCGCCCGTTCGACTGCATGGTCGTGCGCCGCCGCGTGGTCAACGCGCTGATACTGGCTGCCAAGCAGAAGCGGCTGATGCGGCTTGCCGCCGAGCAGATTTACGAAAAAGAAAAGATCAGCGACCTGATGATCAATATCTTCAGCCATATTGTCGAGTTCCGCAACGGCGAGAGCGGCCCGCATGTGCTGCACATCCGCACCATCACCGAGGTGCTGCTGAACCGTCTGGTGCAGAAGACCGACCGCTATTCGCTGACGCAGGAGGATATTCAGCTGATCTCGAGTGCGTCCGCGCTGCACGATATCGGCAAGGTCAGTATTCCGGATGAGATCATCAACAAGCCCGGCAAGCTGACAAAGGAAGAGTTTGAGATCATGAAGTCGCACACGACGGTCGGCGCGGATATCCTGCACGACCTGCCGTTCTCGAATGAGGAGCCGCTGCTCAAGACCGCGTATGAGATCGCGCGCTGGCACCACGAGCGCTACGACGGCCGCGGCTATCCGGACGGCCTGACCGGCGAGGAGATCCCGATCGCGGCGCAGGTCGTTTCGGTTGCCGATGTGTACGACGCGCTGACAAGCGTGCGCTGCTACAAGTCCGCGTATGACCACGAGACCGCCCTGCGGATGATCGTAAACGGCGAGTGCGGCACGTTTAATCCGCTGCTGCTCGAGTGCCTGCTCGATGTATCGCTGCAGATCAGGGAGCGTCTGCTCGAGGCGAACGAGGGATATACGCATAGCACGGCGCGCACGCAGCAGCTTTCGACCGAAATGCTGCTCAAGCAGGCGACGCCGCAGGTCGGGCGTTCGATTCAGGCGCTCGAGACCGAGCGCATCAAGACCGAGTTCTTTGCCAAGCAGTCCTGCGGCATTCAGTTCGACTATGACGCGGCAACGCGCACCATCTCTGTGACGGACCACACGGATACGCTGCCGTTTGCCAGCCGCCTGTATGATGCGGCGGATACGGAAAAATTCACGATATTCAGCAAGGACGATCTGAACCGCCTGGAAAACGCGCTGTATACCACCAAGCGGGATGCTCCGGATGTCAGCATGCCGATCACCCTGCGGTTTCCGGAGGTCGGCTGGGAACACGAGTACATGCTCACGGCTCGTGCGCTCTGGTCGAGTGACGCCAAGCCGCGGTATCTCGGCGCTGTCGGTCAGTTCCGCGAGCTGCAGACCGATATCATGCTGCCGGAGATGCAGATGCCGGATTCCGGCGCTGTCACCGGCAGGCAGCTTGCGGATTCCATGCAGGGCATGAGCCGCATTTTTGATGTGGTGCGGCTGGTTGATCCGAAAAGGGGCGAAATCCTGCAGCTGAATACGGACGGCACGTTCTCGGACCGCGTCCTGCCGTGCTTTCCGGTGTGTAACCACGGAAAGCGATGCAGCAGATGCATTTCCCGCCGCTGCATGGAGGAAAAGACGCGCATGAGCAAGCTGGAGCTTACCGACGAGTGCGCGTATCAGCTGATTTCGCGCTATCTGGTCGTGGACGGACGCGAGTGCGTGCTCGAGCTGGGCAGCAGGCTCAGCGACAGCGTTTGGGTGACGAGCGGCGGACGGCAGTTCCGGCTGGATGCCTCGCACGGAGAGGATTTTTATCTGGACCCGGTGACAGGCGCGTACGGGCGCCGCTACCTCGAGGACCAGCAGCCCGAGCTGGAAAAGGCGGAGGCGCTGGCGGTGATCGACATTGACCACCTTAAGGAGATCAACGACGAATACGGCCACCTTGCGGGCGACGCGGTGCTGCGGCACGTTGCGAACGTCATTCTCTCGCGCGTCAACACAGCGGACACACTCGTCCGCTACGGCGGCGATGAATTTGTGCTGCTGCTGTCGCATATCCCGCCGGAGAAATTCCGTTCGATACTCGAACGCATTCGGGGAGCCGTGTACACGACCGAAATACCGCAGTACGAGAATATCCACCCGACCGTCAGCATCGGCGGTGTGTATCAGGCGCATCCGCTGGTCGAGGCCATCCGCCGGGCGGACAAGCTGATGTACTGGGCAAAGCAAAAGCGCAACGACGTACAGACCTGAGGAGGAGTATATACATGAATCTGGAAGAGTTTTATGCACAGATCGGCGGCGATTATGCGGACACGCTGCAGCGCCTGTGCAATGAGAATATGGTGAAAAAGTTCGTGAAGAAGTATCAGGACGACCCGACCTGCGCCGACCTGCACAACGCGGCTCTGCAGCAGGACTGGGAAGCTGCCTTCCGCGGTGCGCATACCCTCAAGGGCGTAGCGCAGAACCTCGGCTTTGAGCGGCTGTATCAGGTCAGCGCTGTGCTGACCGAGGCCATGAGAGGGGAGAAGCCGCTTGAGGACAGGAGCCTGCTCGACGCCGTGGAGCAGCAGGATGCCGCAATCCGCAGAGCGATTTCGGAGCTTGAGTAAAAGCAAAGGACGAACCATTTGGTGCGTCCTTTCAGTCTGTCAAAAAACCCCAGGGTTGATAAGGGGCCGCAGCCCCTTATGTTTAATCCGGCTCTGACGACACAAGGTGAATTGCCCCGCTGGGGCAAGAGAAGGCCCCTGGGGGGTGTGCGTCAAAACGGATAAAAACCGAAGGTTTTTCTTCTCTGCGGGTTTTGCCGCCCAGGAGCGGAACGCGAGAGGCAAAACACGAAAAAACTCGCAGAAGTGACTGAAAGTCACTTCTGCGAAATAAGAATGCAGCACACGTCGTTCACGTTGGTTCCTGTGGGGCCTGTGAATATAAGGCCGTCTATCTGTTTTAAGGCGTTGTAGGAGTCGTTGTCCTTCAGCACGTCGGGTATGGAAATGCCCAGCGCCTCAAGCTGTCCCTTGGTTTCTCCGTTGACTATGCCGCCCGCC
>OLNE01001260.1_pt1 | contig 18900 bp, 16 predicted proteins | sample 1672431 | NCBI WGS metagenome assembly OLNE01 (sample SAMEA3136685, study PRJEB25190) | human gut metagenome | reverse complement strand
CTTCACTAACCATGACAAAATCATGATTAAGAAGTCACTTAGAGCATATATCACCAGCCGCTTGTTTGAAAATGCGGTATTGCTTGCAGGCAATGCTGTCGGGTTCGCGCATTTCCAAGCGCTCGAACAGGATGTCCAAAGGAGATTGATAGTTATCATCATCCTCGTGGACTTCTGCGGCAGCGATCATCTCCATGACCATCGAGAAGTTTTGTTCTTCGGGCGGGGCCTCGTGCAGCAGGTACAACATAAGGGCTTGGAGCAGCGCCGTTTCGGACTTTTCCCAGAAGGGGTCGCTGCTTTTTGAATGTGATGGTGTTGTGTTCTGAATCAGATTTTCAATCAAGGTCAGCACTTCACGGTCATCATGCACATAGACAAATGGGTTGTAACAGAACGATGCGGCAGGGTTTATGAGGTCAAAAACAAGTACCTCATATCCCTTTTGCTTCAGCAAATTCCCGGTCTTACGCAAAATTTCTGATTTCGGGTCCGTAATGACCAATGAGCAGGCACATTCCAGTACATTCGGCACACCATAGGTGCGCGTTTTGCCTGCGCCGGAGCCGCCGACAATCAGGATGTTGGTGTTATGCTTGTGTTTGTAGCCATCTATCCCGATGTGAAAATGCTGGGTCAGCAGCAGATTCGACCCGTGCCTGTCCATGTAGAACTTATTCAACCGAAACACATCGCCCCAAGCCGCCGAGCCATGCTCCGCGCCGGGGCGGGTATTCTTCTGATCCGTCACGGCCACGATAACCGCTACCGCGTAAACCACCGTGAACACAAGCAAAAAGCGTGGACTGTCCCTGCTCCAAGACAGAACAAACGGCTCTGCCAGTGCGCTGTTCAGCGCATCCAGCAGAGCCGTTATTTTCATGCCCGACTGCCAGCGGCAAGCCACCGCCAGTGCCGCCCACCATACAACAGGCAGCGGCAGAAGCCAGACCCACCAAGGGTTCTTTCTGCCCGGCGTGGTGGACTACCTTTCCTCACCGCGATGGTGCAGGCTCGTTCGCTGTTCCGCATCCCACGCCAGCCGCTTCTTCCAAAGTTTGGGCAGAGTGCTGGCAATGTCAGGACTTAGCTTTCCTTGCCGTGGTTGGGGCGTTTCCTCGCGGATACTTTCTCTCAGATAATCCCACTCCCACCTGCATGAAATGTGTTCCAGATAAAACTTATCGTAGCTGTCCAGCCCGCTGATGTCGATGTAGTGCTGCACTTCAAGACCGAGCAGGTAGCGGTCAAATGCCTGTTCCTGCTTACGGTTCGGATAAAGCAGCACACGCATGATTTCGGCGTCCAGCGCTCCGGGGGCTTGCAGTAGTGCGGGGTATTTTCGGCGCAGTTCCTTGGCAATGCCCTCCTGCGCAAAATAGGTAGGCAAGGCTCTCCCCACAAAGGCAAGGCTTGTCAGATACCCGCAATCTTCCCATTCAGTGTCGTTGAACGGAATCTTGAACTCGGCAAGCGCATCAGGGTCTTTCAGCGCCTGCCGAAAGACATACTGTCCTTGCAGAATCAGCCAATTTTTGAAATAGTCGAATCGGTCATCCGAGGTACCGCCGTTGATGATGCAGGCGGCGGCAATCAACTGCGGACTGTTTGCTATCCTGCGGTATTCCTGCCATGCGCAGTCGAAGCCGACTAATTCATCCGGGGACAGCTTCAAAAGCTGCTTGTACAGGGATTCCCGCAGTGGTTCACCTTCCAACGCCGGTGCTATGGCTCTGGCGTTGTCGATGACCTCCCAAAACTTATCTTTCGTCATAGGAATGTTCTCTTGCCAGTTCTGCATCTTCTTCACCAGAGCAGCAGCGGCGTGTGGGCGTGGAGCAGCCGCGCCAGCGCGTCATCCACGGCATCGGTATAGCCGCCCTCAGCCAGACGCTGGGTGCGCAGTTGGTTGAGAGCCGCTTTTGCCAGATGATACTCTGCCGCTGACATCGTCAGTTTGCCGCCTGCAGGCAGATCATTCACCCGCAGGATGAGCCGTCCGGTCACCTCGGTGCTGCCGCCGTTGGCACGCTGGCCGTAGTAGACATCGCCCAGCGCCCGGAGCAGGATGCTTTTGTTGGCACGGTCAAGTTTAACTTTACGTTCTGTCATTGTTTTTCACCATCCTTTGCTCACAGCATATCATAGAACTGCCGCAATAGCTATCCGTCATTTGAAAACAAACGGAAAACAATCAGCCGCGTTCCTGCTGGCGGGAAGGCTTCTTTGCAGGCGGCACGGCAACAGCGTATTCTGCGGCGAGCGGTTCGCGGGTCTGTACAGCCAGCGTGCGACTCAGACTGCGCAGCAGCCCACCACCAACGGTGTTCACATCCGACAGAAAGCCCCGCTGCTGTTCTTTGCCCAGATTGCCGTACAAGGCAACCACGCGGTCAAAGTTGAAAGCGGCGGTGTCCAGCCCATAGCGGTGCGCCACCATGTAGGCGGTGCAATAGCTGGGCGCGGCGTAGGCTTGGCGGTTGTAGGTGTAATCCTTGTGAAAATCTGCCTGTGCGCACTCCCGAACGATGGCGCACAGCGTCGTGCCTGCATCCATGCCGTTGCGGACATAAATCGTGCGGTTCTTGGGAACATACTGCGCTTGGATGCCGTCCGGCAGACTGTCCGAGATTTGGATCGGCACCGGGCTGCTCTCGATGGCCGCGGCGACCAGTTCATCCACTTGGTAGTTAGCGGGCGGTGGTACCGGCCTGCCGCGCGTCTGTGTGATGTCGAACACCTTGCCGATATTATACCCGGAAGCCTTTCGGCCGTTATTCTCGTACACCTGCCCCACAATGGCCGTGTAACCTTCCTCGCCGGTACGGATATGCCTTCCGGCATCCTTCCATTGCTGGAATGTGCGGGCGTCCGTGATGTCGGCGTTCTGGCCGGAGAGCAAAAGCTGGTTCGGCAGCGAGTTTCTGCTTTGCGACATGAAGTTGAGAAATTCCTGCAAGGCCGGGGCATCTGCCAGTACCTCACCCATGCGGGCATCCACCTGCGCCCAAACCGCTTCGCGCTCTGCTTTCTTCATGGCGGCGTACTCTTCCTTGGAATACTGCGTTTCGGGCGCTGCGGTCTCGTTGAGATATTTGTTCAAGTCCATTTACAGTGTTTTCTCCTTTCTCTTGATTTTTACGGGCATCCTCGGCATTCGGTCTTTGGGCGGCTCAACCTTGCGGCGCAGGTAGGCGGTGATGTCGCTGAGTTCCATACGGACGCTGGGGCGCTCACCCTTGGCTCGAAGCTGATCGGCGCGCGGCGACGGCGAGTTTGCAAAAGATTTGCTGCTGTCGGAGAAAGGCTCGGACGGACTGGCGTTCTCCGAGCCCAGAGGAAAATCCACGGTGGGCGTGTCCTCGTGGTTGGGGGCTGCATTTTCCAAATTCTGCTGCACGGCATCGACCAGTTCTGCCGTGCCGGTGTCAACGACATCCAACTGCAGTTTTTCAATAATGCGGTTTGCTTTGGACGCATCGTCCTGCAAGATAGCGATTTCAATGTGGTCGGGGTCCATCTTGTCGCGGATGGGGCAAAACAGCAGACCATGCGCTTTGGCAGCGCGGGCAAAATCATGCATACGGTCTTTGTCTACCGTGAAAAATTTCAGAGGCTTCTGCTCTTTCAGCAGCCGGATGAGGTGTGTTTTGCCGTGGGTCTTTTTGCTGTCGTGCAGCACTGCCTGTGCGAAAATAAAGAAGTTTTTCGCAGCGGTGCCGGAGATGCGCAGGGCAAACTCTGCACCCTCCAGCGAGTAGCGGACGACCTGGTCTGCGGGTTCAGAGCCGTAATTCATCTGGCATCACCGGCCTTTTCTTTGGGCGAGGGCAAGCGGCTGAACGAGTCCACGCCGGGGATGAGGGCAAGACTGCGCCCGCAGTCCCAATTCATGTGGATCTGTCCGGCATCATCGATGAAATCAACGGTTCCCATAGAGCCGGGAGGCACGGCCATCTCATCTTCCATACAGCTGAGTTGCAGCCGCGTGCCGGGCGGGTACTTGCGGCGCAGGTGTTCAACATATGCTTTGTTTGAATAATTCATATACATCCTTCTTTCTTGAATTATTTGGATTCGATTCCAAAAAGTGCGTGACATTTCGCACTTTTTGGCGTATACTATCATTAAAAGCTGCGGAGGGTTTATTATGCGGATTACCAGAACTGAATACCTGAATAAACTGATTGCGTTTAAGGACAAGCAACTCATCAAGGTCGTAACAGGTATCCGCCGCTGCGGAAAGTCTGTTTTGATGGAAATGTACCAAGATTGGCTGCTGCAGAATGGCGTCGAACAAGACCAAATTATTGCCATCAATTTTGAGGATATGGATTTTGAGGAACTTAGCGACTATAAAAAACTGTACGCTTACCTGAAAGACCATCTTGTTCCCGAAAAGATGACTTACATTTTTCTGGATGAGATACAGCACGTCACGGATTTTCCTAAAGTGATCGACAGTTTGTATATCAAGAAAAATGTAGATATATACATCACAGGTTCCAATGCCTATATGCTGTCCGGTGAAATAGCCACCCTTATTTCCGGGCGCTATGTGCAAATCGAAATGCTGCCGCTTTCTTTTAAGGAATATATGCAGAGTACCGGCAGTATGGAAGATCGCGGAATAAAATATACCGAATATCTGGAAAACAGTTCCTTTCCCTATGCGCTGGAACTTAAGGGGCATCCGAACGAGATTCGGGATTACTTGGATGGCATTTTCAACACGATTGTCGTAAAAGACATTTTGACACGAAGAAAGATCCTCGATCCGTTGATGTTGAAAAGTGTGCTGCGCTATGTTTTTGACAACATCGGCAGTCCGCTTTCCTCCAAAAAAATCGCAGACACCCTGACATCCGAAGGACGAAAAGTTGATGTAAAGACCGTCGAACGCTATCTTGATGCGCTGATTGAAAGCTACATTATCTATCCCGCACAGCGGTATAATGTCAAGGGTAAGCAGTATCTGAAAACCTTGGGAAAATACTATGTCGTAGATATCGGTATGCGATTTATGCTGCTTGGCAAACGCAATACAGACGCAGGTCGTATTCTGGAAAATGTTGTTTATCTGGAACTGCTGCGGCGCGGTTATGACGTGTATGTCGGAAAGGTCGATTCTTTCGAGGTCGATTTTGTGGCAATGAACGGCAACAGTACCTTCTATTACCAAGTGGCACTTTCCGTTCGTGATGCGGACACCCTGCAGCGGGAGCTGCGACCCTTGCTGTCCATCCGCGACCACTACCCCAAATATATTCTTACGATGGACGATGATCCGGAGGAACAGTATGACGGCATTCGCCGCATCAATGCACGGGATTGGCTGCTGGGTCTTACAGATTAACGTGTTGTAATATCGGGGCGGCGGTCACGCGCACGTTCCTGTTCTTGTTTTTGCTGTTCAGCGCGGTCACGGCGGGCTTCGGTGAGGTGCTGCTGCACCTCGATTGAATGTTCTGCAATTTTGCGGCAGAGGCGTTCTTTTTGGCGAAGCTGCTTTAGGGCGGTGTTGGCCGATTCACATTGCGATTGTACATCATCGGTTTTGGGCAGTTGCTTACGCTTTGTCAGCAACTGCCTAATTTCTGTTTGCAGGGCTTGTCGGTGAGTTTCCAGCTGTGTCAACGTATCAATATTGTTTCTGGACAGGAACTCCATCTGTCGGATGCGCTGGTCTAACTTGTAAGCATCCTGCCGCACGGCATAGCTGGAGCGGCTCGGCTTGCGGGGCAGCGCGCCCAGTTCGTACAGGTAACGATAATACAGCGCCCGCAGGCCGGTCAACTTGCGATGGGGCTTCTTCCCGCTGTGCAGACGGCCATGTTGGATTGTTGGTGGATTTTCAACATAAGGGCGGTAGCTTCGTGGATACAGGATGCGCGTCTGGATGGCTTCTGGCGTGTACCGCTTGCCCAGCGTTTTGAAGCGAACAAAGCGCTCTTTTCCGGGCGGACGCAAAACGGGATACTTGCGCCCCATGCGGACTTCATACCCTTTGCGTTCCATTGCACTAAGAAACTGCCGCCATGTAAGGCTTTGTTGAATTGCTTCGTCCACATCCTGCCGGATGGCAGTGCGCCATGTGGGTTGGTTGTTTTCCTCAGCCCTCCACTTTTCATATTGCCGCTTTCCTCGCAGCGATTCCGGTGTTTCAATGATGGAAAGTCCATACCTTTGGCAGAGTGCATCCGAAAGTGCGCGTACTTCGGTATAGTAACTTTTACTATTGCTGTGGTACTTCTTTCCATCCTCCAAGCTAACGGCGCTCCATACAATGTGGTTGTGGTAATGCTTAGTGTTCAAATGCGTTGTCACAATTGCTTGGTATTTCCCAAGCAATAGCTGTTCTGCAAATTCGACACCGATCTGGTGCGCCAGTTCTGGAGTTACCTCCCCTTCTGCAAAACTCTGGACAAGATGGTATCCCTGCACACCGGTTTCTTTGTGCCAGCGAAGCGTATTTAATCGCATATCTTCAAAGGCGCTGGTGGTTGTGCAGCCCAGTCCTGTTTCAAAACAGACTGATTCGGTTTTATCCCGGTTTGCCGCATAGTCCACAGCTTCTTCCAGTGATTTCGGTGTCGTTTTTGCTTTGTTTTGTACATAGTCCACTGTGCGATCAAGGCGGCGCACAGGGATCACGGATGTGTAGGCCATTTTTCATAGTGACTCCTTTACCAGTTTTCTTTTACTTCCCGCCAGACCTCTTGGGTTAGCCGGGTCATTTCATCCACACTCCCCTGCCCTGCTGTTCCGGTACTGTTGGCACGGTGGGCAAGCTGATTTGCATTGTTGCACAGCCCTGCCACCTTGCGGAGCAGATCGGCATGGTGCGTGCAGGGGCGCGGATGGATTGCTTTTCCTGCAATGAGCGTGCGCAGGTATTCCTCTCGGTTCAGACTGCTGGCCGCAACCTGCCGATTCAAGAATGATAATTCATTCTCATCGACATGGAATGAGACAACAAATCTGCGTTTACGCACGGCAGGGGTTTGGGGCATCCCCAAAATGTGCGTCTGGTCGACCAGACGCTATGCTAGCAAAACACGACACCCCGCAAAACGGTTCATGACACAAGGTCGTCGCCCTCCGAAACGGCTTTCTTCAAACCGTCCAAGGTTGTGACAATACGGTTGTATTTCTGCGCCAAGCCGATCTGCGCGTTGGTGGTCGCATCCTGATTGCGGCTGCAGACCACCAGCATCGGGCAGCGCAGCAGCTTATCCCGCACAATGGCGGTGTACTCGCTGCGTTCCACGGCATCTTCCAGCACCAAATACTGGCTGTCCTGCAATTTGGGGCATACCGGCAGGTAGCCCAGCAGGTAGACTTCACGGCAATAATTGCGAAGATGTTTGGAGGTTGCGCCCTCACTGGCGCAGATAAAAGCCCAAGGTCGTTTCATTTTCGTGTTTCCTTTCTGAATTTCGGGAGTGAATCAGATTTGATTCACTATTTTCAAGTTGGCGGTCAAAAGTGAATCAGTTCTGATTCACTTCGGATTCAAGGGCAGTTTTCAGCCGTTCAGTGCTGCGTTGGAAGTAGGCGTCCGACATTTCAATGCCGACAGCCTCATAGCCTTCCTGCACAGCGGCCAGCACGGTGGTGCCTGCCCCGGCAAAGGGGTCAAGGATGCGCCCGCCCGGCTCGCAGATTTGCACCACATCCCGCATAAGCTGCAAGGGCTTTTCGGTGACATGGATGCGGTTCTGGGGGTTCGGGTATCGGAACACGCCCGGCAGACACCCAACATTTCTCTCAAGCGGCATTTTGCCGTTGGACCCCCACACAATGTACTCGGACTGCTGACGAAAGCGTCCTTTCTGCGGGCGGCTGGCAACTTTATCCCACACCGCCACGCCGCGCCAGGTCCAGCCCGCCCACTGCAAAGCCAGCGTCATGGCGGGCAGCTGCCGCCAATCGATGAACAGGCAGACAGGCGCGCCGGGCTTGGCAATGCGGCGGGCATCCTGCAGCCATGCCGCCGTCCAGAACATCCAACTCAGCTGATCCATCTGGTCAGAGTCAAAGTCGGGCAGCGCCTTTTCTTTGCTCATGCTGCTGTACTTTTCGCTGGTGCTGCGGTTCTTGGTGGTCTGGCTGCTGCCGCCGCTGGCATAGGGCGGGTCGGTGATGATGGCATCGAAGCTGTTCGGCACAAACTGGCGGAGGATCTGCAAAGAATCCCCATGCAGGATCGACCAGCGGTCACCGCCGCAGTGTTCGGGCATCCGGAAATCAGGGTTGAGAATGTTGAGCGTTTCGGGAGTGTTCGTCAAAGGCATCCTTCTTTCTTATCGTTCAAAATCATGGGTACGGGGTTCTTTCGGGAGCGGTGTGCGGCTGGCTGTCTGCACAGAAACACGGTCATCTTCGAGTACAAAGCAGTCCTGCGTCCTGTTGTCGAGCTTGGTGCCGGGCAGGATAACGGCATTGCCGCGGCAGACTACATTGCCGGAGATTTCACCATAGATGCGGGCGCTGCCGTCAATGATCGGTGCGCACAAGGTCTGCTCATCCTGCCGAATCACGGCATACCCGCAGACACAGCTTTTTCCCATAATGGCCCCGCCGCAGACGATGGCATCATCCTGCACAGTGGCATTCCCCATTACGGTGGCGTTCTTGCCGACATAGGCATTACCTCTTGCAACGGCGTGATCTGTAAGGACTGCATCGCCGCAGACAACTGCATTTTCACAGGCGATGGCATCCGCTGAAATCCACGCGCGACCATCTTGGTCGAGGTTATCATAACTTTCCACATAGCCGCCGAGCATTCCTTTGAGGGCATCCTCGGTCAGATCCGTCACCGCGCGGATGCGGTGCAGGTTGGGATTGTCGGGATGGGCAATGTCGGTGATCTCGTATTTCTTCATCTGGCATCACCCCGGTCACGTTTGGGCGCGGGCGTGGGCGACAGTTCGGTTTCCACATACTCGGAAACGATATTGAGTGCTTTCTGGTAGCTGTCGCAGGACATAACGCGGTCACGCATTTCTTTGGCCTTGTCGGCCTGTCCATAGTCGGTCAGCAGTCTGGAGGCTCGACCCATGATGGCAAAAATGTTGCCGTCCTGCCCAATCAGCTGCATCTTAGGCTTCTTCGGGCGGTTCAGCAGTTTTTTGAACTCTGTCATATCCGGCACATCGCGTTTCAGTTCAAAATCGTGATCCTGCCAGAAATGGACATACAGCTTGCCATCCCCAACATCGATTTCCCGCTGCTCGAAGCCCTCGCCCCAGCCGTCGCTGTACTGACCGGTAATGTAAGCGCAGAACACAGCCTGCTCCTCGGCGGTAAGCGGTGCGTCCGTATCGACCCACAGGGAGCCGACCAATTCACCGTTCACCTCGTCCACCGTGGGAACGGCGCGGACGACCTTGCGGCGGACGGAATCGTCCTCGCGGTAATATCGCATCAGGTCGCCGTTGAAATCTGCAATGTCCTTTTTCACGGCTTCATCAACAGCATCGGCATACTGCAGCAGGTCATGACCGTCCAGCGGGCAACCCTCATACTCGTTGTAAGATTCGTTCTCCCAATCAGGTTCATTCGGGAAAAATTCCGCAGTCAGCGGAGAATAAAATTTCATCTGCAAATTGCATCACCTCGGTTTCTGCCGTACAGATCATGGTTGATCTGCGCGGCGTAGTAGTTTTCCATCGTCAGCGGCGCATTGTACAGCGCCGCCAGCAAGTACTGCTTGATGTTTCGGATGCGGGGCGGATTGTCCTTGAGGCAATCCAGAACATACTGAATGTGTTCCGCGCCCAATTTTAGGAATCGAGATTTTACTACTTCTGCAGGCATTTCCTCTCCCGAAATGCGGATAGCCGCCCGTTTGGAACAAACCACATCCAGCATCAACTCCACCAGTTCATCCAATCGCATCGTATCCATCGGGTTATTCTGCGCCAAAATCGGATACTCGATATTTTTCAGCAGCAGGGCGCGGTACTCTGTCCGCTGGCCCGCCGCGCGGATAGGATTCGATACGTTATTTGTTTCTTCTTTATTTATTTCTTTAGTATTTAATTGTGCAGGATTTTCCTGTACAGGTTTTTCCCGTTTAGGCTCTGCCTGTTTTGGTTGGGCACACTTAGGCGCAGCTTCTTCGGGACCCTGTTCCGGGGGCTGCGGCTGCTCTAAAACCGTGTACTCCATACCGCGCATCTGACCGTTCTTGTCGCGGATGCGGCGGCGGATAATATAACCCGCTGCTTCTAACTCGCGCACGGTGGCACACACGCTGTCCACGCCCTCTTTGCAGATGGACGCCAGCCCGCGCGTGGTATAATCCCAATCTTCGGGCAGAGACAGCATCAAAGATAAAAGCCCCTTCGCCTTGAGCGAAAGAGCCTTGTTGCGCAGATGATGGTTGGACATAATGGTATAATTTTGCGTCTTTTGTACACGGAACACAGCCATAACGATTTACCTCCTGTTTATGCCCTATAAGTGGGCGAACGATTTCTAACTTTCATGTTGATTTCTCTCTATCGGCAAGGCGCCGCGCGGTGGGCGGCAGTTCTTGCCATCAGGTTGTTTTTTGCCATATCAGCGTAATCTCCATTCTCGATGTTGGGCGGCAGGTCATGCACGGTGTAGCGGTCAGCGTAGATTTTCCGGATGCCGACACTCGCCATGCGCCCTTTGGCATCGTTGTCCAGCCGCAGTTCTATCGTGGTGATCTCCGGGTGCTGGCGCAGAAATTCCTGTAACGCCAGCGGCTCCTTGCCGGAGGATGAAACCCCGCCCAACGACAAACGGTATTTATCTGCAGCATCGCCGCAGAGCGTCATCTCGGCCATGGCATCTATGGCGGCTTCAAACACGGCCACGGTAGTGCCGGGCTGCATCGGCGGGATGCAGAAACCGTACTGTTTCTGACTGCCGGGAGCCTCCCTCTTGAACGGTTTCCCATAGTCATAAATACCGCGCAGAGCCGCATATTTCGGCACACCCTGCGGGTCTTTGCCCAAGAAAACACAGTTGTGATATTCTGCACTTTCGTACAGAATTTTTCTCTCAATACAGTAGCGAATCGTGGGCAGCGAGATGCCGCGCCCCAGCAAATACCGCGTCACACGGTCATTATTCGGTGCAGGGTTCGGCAGACGGAACGATGGGCGCTCGCGCTCCACCGCCTCATGCTGCACAGGAATGTACATCGGGCTTTCTTCACATAACAGCTGCACCGCCTCTACGAACGGTACACCTTCCACATAAATCAAATATTTCAGCGCCGACTTGCCGCCGATGTCGCGGCTTTTCCAGTGCCACACACTGGATTCGCCGTTTATCTTGAAGCTGTCATGCTCCGCAAGCTGGTACTCGCCCCGCGCACTGCTTTTCACCAGCGAACCGGGGCGGTACCGCCGCAGAAATTCTATCGCCGTCATCCGGTTGGCGGCATCAATTTGTTCTTTACTGACGCGCGGCAATTACACAATGTAAGCGGCGAGGTCGCTCATATGTTCAACATTTTCCCACGGAAAATCCTCGCGTCCGAAGTGACCGCCCGCCGCCGTGCGGGAATAGATGGGGTTCAGCAGGTTCAACTGCTTGATGATGCCCGCAGGGGTCAGGTCATACACCTTGCGCACCGCTGCTGCCAAACAGTCATCCTCGCAGATGCCGGTGCCGAAAGTGTTCACATCCACCATGACAGGGTCTTTTTCCCCGATGGCATACGCCAGCGTGACCTGACAGCGGTCGGCAAGATGGGCGGCGACCATGTTTTTGGCAATGTACCGCGCCATATATGCGCCGCTGCGGTCTACCTTGGTGGCATCCTTGCCGCTGAACGCACCGCCGCCGTGGGGTGCAAATGTGCCATAGCTGTCCACCATGAGCTTGCGCCCGGTCAAGCCGGTATCGGCATCCGGTCCGCCCTGCACAAACTTGCCGCTGGGGTTCAGGATGATTTCTGCATCGTCGGCGGGCATACCGTCAAAGGCCAGCGGGAACACATATTCGTCCAGCAGATCCGCCAGCTTATTGATGTCGGTGTCCTCCTTGTGCTGGACAGAAACGACCACTGTGGTGATGCGCACAGGCGTGTCGCCGTTGTATTCCATCGTGACCTGCACCTTGCCGTCCGGGCCGATGTCGGGGATAACGCCGGTCATGCGGGAGATTTCCAACAGCGTTACAAGGCGCTGCGCCGCCACCACAGGCATGGGCAGATATTCGGGCGTTTCGTTGCAGGCGTAGCCAACCATAACCCCCTGATCGCCCGCGCCGAGGGTGTCCTCGTCCTCTCCCTCAGCCAATTCCGGCTCGACAGCGCCCGCAATGTCGGGGCTTTGGTCGTGGATGTAGCAGTCGATTTGGTACGCCTTCGGGTCATAGCCGACATCCCGCAGGGTGTCGCGGACGATGTTGAACACATCCGGCTTAGCGCTGGTCGTGATTTCGCCCGCTACAATGATGTGACCGTGGGTTGCCATGACCTCACAGGCCACGCGGCTGGCGGGATCATACTGCAGACAGGCGTCCAGCACGCTGTCGGCAATGAGGTCGCACAGCTTGTCGGGATGGCCGCGCATGACGGATTCTGCGGTGTAAAAACGGGGATGCTCGTTTTCCTGCATGGTTTCGGTATTTTCAAAAATGTCGTTCATTAGTTCTTCTCCTTGCTTGTTGGATGATTTCGGACAAAGAAAAAAGCCCGCAGGCGGGCTGCGGGCTAGGATAGTAATATTCATATCAGCGCTCCGGGGATTCTTTTGTTTTGGGCGGCGGAGCCATAACGCGGGTATATTCTTCCGGCGTGGTGTGTTCCACGCACAGGGTCTTGCCCAGCAGGAAAAACAGCTGCGGATCGTGGTACAGTTCCTCGTAGCGCTTCATCTGCTGCGGGGTAAGGTCAGTAAAATCGTTGCTGGTCAGCCCGCAGACGAAAAACGTGCCATGGATGATGTCATAGTCGCCCAGCATACGGTTCAGCGGCAGGTTTTCTGCAATGCCGTTATCGTTACAGACGATACAGGCGCTATCCCGCCAAGGGTACACTGCCTCGATGGTGCCGCCGACAACTGCCTGCTCGGCTTCAAGGGTGTGTTCAATGTCGGCTTCGCGGGGGTATTTTCCGGGTTCAACGATCAGAACTTTCATCGGCATCCTCCTCATCAGAAGTTTCTTTCAGCGCATTTTTCTGCTTAACGGCCAGCAGCACGATCCCTGTCGCAGATGCAAGGGACACGACCACAATAGCCAGCAGCGGGAAACCATCTCCTGTCTGCGGGAGGGTCTGCACCTTGCGCGGCGTAATAACCGGCGTGGGAACAGGAGTGGGCGCCGGAGTTGCAGCGGGCGTCGGCTGCGGTGTGGGCGCCGGAGTCAGTGTGGGCGTGTCCTCGCGGGGCGTAGCTTCGTCTATCATCTGAATCAGGCGTTTGTCGGCGCGCACCCATTCGGCATCGGCATTTTCGCGGACGAACAGGCAAACATTTTCGTCTGCCTGCTGTACCTTAAACTGCACTGATTCGGCAATTTCAAAGCCGGCCGGGGCTGCATCTTCGGTCAGGGTGTAGATGTACTCCTTGCTGTCGTCCGACAGTTTGAGGAAATCATCCGAAATGGGAACACGATGCGTTTTGTAGTCGGTTGTCCAAGTGTCGACGACCTCATCATTCGCATCACGGATCGTCAGCGTAGCTCCCGGCAGCAGATTACCAGCAATGTCGGTCTTGTCGATATCCAGTACCGGCGCGTCCTGCATCACAATGGTTGAACCATTCATTTTCGACCAGTCATCGTCCGTTTTTACATACACCTCATTGACCTGCTCTGTACCTTCCTGCACCAGCTTGAACACGATGCTTTCGGCTTCGGCGTAGCCATCCGGGGCGCACTTCTCCGTCAGGGTGTATTCCTTTTCCAGTTCCAGACCTCGCACGGTGTGCGGCATTTTTGTGGAAGTCCAGCCCTCCACCAGATTGCCGTCTGCATCACGGATTTCCAGCTTTGCACCGGGCAGTTCCTTGCCGTTAGTGATGTCCTGCTTGGAAATGTCTACACTGGTGCGCAGGTTGGTGTTCGTAGCGTCCACGACCTGCCACGCGATTTGCTGACCTTCATAGGTGAAGGAAACTTCCATAGGGGTGCTGTCCAGCAGGTAACCCGCAGGGGCGGTGATTTCCACAATGCGGTATCTGCCGCTGTTGCCGGAATCCGGATAAGTTTTTGCGCGGATGGGAATGTCCACATCAAACCAAGTAAAGCCGCTGGCGTTGGTTGTGCTACTGGTGGCCAGCTTTGTACCGGCGTCCAGCAGCTTTGTACCGTCCGCGGAATAAATGTCATCCACGGTGTAGAGTTCATACACCGCGCCGGGCAGATAGGTCAGCGCCTCTCGGTCCTGCTTGTAAATGCCTACACCGATTTTGCTGACTTTATCGCCGGGCTTTTCGGGCGTGGGCAGCACCCGCGCATTTTCAAACACAAGTGTCTGCCCATTCTTGTGGGCATCCGAGGCGTCCTTGACATTCACAATGCTGTACGAGCATTTCTTGTCGCCGTCCTGTTCATGGCTGACAATAGTTTTCGCCAGCACAATGTCGTTTTTCTGGTTATCCCAGCCAAATTCCACAGTGTAGCTCTGCTGGGTCAGCACAAAACCATACGGCGCTTGAACCTCGGTAATGGTGTACTTACCCAGCGGCAGGGTCACGGTAACTTCGCCTTTGGTGCCATCATGGGAAATTTTCAAGAAATCATAGGTTGCCTGCGTGCGGGTGGGGCTGAACCGGACTTCGTCCACCTGCCCCTCCGCGCCAGTAGTAACGGTGGCAACGAGGTCACCGTCTTTGTACCAGTAAGTGCCTTGGCGGTCTGGTGTGGCAATGTCGGCTGCAGCGTGAATTTCGTACACTGCGCCCGCAAGGTCGTCCTGCGTGTAGATGAACTGACCATCTTGGTAGTCGGTCAGCACATTGCCCAGCTTACGAATGGTAAGCTGACCGAGTGTTTCGTGGTTGCAGTATTTCTCCGTGACGATGTACTCATCCATGTCGTTGGTAGCATTGCCCACGACCTGCCAGACGCGGTCGGACTTGATTTCAAATTTCACCGAGTAGGCAGGATCGTTGAAATAGCCCTCCGGACCTTGCAATTCTTCAATCAAATATCTGCCCAGCGGAAGCTTTTCGGGTGTTTTCATAAGACCGTCTGCATCGGTGTAGAACACATCCGTTTTCTTGGTGGCGCTGCCGCTGGCGGGGTCGATCATGGAAATGCGGGTCTTATTACCCTTGTCATCTAATTTGTACAAGGCAAAGGCCGTGTTGGCGATTTTGACCGCCTTGCCGGTTTCTGTGTCGGTCTTGATAAGCTGTAAATAGCCCTCCAGTTCCTCGTCCAGCACATTAAAGGTCATATAATTGTTACTGGCAATGGTTGCGCTGCCCGCCGGAATCGTGAATCGGCTCTGCGGGCTGTTGGCGTCCACTGTCACGATGAACGGGTCGCACTGGAACACATCCTTGGGGATGGTGGTTTCCACGACAAGGTATTGCCCATAGGGCAGCCCCTCAACGCGGAAAATGCCCTCATCGTTCGTGAACATTTCTCCCAGCCTATATTCAGCGGGCTGATCCGTGGGCATCCAGCCGTTGCCCCTGCCGTTGGCGTAGTCGCCGTCTGCGGTCAAGGTCGCGTTATAGGCGTTGACCGTATCGGTGCTGCTCTCAAACATATTGGCGATGGCTTGCCCTTCGGCGGTGAAATTGTACTTGAGCGTCAAATTATCGTAGTTATCCTTGCGGTAGGCGTCCAAAATGCTTTGTGCATCATAGTTGCCATCCGGGTTCTGCTTGAACTGCGCCGCCTTGCTTAACTTGGAAATGCGGTAAACCGTAAAGCCCGCGCCTTCCAATTTCAGTGCAGGGCTTGGCTGACCGGTGGTCGAAACCAACTTCTGCAAACTAAAGCCGGATTTCAGCACTTCGTCTTGGCTTTCCTGCTCGGCGTGGATGTGGTAGGTCGATTCATCCGCATAGGACAGGGTTTTGTAATGATTGACCTCATCGCAGAGGTAGCCCTTGGCATAGGACAGATAGTACCCATCCCACGCCTTGCTGCCGTCCAGCTTGCGGCTCTCAGCCACAGCAGAATACTGGTTTTTGTAGATGTAGTCGGTGTACTCGCCGCCCTTGGTGGCAAGGCTGCTGTACTTGCCTGTGCGTTCGAGCTTTTTGTTCAAAAGCGGATACTTCCCGGTAACATACAGCTTGCCGTTTCCGTCGATGGGCAGCACCAGCCCGGTGGCACGCTCGACAAGGTAATATCTGCCCATGTACAGGTTGGCAAAAGCCAGCTTGCCGTCAGTGATTTTGGCAGAGGCTACCAGCCGGTCTTTCTGCAAAATGGGCAGGTAATCGGTATCCCAGCCGCCGTTGGTGAGGACAGTGGTGTGCCAGATAGGTTGTCCGTTGGCATCGGTGATTTTCGAATAATCTACGACACCCGAAACACCATCCGGATGTTCAATGGTGTCTGCGGCGTACAGATCGTACACAGCACCTTCCAGCGTAGTATCTCCGTTGCTGCCCGCAGCCAGATACCGCGCGGCGTCCAAGTCCACTTTTGTCAGCAGAATATTGCCGAGAACACGGTCGTTCTGCATCTTGTCGGCATTGGCGTGCATGGTGTAGGAATCTTCGTTGTTGGCAATGCCCGTGGGGTCTGTGGCGTAGGTCTTATCTGCATTGCGGCTGCCAAAGGTGATAGTAACGATGCCCTCACCGGTGTCGATAAGGGTGCCGCCGCTGTTGGCCGTGGTAATGTCGGCGTTATAATCCGCGTTCCCCAGCCAAATGGTCTGACCGTCCAGCGCTTTGGTAATTTCAAAGGCATACGCCCGCTTGCCCAGCACGGAACCGGCTGTGCCGGGAGCGTTTACATCCGTCCAATCACCGTAGTACCCGCTGGGCGCACGGCTTTCCACGATGACAAACTTGCCCTCATTGCGCTGGGTGTAATAGATATTGCCAGAACCATTGGCATAATTGCTGTGGTTGATAACCTTGTAAGTGCCGTTGCTCTGGCGCTCGACCTTGTACCGGTTGTATCCGCCAAACGGGATATAGCACTGCCGAACGGTATCCCACTCGAAAATCTCAAACTCGGCATCGTCCTTGATGCGCTGCTTGGTTTCGCTGTCGATTTTGTCGATGCTGACTTTTACCGACCACTCATCGTTTTTCATTGGGTAATCGTTCGAACTGTTGACCGGAACGGTAATGGTCTGGTGGCTGCCCAGCGCGCCGGGCGTGGCATCAAAGCCGTGCGGGATGGTGACCTCGTCATAGCTGAATGTAATATTGGCAAGCTGCGCCCGCGCCGAGGCAATAGCGGCATCCACCATGCCCTGCGCTTCGTTCTGCAGCTGCCCGATGGCCGCATTCTTGGCGGTTTCTGCAGCGGCGTCTGCTTCGGCTTGGCTGGTGAACGGTCCTTCCTGCCCGCTGAGCGTACTGGTGCTGGTCTTGGACACCTCGTAGTGAACCGTCCATGTGGCAGAACCATCGCCGCCGTTGAGGTGAAAACTGTCATCCTGCGTGTGACCGCTTGTGGTAATGGTCTGCGCTGCGGCAGGACTCATCTGCCAGCTGCCGCCGTCCACGCTGCCGCCGGTCCGGCTGGGCGTGACGGTAATGACCGCCCCGTCCACCTTTTCCAGCGTGTTCAGCTGGTACTTGTCGGTGTTGACAGTGAATGTCAGATCAAAGCTGCCGCTGGCGCTTTGCGCAGGAGCTGTCCATGCAGCGGAATAATACTTCGGTTCCGGAACACTCGGCACATCCGGGATCTCAGTGCCGCCCGCAATTTCTTCACCGACCAGCGCCACAACCTGCCACGCATACCCTGCGGGCGGGTTATAGATGTAGGTGTAGTAGCCGTTTTCCCCGGACTGTGCATCTGTACCGTTTACCAGTTCTTCCGCAGCAGCAATATAGGTCTGCGCCGCGTAGCTGTCGGGATAGTTTTCCATGATCCACTGCTGGGTTTCATCGTAAAGACTGCCAAGGATGTCCGGCTGTTCTTCACAGCCTTCAGGATCATATTCAAGGCTTGCCACAACAGGACGGTCATCCAGCATATCCAGACTCAGCTGGCCAAGACCACCCCAGATGTTGACCTGGTTTGCATAGTGGTTGCCGGGGGTATACTGGCCGGGTTCAAGACGGGACACATGAGAGAAGCTGTAGGTGGGGCAGCCCTTGGGCTGGCCGTTCAGGCCGTGGCTGCAGCAGTAGGCTTCCTGACCGTTGAACCAAATGAGCCATGTGCCGCCCTCCTTGGCAATACTGGTGATTTTGCCGGTGGCATACGGCGGAGTCGGCCCTGCAGCATAGGCGGCAATGCCGTCATCGCCGGTGTCGGCATACATCTGTGTGGGTGCGGCATCCTCGCTGATCTGTACATGGATAGATTTTGACTGCGAACTGCCGTCTGAATCCGTATAGACCAGCTGCGCCGTAAAATCGGCAGAGGCTTTTACATACAGGCCGGTGGCTGCTGCCGACTGCTCCGAGTATGTCTGGTGCAGGATTTCAGCCTGCTCCTGCTCGTCTGCCGGGATAGGCTCATAATCGGTGGAGCGGTAGCTTAAAAGCTCCACACCGTCCGGCAGTATGATTTCAGATACCGCACCGTCTGCCGGGTATTCGACCTGCGCCAGCAGCGGAACAATGGCATAGTCTGTGCCGGGGGTTTTGCCGATTGTGACCGTGTTCTCATCTGCGTTCAGCGCATCGGCATCCATATGGGCATCTACGCCGTCATACAGGTCAGAAACCCACGCGGAGATACCGATTTTTGTTTCGCCGGTTGCCACGGGCAGACCCATGCTGCCAAGGTAACTGCCGGTAGGCGCGT
>OLNE01001258.1_pt1 | contig 18932 bp, 23 predicted proteins | sample 1672431 | NCBI WGS metagenome assembly OLNE01 (sample SAMEA3136685, study PRJEB25190) | human gut metagenome | reverse complement strand
TTATTTGGTAACTAGATACATGTATTTATGTATCTAAAAGATATTATACGAGGAGAATCGATATGAAACGAGAAATATATTACGAACTGTCTTGCAGTGAATTCTTAATTTGTCTTACAACATATATCAAAAAAAATTATACGCTTGAAGATTTTTATAAACAACTTAACTTAAAATCTACAGAAGGATTAATGAGTATCCCTAAATTTGAAAATGATCATTATGATATAAACAAAATTTATTACCATCGCCCATATGAATGTTATGAAGTTGGTAAGATTGGTGGTATCAAAAGAAAACTCAGTCAAAATATGATTGCAACTCCTTTATGCCAAATTTATTTAATAATGGATGTCATTGGGTTAAAAGACCCATTTCATCTTCAATTTTATAACAACGAAAAACATAATCTATATAATTTACTTATGAACGAAACAGATTTCAATCTATGGACAAAGTTTAATATATTTCTACAAATAGAAGGTATAAAAATAGAAAGTATAAAAAACATAATAGGTATTACTAATCACAAAACATATCGTAATACTTTTATAACAGGTAAAACTAAATTAACTTTATATGAAAGTATATTTGATACATTTGGAGCCAAATTAACATGTATAATTCCTGAAAATATGGTGTTAGATAAATATAAAGATTGCGCACCTCGTATTACAAAAGAAAAAAAACTTAATGTTGCACCAGATGATTATATAATAGAACCTAATCAGTTAAAAAGACTATTTGATTACGCTTATGAAAAGGTGAAAGAAGATAATGACACCAAGCAAGAAAAAAATGAGCAGTAAATACCCAAAATGAATGAAACATTCCAAAAACGCCAAAATAAACACTTTGGGAATATAAATGAGCTATTTTATGCATTTTGATATTAAAAAAATAAGACCGTCATTAAGACGATCTTATTTTTTTACATGTTGAATACGTTCATCATATCTTGTAATGAAGCATCCGAAATTTCATTGTCCACTTCCTCGACATTATCTATGTCGTTGACTTCTGAATCATCATAATCTGATTCTTCAATATTTTCTACTTCAGGAACATCTTCTTCCTTTACATCAATTGATTCTTTTATGATTTTAGGCTTTTCTACAGCAGTTTCTTCCTTTGTAATTTTTATTTCTGGTATATAATCAGTATGATCATTACCCAAAAATCTGGAAAGTTTCTTCTGTTCTTCTGCATTTTTATATTTTTCATAACGCAGAACTGCTTCTACAATGTAATCCGTAAGATAATTTCCTTTTTTCCCTGCAATAATATCATAAACAAACTCATGTTTTGCATTCTCTGAATCAAGATAGATATATTTTCTATGTATCATTGGCATTATCCTCTCTTATACATTTTTTTGTAAAGCAATTCATAGCCTTCCGCATTAGCTCCAATATCATCTAAAATTTCATAGATATTAATCAAGCCCATACCATAAATTTCGTCTATATAATTGCTTAAAGTAATAGAAGATCCACCAGAAAAGGCATTATAGTATAGTTTAGGGTCAATTCCTTCTTCTTTCATCAACTTAATACCAGTCTGTAAATATTCCTGTGCCATAAAATTGATAACAGATCGAACATCTTCTTTCTTTTCTTCAGAAATTCCAGGAATATTACCGCCTTGTAATATGTTATCAATCATATCCTCTGTATATTTGATTGAAAATTCAGAATTAATATAATTGATAATATCTCGATATAAATAGATAATTCCATGTTCCAGAGTAACAACTTTTAAGATTTTCTTTTCACCCTTATGTCTCGGATCATTTCCAAATAATATAATATTCCAAGTGCCTCCGCCAATATCATGTGACAATACATATTCATGTTTCTTTAAAATTTTTTGATTAGCCATCATTGCTGCATGTCCTTGGACAAAACAAGCGACTTCTTTAAAACGAAATGTCATTAGCTTGTCATTATATTCGAATGAAATTTCTTCAATTTCCTTATAATAATTAATAAGTGCCTTCGCCTGTGAACCATAGTGATCCGGTGGTAGTCCAAGAGCCAGTTCAATATCAAAGGTATTTTTTTTCAAACCTTGGTGCTTGATTTCACGGCAGATTGCCATAAGAAGTAATACCAAAAAGTTTTCATCTTCGATTTTCTCTCGTGTGTAATTAATTCTCTCGTCAGATAATGAAAAATATCGATTATCCATCTGAATTACATCACTGGCCAAAGGTGGTTTTACACCAGATAATTTTACACCAGACACAAATACATCTCGTTTTGTTTTTGTGTTTTTGTTTCCTAGATCGACTCCAATAATCATGTTATTCTCCTTTTTCTTTTAAATTCATTACTTGTTCCTTATACCCAGACAGCAGATAATCGTCAATCCCTTTGCGATTTACAAAAGTCAGATGTCTACTTTGGGTTACATTTTTGTCAACATTCATCATAAATTCCTGATAAGCTCCTGTTTCCGTATTTATCAGCTTGCATTTGATATTATCATGTGGATGTTGTCCATCAATGATCGGCTCAGGAATTAGAAGTTTTCCATTTGTAACAAAAAATTTATCACTAAATGTCGGTTTCCCATCCTTATCTTTGCAAGAATATGTTGCAAACTCTGTGTCATTTTTCAATATTTTATATGCAGTACCTTCAACAAGACCTTTTCCAGATCCGATGATCGTTACCCAGCGATATGGTTTGATTGTTAGTCCAATCTCTGCAGCCATTTCATAGATTTTTCCTAATGCATGGTATACATTTGGATTCTGAAATTTGTCCATATCAAAGCAGTCATAAACAACCTCACAACCATATTCTTTCAGCTCTTTAAAAAGCCTCTTAATAGAATTATACTGAGACACTCCGGCAACTGCGACAAAGTTTGATGGTGTTTTAAACAGCTTCTTTGACAATTCATAGGAAACATTTGCTTTCATGCTTCCTTCTGTCAACAGAATCGTTTTTGCCAGTGGATCTCCTGCATAATGAACAGGTGATCCTGGCGAACAACCGCCTTCTTTACTGTCACTTGATAACCAGATAAATTTTCGACCATCAATTGGTCTGTCAAGTCTGATCTGCATTGCAACAATATATCCTTCCCGATCTTTCACCGGGCAAAAAATACCTGCAGCATACTTGCCTAAATTAATTCTCCATGTTCCATCTTGGGTATAAAAGCCTGGCACTCCTCTTAATTTCACTTGATAATGATTTAGCGAATCCATGAGACTTCTATATCCTGTAATCGGTACGCTTCGATACATATACTTTTCAATTGCTTCATCGTCAAAGCCTCGTTGAAGTAAATTTTCCCGATGACTTTCTGATAAAGATAACATAGAAAGCAATGTACGGTACGCCTGATCAAGTTCTCTGGGGCTGGCTTTAGGACTTGTAACATCCTCATTCTTTCCACATTCATAGTCAGATTGGACACCTAACTGATCACAGATTGCATGATAGGCATCCTGATTGGAAATGTTATAAAACTTCCCATACAGCTGTGTTAATCCTCCTCCTGAACGTGGATCGCCTTTCGTCTGACAGGAAAAGCAGTTCCAAAGATTTTTATCGATCGTAATACGAAGTGCTGCTTTACTATGACAAAACGGACAATCAACATATCTGGAATTACCTGAACCCTTGACATTTTCAAGTGGCAATAAGTTCATTTCATCTTGGATTGTAAATGGAAATCCCATATGATCCCCTCCTATTTTGTCATTTCAAGTATTAGTTTGCATTTAGCACCAATATCAGTCCTTGTATCATTTGCAGATCTTACAATAAATTCCATATCACGTTTCTCAACATCGCCCAGTTTCATTCCTGCATAAGGACCAGCTACCAAAATGGTGTCTCTGGCATCCTCTAATGCATTCCCATTCCATGCTTCATCTTCATCCTGTGATTCTTCTTCCATGATCGTAAATCCATCATCATCCACTTGATTCTGTTCCAAAGTCGGATTCTGGTTGTTCTCCATTCCAACAGATGGAATATTCTGTCCACCATCAAAGGCATCCTTTCCTACACTGATATCATAAGCACACATTAAAAGGTAACGGCGAATATATGTAAGATTCGCTCCAATCATCTGTGCTTTTGACATATTCCGATAGGACTGATCAAATCCCGGCCAGGGAAGAGAAATACAATCCCTTTCTTCTCCTGACATAAGATCGATCATCTTAATTGCGGGTTTATCAACATCCGGTCCGTTTTTATTTTCCTGATGTACGATTGTAAATTTATCAGAGATAAGATATTTCAGTCGCAGAGGATTTAAAACATCATTGATACCCTTTAAATCAATATAGTCATAATCTTCTCCTTCATTATTCTTCATCAGCATCAGATGTGCTTCCGCTTTCATCATCGTCCATCTTGTCGAAAAATCCAGGTCCTTCATCATATTCTTCTGATTTTGTAACATCTGTATGTCCTGATTTATTTCGTTCCAATTCATTTCGTTTAACATTTTTAACACCATCCTTTAATCTATCCTTTAACGTCGTATTTCTTACCTTTGAAAAATTGTCATAAACAGCCATATAAAAAGCACTCAATGATCCGACAAAAATCACTTTCTGTCTCGCACGTGTAGTAGCTGTATACAAAAGCCGTCTGGTTAGCATTTTAAAATAAGAACTAAGTAACGGTATGATCACAACCGGATACTCGTTTCCCTGGGCTTTATGTATAGTAATACTGTTCGCAAAATCAAGCGTTTTAATTTCTTTCTTCTTATACACAACATCTTTATTATCATAAGTTACCGTGATTTCTTTCTTTTTTGTATCGATCTTTTTAATAAAACCGACTTGTCCATTCACGATATCTTCCTGACTCTTCGTCTGGTTCGATGTTTCAATCACAAAGCTGTTCTGATGGAACAATCTTTGTCTGCTCTTGATTTCAGCAGCCCCTTTATGATAAGGATTCGTTGCCTGATCAAGCATCGGATTTATATGATCTGTTGATGTTGACTGTAATCTTTTTCCCCTGTTATATTCGTTTTTATGGGGAGATAAGATTCGAATATTTTCAACGCCATGTTCTTTTGCCTGTTCACAATATACCTTTATCAGCATATCTTTTACCTGCTCATCGATGTTTTTCCCTTCCATCCGGATCAATTTAAAGTCCTCTTGGTTCCAGACTACCTTGGGATTACCTTGATTGATCAGTCTTGCATTTGATGCGATCATAGAATGTGTTCCCTGTCGAAAGATATGGTCCAACACAATTGTGGGGATCACATTACTTTCGATTAAATCTGTAAAGACTTTTCCAGGTCCGATTGATTCAAGCTGATCTTTATCTCCTACAAGTATGATCGTAGCATCTGATTTTGCTGCAGATATAAAATCTCGAAACAACAAGACATCGATCATTGAATTTTCATCAACAATGATTACATCCTCTGACAGTTTCTTTCGAGCAACAAATTCATCATCAATGAAATATCCCAAATGGTGATGAATTGTACCTCCATTGGAAAATCCTGTACTTTCTTTCATGCGTTTTGCTGCATTACCCGTTGGAGCAAGCATTAAAATAGACTTATTCTGACGTTTGAATTCTTCAATCATCAGTTTTAATGTCCATGTTTTACCTGTTCCAGGGCCCCCAGTAAGGATCATAAGCCGTTGCTGCTGTGACATTAATACCGCTTCCAGCTGTTTCGCATCTGGGATAAATCCCTCTTTTTCGCAATTTTTCATAACACGTTCTTTAAGCTCATGTTCCTGCGTTTCATCCAAAGACTTTTTGTGCAGCCTCTTTATGATCTGATCTACAATAACCTGTTCCGCTTCATATAACTTGGTCAGATAATATTTATCATCCTTCCATGTAATATAATCAACATCACAGCTTTTACATGCGTCTAACGCAAACACAATGTATGCCTCTTCAATCTTATATCCTAAGATTTTCTTCGTTGCATCAATTAAATCATCTTCCAACAAATAGACATGTCCATTCTGATTAGCTTCTTTTCTTAACACGGTTGCTATCGCAGCAATCATGCGAATCCGATCTGTCAGTTCAATCTTATGTTCTGACGTATCGTTGATCTGATCGATCAGCTTAAGATCGACATCCGCCTGATATAACAGATAAACATTTTCCTGCAGAGTTTCCATCACATCATCACCAAAAATCTTTACAGTTTTCTTCGCCTGTCCTTTGGATAACTTGAAATCTGCTACCAGCTGAAAGATTCTTTCTTCCTGCTCTTCTCGTTTGATGAATGCAGATAGCATAACAAAATTCTTATCGCTGATTCCACATTCCTGGCCAGACTTTGCTTCTTTTACTGTTTGAAATAACTCAGATCCTAAGGTTTCTAACAGAATATCTGCCTGAATATTTCCAATCCCAGGTACTTCTTTTACAAGAATTTCTCTGATATCTGTTAAATCGGTAGGAAGTAACAGCTCATATTGCTGCACGTCTAACTGTAACGATGTTTTGCCTTTGTAGACATTCTCTTTCCACTCACCATACAACTTGATCGAACGATTCTTCTTTTGTGGAAGATCATTTCCTAATGCTGTAAAAATCGTGTCTTTCCATACTGCTTTCTCCGGAATTTCACTTAATGCCTGATATCTTGAGATATAACCAGAAGCATCGACTTTCCGATGAAACGTACATAATACTTCTTCCATAGTTATTTTTCTCTCCTTTTCAAGCTAAATCTTGGATTTACCTTTGAAATAACACAGTATTTCGCATAAATATCCGGATGATCTTCCAATAATCGGTCCTGTGCTTCTTTTGGAAGACTGATAGCTTCTTTTGCTTCATAGAAAATATCAACACGATCCGATCCACTTTGAAATATTCCATGGTCATAGAACAGCCCATTTCTATCTCGCAACGACAGAATAAATTTTGCTTTAAGATGTTCAATACCGTTATCGATCAAATGAAGTTCTTCTTCCTTTAACTGCTTTTGCTCCTGTAATCGATCATAAGCATCGAAGTCGGCAGCATATCGATCATATGGAAGATCGATCGTTCCATTTAGGAAGTGTTGTCTTCTTAATGCCTGCAGAACAAGATCCGGATTCTGATCCTCAAAGTATGGAGGCTCTGTTCTCTCCTCTACATACTTCCAAAAACGTGTTTCTTCCTTGATCATTACCTCTTCATACGCATAATCTCTGTAAATCTTACGTATGATCACATCATTTCTGGTATTTCCATAAATTGCGATCAAGAAAGCTACATCTACGTTTTTGACACACATATAGTGTCTCATTTGTGCTTCATACTGATAAGGTATTCTGGGATCAGCTTTTGTTCCAAACTGCTTTTTCACAGATTTTGGATTCACTGCCTTACATTCTAAGATTGCTCGTTTGCCATCTGGTAGTATTACCTCTCCATCAATATTAGCAAGCATAAATGGATAAATTGGATGCTGATACATATAATGATCTTCAACCACCTGATAACCGGTCAGAAATGAAAACATACGACGTGCGTAAGGTTCCATAATCTGTCCGTACAACAGGGTTTCCCAGTTATCCAATTCAATCTCATAATCTGGATTTACCTTATCCCAGTACAATTCCAGCATCGATTGAAACTTCCCATGACCTCGTGCAGCTGCGGATTCCGAACCACCAATACCAGATTTCCTCCATGCAAGCCATTGTTCACGATTTTCAGTTGCATTAACATGCGTTGTATCGTATAACTTGATAGGACTATACATCTTTTTAACTCCTTTCCTTGTGCTAAGGCACAAAAAAAGGACAGCACGCCATGCGTTCTGTCCTTAATATGCCTTATTTATAATAGTTCCGTAATAAAAAAGTACCAATCCACAAAATCTGCCCACTCTGGGTAACCAATTGTAAATTAATACGATAATATTATAGCAGATAAGGAGCAATATTTCAATCATAAGGTTATTTTTCAACGCAATGTACGTAAGTTCTATAATCATGTCCCTCATAAGAACATGTAGCAAAAGTAAATATGTTTTTTGTCACATCTGCCCGTTTTCTTATGCCAGAAACACAGTTCCTACTAAGTAAACGATCAATATAAACTTGCTTATCATTTTTATCCTTAAATGTCATAGGAATTTTTGAATCTGCACTCTTTGCATATACTGAAAAAGCCTGCAAATGATATGTTTTTTGTGGAGTATACAGTACAATCTGATGTTTTTTTGCGAAATTTCCTTTTCGGAACTTTGTTAAGTCTGCAAACATGGAACCATTTCTCATATGATGACCGTAAATGATTGAATGTTGATTCTTACTAAGATCTTTATGATCATGGTAATCCAGAAAAATACATCCGCCATAACTGTATTTATTATTAAAATCTGTGTGCAGATAGGTTTGATTCGTTGTACCTTTCACAATCGGATAGTTGATATTTGTGCCTTTTACCTTAATCCATCCAACAATATCTGGATTAATTTTTCTTAATTTATTCCAGTCAATTCCTTTCTTGGCATATGTTTGTATCTTCTGATAGGTTTCTTTATTATCCTTATCTTCACGGTATCTTTGATAAACCTTGTACCCAAAGAATACTGCTACCATAATACATGTAATCAGTAATATATCTAATATAAAGCGTATAACTTTTTTCATTATGATCCAGTTTCTCCTTCTGTCAATATATCAAAGCATAACAGTTCATTATCCATCGTATAATATACACGGATAGAAGCTCCCTCAAAAATCTGATTATGATAAAATAATGCATAATCCATTTGTGGAACGATTAATCTTAATTGATCAGAGTCTTCAAATTCGACTTCCAGTACAATTTCTTTTTGAATACGTAATATCTGTGAAACTGTTGGTGGTACAAATCCGGATGTTTTTATTCTCGTTTCTACATTTACAATCTTACCGTTTTTGAAAGAATACGCTCCAGATTTTTCAATTTTCCAAAATGACCTTACAGGAATTAATAAGATTGCTGCAACTAAAACACCTATTATAAATACAGATAAATCTGACAATAAAAATCCAAGTGCAACACTTATAAAGAAAAGCGAAACGGACAATATTACATATTTTAAATATATGTTTTTAAAAATAAATCGACTCATTCTTCCTCGTTTCGTTGGACGATTGCTACAATAGCTCCATTTGCGGTGCCGTGTTTATAATCTATATGTTTAATAAATACTTTTATTGTATCACCTTCATTTGCTACCTCTTTTATTCTAGTTTGATAGCAAACTACATTAGCCCCATTCTCAAGTCCTACAAAAACAGGCCAATACGTCCCATCTGTAATACGGGTCACTGTACCAACACAACAAGATCGGTTTTCTTCCATATTCATAAATGCTTCTGGAGCTGGATTATCGAACAGTTCTTTATGACTTAATTCCAATTTTACAGTACGGGTAGCTGGATCAATTTCTCGATTCATTATTTTTACACCAATGATATCTCCAACATGAAAATTTTTCCGAACGTCATGTATCCATGTCCAGCAAAGATCTGTCATCCGAATAATCTGTTCTACACCAAAAAATTCAACACGAATAGATTGTTTCGCAACTGATATTACTCTAGCTTCTGATTCATCCACTTTATCATTTATAATAGGATCTGACGCAAAAAAATACTTATATCGCTGCTTTCGCATCGCTTCTGTTCTTGAACCTGCGATAATAGGACGTCCAGTATCATTATCTTTATCAATGCCCACAATTATAACGTCAACCTCACATCCCAACATTGAATTAGCAATCTGATTTCGACGGACCCATTCATTCTCTTGATGCATTCCATTATTCTCATTATCAAATTCGATACCCATTTGGTGGAGTGGCACAACTATTTTTTTCGATTTATACTTTACATAACAAATCGTTTTCTCTGGACCACCCGAATCGTTTTTTAAGTCAATGAAATGTCCTTTAATCACTTCTTTTCGTAAAAAAGCTGTTTCCAACTCTTGCATTGCAGGATCTGCCTGCATCTGATGTGGAACGCCTGATGGGTCTAATGTTACTCTCCCCATATTTTTCTCCTCCTCAATTTAAAACTTTATTTTTACAGCCTACATAAAGTACGAAAAATACCATTTTGATAATTTTAGTACTTTTTTAGTGTAACATTAAGCAACTAGGATAGCAACTATATTTTCAGTACAAAAGTTACTAAAATAGTAATTTTCGTACTTTTTAATACTTATAAGGAATTTTTTCTTATTTTGACATAATGCTATATTATTATCATTTCTTACCGTTTTGGAAAGTTTTGATATTTTTGACACTTTTGATATGAATAAGCTGTTTTATGTTCATTTTGATCATTTTATCTCTTTTGTTCCTTTATTATCATTTCTTACCATCTTGGAGAATTTTGATATTCTCAACATTTTTTGATTAATTCATCTCTTTTTACTACTTTATTGGAATAAAAGAAAAAACCATAGGATATTGCTACCCTACAGTTTTTTTCTCTTACTCCAATTCCTGTTGAAACTCAATTTTCTTCTGAACATAGTTCAGATTTAAATCGTTAAAATCACAATGTTCCGATTCAGAATCTCCTAATACAATAAAGACAAATTCTTCCCCATTAATGATTTTTCTTTCAGTCGAATAAAATTTAATAAAAGGATATTTAAAATACTCTTCATAACATAGTAAATCTGATTGTGAATGATTTGATAAAAAAAGCTCTCTTTTTAGATCATAGTCACAATCATTTAGGATTACTCCCCAGGCATAATCAATAACAGATAGATTATTTATAAAATTTTCGTTAACTGTTTCTTTGTCCAATGTTGGAAAAGCATCTAAAATTTCCTTTCTCTCTTCGAAAAGATCATTCTCCTCTGGAGAATTGTAATAATCCGACATATAAACATTCATACCATATCGATCAACCATAGAAATTAGCACTTCCAAATTACTATACTCGACATCCGTAGAATACTCCATTACAATATCAGAAAAATTTTCCTGATCCAGATAGACTAAGTTAATCGGAGAATATTTTTTACAACTCTCCTCTTCACTAGCAAGCTGAAATTTCTCAGCAAATTTTTTCCTGTATAGATTATATAATAAATATCCCAATGGTGGTAGCTCATCTACCGATAAACAGCCAAGTTTATAAATAACATCTTCATCTAACATCCGGCATCTCTCCTTTATGAATATCACTCTTAAATGCGTCAAAGTAATAGATTCCACCATGTGTAAAATCTCCATCCAGAATATTTAATAACTGTGCTAGACAGATATTCGCTGAAAGCATATTTGTAACTACATGCTGTGGCGTAGATTGATTCATCTCCTGGCATGATAGTTCTTCTACACTTCTTTGTTTTTTTAGGATTTCTGGAAAATATGCTGCCCGATCTGGAGCAAATACATTTCCTTTGACTTTAATTGCAACAACAACTTCTCCTGTCTGATATTCATTTGCCGCATCAATATATACAATGCTTTCTCTTTTTTCAAACAATTGATGCAGTACCTGCCGGCACTGATGATTGTCTACGCATCCTATCACAATTGATCCATCTTCTTCCTTTAAAAGATCCTCCATTTGCTCATATCTCGTAAGATAATATGGATAATGATAAAAATCCAGCCCAAAGACCTCCTGTACTGCTAAAGCCATAGCTTCTGCTTTATTATGATTGATATCACTTTCAATGAAAGCCTGTCGGTCTAAGTTCTTTTGCTCAACAATATCTCCATCGATTAATGTTACATCTACTACATCCATGTAACTATAACGCTTACTTGACAAATAACGGGCAAATTCTTTGATCAGTGCAGATCCTGTTCCTCCACATCCTACAATATATACATGCATTGTTTTCTCTCCTTTCCTAAAATCATTCTTTAAATAACAACATGGCAAAGATATGGATCAACCGTATCAAAACCATACAGATTACCTTCATCATCCAGCTGTACAACATTCAGTTTAAGATCATTGATCACAAAATCTTCGTCTACAATGTAAAACTGTATATTTGTTAATACTGCACCTTTAATCTCATTTAATCTTCCATTAGCATATTCATCATTGAATTTGACTCCCTTTAATCGACCTGAAAATGTTCGATATCCGTTTTTATCAAAATCATCGTCAAATCCTAATTCTGATGCATCCCAGTCCAGAACAAAAAGCTTTCCATCTTTTTCTGCTTCAATATAATCGATTGCAATAGTGTCTGATACTGTTTTTATTCTTCCTTTTACATAACATCTCATAGTACGTTCCCTTCCTTTATATAGAATAAGGTGGTTTCCCACCTTATTTCTAAATCTTTCATTATCCTTAAACAAATTCTACATAAAATTCATCAGCGTCACCAAAAAAATAAAATGGATCAAGCTCTCGAAAAATCCCTTTTATTCCAACACGAGCAGCAATTGAATGACGATCTTTATCAAGGTTCCCTATCACCATATAAAGTCTGGTTCCTTTTTCATCGTCATTATCGACAACTGAAAAAAATGCCGGATAGCAAGCATGACTATGAATATCCATTACTAAATCCTTTTTTGTCTCAAGCTGTTTATTACGTTTAAACTCAACACTGGATTCAGTTACAACCTGCTCTGGTACATACAGCTCATATTCTTTTCCATTCCAAAATATCTGTGCTGCTTTTTCCTTTGTCGGATCTTCTTTGAAGAGATCTATAATATCTAAAAGTAACTCTCTTGGTATTGGTTTATCTAATTCAAAATCAATTACGTCATTTTCTTTTGATAAATAATAAGTACCATACAAATGTTTTTCAATATAAGATTTTTCATTGTCAATTACTTCTATATCCGAATCCTCATGTGGAATGATCGAATATCCTTTTTTACTACTCTTTAAAACTGCAACAAGAAAATATCTATCATCAAATAGCATTTCTGTTCGTTCCTTGGAATATTCTGGGTAAATCTTTTCTAATGCTTGTCTTACCTGTTCTTTTGTAACAAATTCTTCCTCAAAATCATCTGTATCGAAAGCGACATCATATGCTCCAGTTTTTACTGTAATCGGTAGCTTTAATTTCGTTTTATCCGATACATCAGATTTCTTAGCAATCGGCATCAGAAAATTATAACGCTCAAAGTCAAGGAATGATCCTTGCTTAAATTCCGGATATTTTTTTGAATATTCATCCAGAAGTTCACGTTCTGATACAAACTCCTGGTCAAATGAAATTTCTTCCATCTGATCAATATTGCAAAATCCAATTCGAACTGGTGTCTGATACATCTGTTTGCATTCAGCTGTTTTATCAAAAAAAGGAACTACTATATTTGATTTTGTTAAATGACATTGACATCCATAAAATTCCTGGTGTTCTAAAAGGAATTGTTTCCAGGCATCCTTTAATGAGGTGTCTATTACTGTTTTTTTAATCAAATTTCCATATTTGATCGCTTTAATTTTTTGATCTCCCTGTTCCTTGACTTTAATTGCATTAAATTTTGTAACAAGAATACACTGGTCCTCTTCTTTTTTAATATCTACTGCACCTTCAAGTTCTGGAAATTGCTCACACATACACTTCTTTACATTTCCCTTTGAGATTTCTCCGTCTCCATCAATCGTGTAGGTATAAATTCCACCATGCACAACTAATGGTAATGTAAATTGATTTTCAGTTTTCTTTTTTCCTGCAGTTGATTTTTTTGATTTGGATGGTGTTTCTTTTACTTCTTTTGCAACTTTTGTCTTTTTAATATTTCCCGATTTCTTGATTGTTTCTTTTTTCTTCTCTTCCTGTTTCTTTTTTTCTAAATCCATGGACTCTTGCCCAAAGAATGATAATTGTTCTAACATACCTTTTTCCTTTCGTTTTACTCCTGATCCTTTAAAATTTCATATGGAAATTCACTTTTCCCTGATAGGTGATCATACAAACTTCGAATATTTTCATAACAAAGCTTCGTTCGATCATCTGAATAATAATCACTATTTGTTGGAGCATCAAAAAATAATGATGGAATGATTTCCACATCATGCAATTTCTTGATATCTGGCAATTGATTGCTTCCCCAACACACTCGCCCTGAATCTGAAACATTTCCTAATGGATACGTAAAATACTTCATTTGCTGATCAGCATAGACTGCTTTTTTAGCTTTCTCATAAGTCATATCTTTTGAAACACAGAAAATATCTGTCTCAGTAATCCTTGCATTTTTTACATGCAGCGACATAATCATATTCGGTAACGGAATTTCATACACTGTTTGCTCATATGTTATTCTTCTGATTCCCTCTGGGATATAAAGATATATATATGCAGTCAGTGGTTCAATCTTCGCAATTTCTGCATCTAAAAAATTTTTAGGCAGCATTCCTAATTTCATATAAAAAAAATTTGATTCCATGCTATTTTCCAACGACGGAATCAAATTTTCGATCAGAATTTTTTTCTTTAATTTCCTATGATCCGGAAATGTTTTCTCTACGTAGCAGTAAGAATATAAATCTTCTGATTTTGCTTCGTCAGGGAAAATAATACTGATACTCATAACATTCTCCTTTTTCTGTTTGGAATCGTTTCGAATTTAGAATAATCAATCTTCTTTTTATCAGACTTATCTGGTTCTTCAATCAGATCCAATAAATACATATTGATAAATTCTTCAATTTCTGAGAACGAGCAATCACGAATACCATAAACATATTCAATTGCTTTTTTTAAAATATCGTCCTCATCATTCAATCCATTCCAAAATTTTTCTCCATTTAACAACAACATTTTTATCTCTCCTTATCAAAGAATCCATCAGATCTGCTAAATATAGCAGACCTGATATACACTTCTTCTAAGACAACACCTCAATATTGTGTTCCTGAATAAAAGTTTTTACAGCCTTTAACTCTTCCTCTGTTCCACGAAGTCTAAAAGACATCAACATTTTTTTCTGTGAAGCTGTTCCTATGCTTGAACTTTTCTTTTTCTGTGAAACTGTTCCTATGCTTACACTTTTCTTTGGTCGTGAAACTACCTCTACATTTACACTTTTTCGTGGTTGCATAGTTTCTTTTTTAGCCTTTTGAACAGCCATTACCTTTTGTTCGATTGCTTTTAATTCCTGTAACTTACCAATTGAACCAGTCAATGATAATGTATCATAGAAATGATCCAGTACATCATCTAGAAATGGACCTTCGGCAAGCATACGAAGAGTCTGTTCATCGTTATGCAGCTGTAAATATTTCTGTTGAATTTCCGTCAAAATCATTTTTGCAGAAGTACCTTTATTAATCCACTTTTTATCCTGAATCTTACTTAGAGCAATTTTAGAATCTCCAAAAATCCTCTTATAAGTTTCATTGATATAGCGTTTCCTTTCTGCAATTCTTTGTTTTTCCACTTCATCAATCTGTTTTTGAATCTCATCGATTACTACAACATAAGTGGTATTTATAGCCTCATCAACTGTTTTTTTTACTTTGCTGAGAGCTTCTCGATACGGGCGACAAAGATCAACACGATTATCTTCATGTTCTTCTTTCTTCTTCCTGAGTTCTGCGACGGTTTTTCTTGCATCCCCAATTGTTTCTTCCGTATATACGAGTCCACGATATTGCTGTACTTCGCCTTCAAGTTTTTTTTGAAATGCCATGCTATCGACTCTTAGGATTCTCTTTGCTATTAATTCTGTTTTCTTTGCTAATTCTGGTGACTCTGTTACTGTTAATTCTGTTGATTTTTCCATGATAAAATTCTCCTTTTTCTCTTATTAGACTGATGGTATGTCCTGCTGTTCTCCCAATAATAACCTCTGAGAAAAAGCATCTATCTTAGATTCATACTTCAAGCCTTTTAGTTGACGTTCCTGATCCTCAGATAAGAAAATACCGCATTCATTTAAAATTCTGATTTTCTTTCTGATAAAAGCATCTGTTGCAACACGTAAATGTAATGTTTTGCAAGTCAATTGCTTCATATTAAATTCTCCTTTCCTTAATTCCGGGCATTAAAAAAGGACAGTACGCCTCTGCGTTCTGTCCTAAATGCCTATATTAATAGTTCCGTAAACTTAAAAAAGTACTAATCCACAAAATTTGCCCTCTCTTGGGAACCTATTGTAAATCAATACACACTCATTTTATCAAATAATATTCAATTTTTCAATATAATACATTCTATTTTCTTAATTTAATTTCAAAATACCATATCCATTAGATACAACTGCTCTAATAGACATGGTATTTTGATTAGTATTTAACATCATGAATGTGTATAGGCTCTCCGTTTTCATTGAAATAGAAATAGAATGTATAGCCCATAAAGTCAAGCAATGCTTTAGGCACTGTGTTTTACACTCCTTTCTCTTGCAATTTCCCAGATCAAAAAGCTATTATTCTTTATATATTCTTGTAAGGATAATAACTCATCTTCGGAGAGACCATATGATTTATAAATATTATTTTCCGGCAACTTTCCTTCGGCAAAATCAAATCCTTTATCATTTTCTCTTTCAAAATAGAAAGTTATAACATCAAAACCGTCGTTATCTTCCTCTATGTCTGAAAATGTTAATTTGATTCCATCAACCGTACTATAATAATGTTTCATGACAAAAGCCCCTTCCGTACAACACTTATAAGATATATTTTACCTATTTTCTTATAAAAAATCAATCCATCAAACTTTCAGAATACTATTCGTTTGCTAATAGCATTTCCAATTCCTTTAGCTTTGGATAAACGATGGCAAATTGTTCATCAGACATTGCACAAAAGCTAATTGCTAAACCTTCATATTTTTCGCACACAATCAGTACGTTTCCTAAAATTGGATATCCATGACGATCTGATTCATATAACCACGAAGCAATTTTATTAATTTTATCGTCATCGCAATGATATGAAAATTCTTCATCTACAAGCATACTAACTTTTGAACCTGCAACACCCTTTATTTCAAGACTAGCACCAATCCTAGTATATAGTCGGCGTGGCTGTACATGTTCAAGTAACGAACAGTCATTTCCTATATATTCCGTCAATTTACTCCATTCGCTATTCCCTGTTGGATATTCCAATTCTTTTACTTCATCATTGTACGTAATTAATATCATCTTTCCCATATCGTTTACTTTATCTCCTTTTTCATATCTTCATAACTGTCAAATCCATTTTGTAATGCCAACATTTCTAAATAATCTTTTCCCGGCATTCCTCCCATATTAGTTTCTAACAATGAAACATTTTCAATGGGTATTCCGCTTTTCATTGACATTTCTTCCAATAATTTTGATAAATGCTCAATCTTATCAACTTGGATATCATGTGCAGATCTTAATGTTTCATTATGTTTTTCAATCAAAGCATTTTGTGTTTTAAGATTATCTATATTCTTTAATAGCTGTTGACAATAAGATGAGTTTTTAAATTTATCATCCTGTTCATCTACTAACCTTGCCGATAATAGTCGTTCTTCATCCAAATATCCCTGTGTCTTCTCTAATTGCTCTTTTAAGATTGCATTTTCTTTTTCTAAACGCTCAATCTTCTGATGCATTGTTTCTTTTTTCGCCATAATCTTATACTCCTTCCTTTTCCCAATGAAACTTACTTAATATGTTAAGTGCTGCATACAGTGCTTTTTCATCATCATTTGGTTTATAGATGTCATACAGTGGATTTAGATCTAATTGATCAAAATACTTCCTTTCATCATCACCATCCAATCCATCCGTTATCATTTTCTGATAGATTTTGTGAGCAATATTATTCCAGAAGCATCCATTTTTATATTTTTTATAAAAATTTTCCAGGCAATCCGTCATATCTGACAAAAATTCTTCATCTACCTCTGGATGTTCCGAAAGTATTGAAATATTAGCCTTTCTCAATTCTGAGTAATCTTTGAACCGATCAGAATGTACGTGTTTATCTGCTTGTAAAATAAAATAGAAATTTCTATTTAAGATTTCACTATTCTTCATAATCTTGTTCTCCTTGTGATATCTCAGAATTGTTTACTACCTGATGTTTTCGTAAATTCATAGTTACTCCTTTCCTTGTTCCGGCATAAAAAAAGGACAGCACGCAAATGCGTTCTGTCCTAAATGCCTATTAATAGTTCCGTATAATAAAAAAAGTACCAATCCACAAAAAGTCTCGTAATTAAGAATCCAATTGTAAATCAATACAAATTTATTGTATCAAATAATATTCAATTTTTCAATATATTTTCTAATTTCAGTTCTTCAGATTTATGATTTTGTATCTATTTCAACAGATACTGTACTATCATTTTTAAAATCTAATGTAACGTCGCGTTTTGTACCTATGTAATTTTCAACAGGTACTGTACCAAATACATAGATTTTAATGAGTGCCTAAAACCTCACTTTCAGCTGCAAAATCAGCTGTACCTACAAAAAGTAATACTCTTTTGTTTTTTGACTATATAATAGAATGCTTGTTATTGATATTCTACAATTAAAAGAATATTACTTTTAACAGATTATAAATTATCAATAATTATATCATAAAATTTTGCCTTTTACCATCTAAAACCATAAAATAACATGATACCCCATATAGATTTTGTAATTAAATACAGAAATACAGCTACTGCTATCAAATGAATTATTCCTACAAAGAATCTAACATATCCCATTTTCCTTTTATGCTTATCACTTTTTGTTTCATCGTCTGTTCCAGTAACAAAACTCATAATCTTATAATTCACAACTGCAAGTCCGTAAAAACCAGCTGCGAGCATACACATCTTAAAAAAACTATATAACAATCAGACATCCTCCTCTCTATAATCTGTTTATATTTATTATAACAGACTCAAATAAAAAACCGAGGAAAATCCTCGGTTTCAGACTGTAGACAAACTAGGTGCTGGGATCATCCCAGCACCATTTTTTTCCTTTAAAGTTAAATTGTATCCAAAAATTTCTTAGAAATCTTCGCTTTT
>OLNE01001254.1_pt1 | contig 19003 bp, 17 predicted proteins | sample 1672431 | NCBI WGS metagenome assembly OLNE01 (sample SAMEA3136685, study PRJEB25190) | human gut metagenome | reverse complement strand
ACGAGCCGATGCCAAAGCTTTCGGCGGCGACCACGGCGTTCTGGGCGGCAATGGCAGCATCGGTGACTGCCAGCATCAAATCGCCCACACCCGGAGTGCGGGGCGTGCAGCCCGCTTCCAAGTAGGCGTCGTACCACTTTTTGCAGTCGGCGCAGAACACCAGTACCAGCGGTGCTTTGGCAATAAAGGACTGGTGGTCGCAGCTTTCGGCCAGCGCTTCCTTCAGCGCCGGGTCGGTGATGTCTAAAATGGTATACAGCTGCTGACAGCCCGCAGAGGGTGCCTGTGCGGCAGCTTCTAAAATGGCCTGCTTCATCTCGGCAGGGATGGGCTTTTCTTCATACACCCGCACCGACTTGCGGTCGAACAGGCTTTGCAGGATAGGGTTGCGCTCGGTCATGGGAACACCTCCGGTGTTGTGTTTATTCATAGTCGATGGGCAGGGTGGGCAGGCCGTTCAGTTCCAGCCCGGCGGTATGCCCGGCAATGTACTGGTAGTAGCCCTGCGCGGCGATCATCGCGCCGTTGTCGCCGCAGAACTTCAGTTCCGGCAGGTAAACCTTGGCACCCAGCTTCTGGGCACCGTCATTTACCAGCTGGCGCAGACGGCCGTTAGCGGCTACGCCGCCGGCAAGGCACACCTGCTTTGCCCCGGTATCGGCAGCAGCCAGCAGCAGCTTTTCGGCCAGAATGCCCGCAATGCGCTCCTGAAAGCTGGCAGCAAGGTCGGGCACATTCACTTCCTCGCCCTTCATCTGCGCCTTGTTCACCTCGTTGAGCACGGCGGTCTTTAAGCCGGAAAAGCTCACGTTGTACTTGCCCTCCACATGGGGCACCGGCAGGCGGTAGGCCTTGGGGTCGCCGGTCTTAGCGGCAGCGGCTACGCTGGGGCCGCCGGGGTAGGGCAGACCCAGTGTACGGGCCACCTTGTCAAAGGCTTCGCCCGCAGCATCGTCTACGGTATGCCCCAGAATGTGGTAGTGGGTGTAGTCCTGCACCTCCACGATGTGGCTGTGCCCGCCGGAGGCCACCAGACACAAAAAGGGCGGCTTGAGCTCCGGGTGGGTCAGGTAGAGCGCGGCGATGTGTCCCCGCAGATGGTGCACCGGCACCAGCGGCTTGCCCGCCGAGTAGGCCAGACCCTTGGCAAAATTCACGCCTACCAGCACCGCACCGATGAGCCCCGGCGCAAAAGTGACGGCCACGGCGTCCACATCGTCTATGGTCTTGCCTGCATCCAGCAGGGCTTTTTTGACCGTAGCACTGATAAACTCGCAGTGGCGTCGGCTGGCAATCTCCGGTACGACGCCGCCGTACAGCGCCTGCTCCTTGACGCTGGTGGAGATGACGTTGCTCAGCAGGTGCCGTCCGTCCTCCACCAGTGCAGCAGCAGTTTCGTCACAGGTAGACTCGATTCCGAGAATGATCATTTTAGTGTGCCTCCAGCCAGTTTTTGCCTGCGTGCACATCGGTGCTCAGAGGCACCGCGTACTGCACGCAGCCTTCCATTTCCTCCCGCAGGATGCGGGCAGCCTGCTCGGCCTCCGCCTCCGGGGCCTCTACGATCAGTTCGTCGTGGACGGTCAGGATCAGGCGGCTGGCCATTTTTTCGTCCCGCAGGCGCTTCCACACCCGCACCATGGCCAGCTTGATCACGTCCGCAGCGGTGCCCTGAATGGGGGTGTTGCGGGCCATGCGCTCGCCGCTGGCGCGCACGTTGAAGTTGGTGCTGGCCAGCTCCGGCAGGGTGCGGCGGCGGCCGAACAGGGTGGATACATAGCCGTTTGCCTTGGCGTCCGCGATGGTCTTGTCCATATAGCCGCTCACGCTGGGGAAGGCCGCCAGATAGTTTTTAAGGAAGGCGTCGGCCTCCTTCACGGTCACGCCGATATCCTTGGAAAGGCTGTACGCGCCCTTGCCGTACATGATGCCGAAGTTGATGGCCTTGGCAGAGGAGCGCAGCCGGGGTGTCACCTCGCTCTGCGGAATGCCGTAGATCTTGGCGGCGGTGCTGCGGTGGATATCCTCGCCGTTCAAAAAGGCCTGCTGCATGTGCGCGTCCCCGGTGATGTGCGCCAGAATGCGCAGCTCGATCTGGCTGTAATCCGCGTCCACCAGCACACAGCCCGGCTTTGCAACAAAGTAGGCGCGCAGCTGACTGCCCAGCTCGGTGCGGATGGGGATATTCTGCAGGTTGGGATTATCGGAGGAGAGCCGTCCGGTGCGGGCTTCGGTCTGGTTGAAGGTGGAGTGGATGCGCCCGTCCTCGCCAATGACCTTGAGCAGACCCTCCACATAGGTGGAGTTCAGCTTCTGGTAGGCGCGGTACTGCAAAACGTCCTCCACCAGCGGGTACTCGCGCAGACTTTCCAGCGTTTCGGCATCGGTAGACCAGCCGCGCTGGGTCTTTTTGCCGTGGGGCAGACCCATGGTGTCGAACAGCATCTCGCCCAGCTGCTTGGGGCTGTTGGGGTTGAAGGTAGCGCTGCCGGTCTCCATGTGGATGCGGGTCAGCACCTGTTCCAGTTCCTCCCGCAGCTTTACGCCGAACTGCTCGATGCCGTCCTTATCCACCAGTACGCCGGTGCGGGTCATATCAGCCAGCACCTGCGCCAGCGGGAACTCGATCTCGTTATACAGCGCATCTTCTCCGCAGGCGGTGATCTCGGCCTTCATCCGGGCAAACAGGTCAGCCAGCCGCTCGGCGTCCGGGTAATCGGTGCAGGTAAAGGCGGCAGCAGCCTTGTAGGCGGGGATCAGCTCGCTGATCTGGTACTTGGAGGCAGAGGCGTCCAGCAGATAGGCAGCCAGCTTGCCGTCCCAGACGATGCTGCTGCCCCAGCCGCCGGCGGCCATGGCCTTGGCGTACAGGGGCGCGGAGTTGAACACATCCAGCGTTACATCGGCGTTGTCCAGCAGCCGCAGCAGCTCAGCATCCTCCAGCGGGTAGACGGTGGTGTCCTGCACGGCGTACCAGCTTTCCGGCTGCAATACCACGTTGCGGGTGCCCTGCTTGCCGGTAACGGCGGGGCGGGCAGCCACCAGATAATGCCCGGCGGGGGTCAGGGGCAGGGGAGTGAGCGCTGCTTCCGGCAGCTCCACAGCCTCTTCCTCAGCAGCGGCTTCCGGCGCTACGCCGTCCAGCCCGAACCGGGGGATCAGGGAATGGATCTCCAGCTCCTGCAAAAGCCGCACGGCGGCGGGTTTGTTGCCCTCGCCCACGGTGTAGGAACCCTCGGCGGTGTCGATGGGGGCATCGGTGCGGATGGTGCCCAGCGTGTGGCTCAGCTCGGCCATGGGCTTGTCTTCCAACAAGTGCTCCCGCTGCTTGGGTTTGATGCGCTTGTCGTCAATGTTCTGGTACACGCCCTCCAGCGAGCCGAAGGTCTGCACCAGAGAAAGCGCGGTCTTTTCGCCGATGCCCTTCACGCCGGGGATGTTATCCGAGGTGTCGCCCATCAGGCTCTTCACCTCAATGAGTTGCTTGGGCGCAAGGCCGTATTTTTCCTGAATGGCGTCCTCGTCCATCACCACGGTCTTGCTGCGCCCCATTACGGTGGCAGCCAGCAGTACGGTGGTGCTCTCGCTCACCAGCTGCAGACTGTCGCGGTCTCCGGTGGCAAGGAAACAGTCGTCCTTCCGGGCGGCGCAGGCAGCAGCCAGTGTACCCAGAATATCGTCCGCCTCCCAGCCCTCGGCGGTAACGGTGCGGTAGCCAAGGTCTGCCAGCAGCTGTTTGAGCACCGGCATCTGCTGCGCCAGCTCCTCGGGCATGGCGTGGCGGGTGGCCTTGTAGCCATCGTACATTTTATGCCGGAAGGTGGGGACTTTCAGGTCAAAAGCCACGGCCACCTCATCCGGCTGGCACTCCTTGAGCAGGGAGAGCAGAATGTTCAAAAAGCCATAGATGGCGTTGGTATAACGTCCGTCCTTGGTGGTCAGCAGCTTGATGCCGTAAAAAGCGCGGTTGGCAATGCTGTTGCCGTCAATGACCAGTAAACGCATAATGCAGTTCCTCCGTTGCGTAATCTCACATCTTATAGTATAGCACAAAACTGCACCGCGCGGGAGCTTTTTGCGTAAAAAAGAGAAGTGGCTGCTTTTCGTGATGCCGTCTCTCGTAAAAATGCGATTGTCACGGCTCGTAAGCCGTGACAATCGTATCATTTATAATGTTCTTCCGCTGCTTATGCCCGGAGCAGCGCGGAGGGCATTTCAAATCGTCCTGCGGCAAAAAAGCTGCCGCACAAGCTGTGCAGCAGCCTTAGCGGTGCCGGGCTTACTCCTCGATACGGATGGCGCTTACCGGGCAGCTCTGGGCTGCGGTGACGGCCTGCGGCACCTCCTCCGGCGGGATGGGGCCGGGCTCTGCCACAGCCAGAACTCCCTCCATGCGGAACACTGCGGGGCACAGTCCGGCACACTGGGTACAGCCGATGCACAGTTCAGGGTCTACGAATGCGTTCATGCAAACACCTCCTTGCGGAAAGAGCATTGCCCGTTTTGCCGCAAATTATGCCTATGCAAGCGGTTTGCGGTGTGGTACAATAAGACCGCCGGGAACCGGCAGGAGGAGATAAGATGAATATCCAGATCTTTGGCACGAGCAAGTGCTTTGATACCAAAAAGGCGCAGCGCTATTTCAAGGAGCGCGGCATAAAATTCCAGATGATCGACCTGAAGGAAAAGGGCATGAGCCGGGGCGAGTTTGATAACGTGGCGCGCGCTTTGGGCGGCTGGGAAGCGCTGGTAAATCCGGCAGCAAAGGACAAGCAGACCCTTGCGCTGCTGGATGCACTGGTGGACTGGCAGAAAGAGGATAAGCTGTTTGAAAATCAGCAGCTGTTCAAGACCCCCATCGTGCGCAACGGACGCAAGGCCACTGTGGGCTACCAGCCCGAAATATGGAAGGACTGGGAATAAAAAACCTGCTTTCACAAAAAAACCACCGGTACAGGTTTTGCACTCTGCGGCCGGATGTGGTATACTGTTGGGTAGACAAAAAACTTTGGGAGACTCAGACCAATGAAAAATACGATCACCCCGGAAGAACACGCCCGGATCAAGCGCCGCCGCTGGCGGCAGACCTTGGGTCTGCTGATCACGGTGCTGGTGCTCATCGGGTTTATCACGGTGCTGCGGGCCGGTGTGGGCCTTGTGGCAAACCTGTTTGACGATACCGCACAAAAGCAGGAATACGAGGACAAGCTGGAAGGCCTGGTACTGTTTGACCCCATGCCCTTTGACGGCATTGAGAACATCGATGACCTGACCCTGCGGGAGGCAGCTGTGTGGGGCTGTGTGTACAGCATTCAGGAGACGCAGGGCGGCTTTGAGAATTACAATACCGACCCCGAGACCGAGCAGCTGCTGCTGCCCTCGGTGGAAGTGGATGCCTATCTGGCAAAGCTGCTGGGCCCCGGCTTCAAGCTGACCCACCGCAGCTTTGACATGGAGGATATGACCGTCGAGTTTGACGAGACCACCCAGTGCTACAAGATCCCCATCACCGGCACGGTGGGCTACTACCGCGCCACTGTGGTCAAGCTGTTCAAGCGCAGCGGCAAGCTGCATGTTACCGTGGGCTATATCCCCACCGCCAGCGCGGATGACAGCATCATCAATCCCTCCTCGGACACCCCCACCAAATATATGGACTACCTGTTCGAGCGCCAGAGCGGCAGCTGGTATCTGACCGGCCTGACCGAGAGTGAGACGAAGCCCGAAAGCGCCGCAAGCTCTGCGGCCGCGCAGCCGGAGCCCATGGCGGAAAGCGATGTGCAGGACGCCATTCTGGCCACTGCCGGAGACTCTGCTGCGGCAGATTCGGCTGCTGCCTCGGCTGTGCAGCCGGAAGCGCAGTCAGAAACGAGCGCTGACAGCGCCGTGGCAGAAGCCCCTGCCGCTGAGGATGCCGCCAGTACCGCAGCGTAAAATGTAAATGAAAACACCCGACTGTGCGTTTGCTTTCACAGTCGGGTGTTTTTTGTACGTTTTATTTTAAATCAAACCTGACCACCACCAGCCGATACCACAGGTATGGCACCATGTTCCAGATCATCCACAGTTCCATCAGGATGTAGTTGGGCAGATCGCGCCAGCGGAAGGGACGCTTGTCCAGTTTGCCCGCTTTGAGCAGGGCAAAGGCCTCGTGCATTCCCTTATCCCAAGCCTCGCCAAAGCCCTGCTTGTGGAACTTGTAGCACTTGAGCAGATAGCCCAGCGCCAGCGGGATAAAGTTGAGTACCAGCATCAGCAGCGGCTCGTTTTTGAGTGGCAGCAGAATGCTGTTGCGGCCGCTCTGCTGGCTTTTAAAGGCGTTGTAGCGCACTGCGCCGGTGCTGGCACCGCAGATGTGGTAGCACTTGGCAGTTGGGCAGAGCACGTTTTTGTAGCCGGCATTGTTGGCGCGCCAGCTCAGGTCTACGTCCTCAAAGTAGGCAAAAAAGTGCTCGTCAAAACCGCCGATCTCGTCCAGAATGCTTTTGCGGTACAGCGCTGCGCCGCCGCAGGCCGAAAAGATACGCTTTTGCTTTGTGTAGCGGCTGGCGCGGCGGCCATCGCCGGTCTTGCAGGCAAAGCCCATCCATGTTACATAGTCCCCGGCATCATCGGCCAGTTCCCGCTCAAAGTGCCGGATCATCAAACTCTGCACCGCAAAGATCTTGGGGTCCGCATCGGCGGTGCGCAAAAGCTCGGCCAGCCACTGCGGCTCGGCAAAGGCGTCGTTGTTGAACAGCACCACATACTTGCTCTGCGCCCGGGCAATGCCCTGATTCACTGCGTAGGAAAAGCCGGTGTTGCGCCCGTTTTCGATCAGGGTAAAATTGGGGCGGGTGCAGTAGCTGCGGGCTTGTTCCAGACTTTCATCGGTGGAACCGTTGTCCACCACGATCAGGTCAAAATCCTGCTCAGTCTGGGCGTAGATGGACTCGATGGAATCCTTCAGCCAGCCTTTGCCGTTGATGTTTGGGATAATGATGGTCGCTTTTATCATAAAAGTTACTCCTGTTTTCGTCAATTACAGAGAGAGTATATCATATTATCGCAAAAATGCAAACCTCTCGGATAACGCCTGCCCTCGTTTGCAAGGCAATGCCCGGGGAGCTGTGACAGAATTGGCTAAAAAAATTGTATGAACCCCTTGACACAATCTGAAAAATGAGTATTATTGTATTAGGCACTTAACACAGAAACACAAAATGCAGGGAGGGCTACGATGAGTGAACAATTTGATTCCAGCCGTCCGATCTATGCGCAGCTGGTAGAGCGGTTGAAGGCGAAGATCCTTGCGGGGACATACCCGCCCGGAGGACATCTTGACTCGGTGCGGGATATGGCCGCAGCCGCAGGGGTGAACCCGAATACCATGCAGCGTGCGCTGGCACAGCTGGAAACGGAGGGGCTTGTCCGGACCGAACGGACGGCGGGCCGCTATGTGACGGAGGATACCATGTTGATCGAACAATTGCGTGCCGCGACCGCGGAAAAGTTCGCGGAAGAATTTCTGGAAAAGATGCGGGGCATCGGGTACAGCCCGGCGCAGGTCGCCGAATTGCTGGCCCGTCAGACGAAAGGAGAACCGAATCATGAGTGAACTTCTGACCTGTGAAGGGCTGACAAAACACTACGGCGCAAAAACCGCGCTGGACGGTGTGGATCTGCACATCGGCTTTGGGAAGATCGTTGGCCTGCTGGGGCCGAACGGCAGCGGCAAGACCACCCTGATCAAACTGGCAAACGGTCTGCTGCAGCCTGACAGCGGCAGCATCCGGATCGCCGGGATGAAGCCCGGCGTGGAGAGCAAGGCGATCGTATCCTACCTGCCCGATGCCGACTGGCTTCCCGGCTGGATGCGGGTAGAGCAGCTGGTGAAGATGTTTGGGGACTTCTATAAGGACTTCGATCCGGCCCGGGCGAATGAGATGCTGGCAAATCTGGAACTTTCCCCCAAAGACGTCCTCAAGACCCTTTCCAAGGGCAACCGGGAAAAGGTGCAGCTCATCCTTGCCATGAGCCGGAATGCCCGGCTCTATCTGCTGGATGAACCCATCGGCGGCGTGGACCCGGCGGCACGGGATTATATCCTGCACACCATCCTGTCCAATTACAGCAAGGACGCGACCGTCCTCATCTCGACCCACCTGATCGAGGATATCGAGCCGGTGCTGGATGAGGCCATCTTCCTGAAAGAGGGAACGATCTTTGCTCACCGCAGTGTGGATGAGATCCGTGAGAATGAGGGAATGAGCGTGGACGCATATTTCCGGGAGGTATTCAAATGCTGAAAAATCTGTTGAAGTATGAATTCCGGGCGACCGGACGGACCTATGGCGGCCTGTATCTGGTCTGGCTGCTGGTTGCGCTGGCAATGGGGATCTCGATGCGGGACGAAGTCTGGGACAATGGCAGCAGCCAGATCTGGGCATACCTGATGTTTGCCTACTTTGCCATCGGGGTTGCCATCGGAGTGGTCTGTATTGTGACGATCATCCAGCGGTTCACCAAAAATCTGTTGGGGCGGGAGGGCTATCTCATGCACACCCTTCCGGTCCATCCAGAGCAGCTGGTTGCGTCCAAACTCATTTCCAGCATGGTCTGGGTGATCTGCAGCGGAGTGGTCGGGATCCTGTCCGTCCTTCTGATGCTGGTCGGCCTGGGCGCCTTCGAGGATCCCAAAACGGTCATCAATGGGGAGACGATCACGACGGGCTGGGGCGATGTCCTGAAATTCAGCTGGAAGGCGATCCAGAGCATCGGCGGTGAATTCTGGAGCGAGCTGGCGTGGATCATCGTCCTTGGTCTGGCGGGCGTTGCAGTCCTCATCCTCTGTATCTACGCCGCCTGCATGATCGGGCATCAGTTCAGGAACCATTCCACGATTGCCAGCATTCTGGCCTTCTTCCTGTTGCAGCTGATTCAGGGCAAACTGGATGCAGGCGGCGGGATCCGGGTAATCGTTGGCTCTGTGGCAGCGATGCCGATGGCTTATTCCGCCAGCGGCAATCTCTGGCTCGTCCTTCTTGTAACGATTCTGATCGGCGCAGTCTATTTTGTCCTTACCAGCTGGCTGATGAAAAATAAGCTGGATCTGGAATAAGCATAAAAACCAAACCCCGGCCGTTGCAGATGAAACATACTGCAAAGGCCGGGGTTTATGCGGGAAAATTATTTTGCGAGAGCGGCTTTGATGTTGGCCAGAATAGTGTCGTGATCCTCAGCGCAGACCAGAACCACCTCGCCGGTGGGAGCCACGGTGACGGTGGCAGCCTTAGCCACGAGGTACTGATCCTCCAGATAGTGCTCCATGGACTGCTGCTCACTGGCAACATAGGCTTCCAGTGCGGCCTTTACTTCCTCAGTCTTGCCCTCGGCAGGTTTCACGATGGCAACGGCGTAGCTGCGCACCATCATGCTGGAAATGCTGGCGGCAAAGGCGGTATACTGGCCGTCCTCCAGGTTCAGCAGCGGCATCAGGATGTCCCGGATCTCCTCGTTCAGCTGGTCAGCCTCGTACTCGGCGCTGTAACCGTCGATAGCGGTAAACTTGCCATCCTCGCCCTTGGTAAAGATCATATCGTACTCGTTGTCCTCGTCGCTGCGGGCGTCGTGGATGATCTGGGCGTAGTCCTTGGGGGTGGAGCTGTCGGCCTTGCTGCCGCCGGAGCAGCCCACCAAAGTAAACAGGGTCAGCCCTGCCAGCAGGGCGGCGATGAATTTTTTCATAGTATTGCATTTCCTTTCATAGTGCTGTGTGTGGAAGGCGCAGCCGGGCGCACACGTTACAGGTAGTGTGTGCCGGTTTTGGGCTGCTATTCTGGATACGAACCACCGCACCGCAAAATTGCAGGGAAAAAGTAACAGTTTTATGAACAGCACTCGGTTATAGCATCAAAGCGTCCAGATCGCCGTGGTTCACCGGGGTGGACAGGATGATCTGGGTGCTGGTGGTGCCCAGCTTCTGGAACTGTAAGATCAGGTGCTCCAGCTGTGCCATGCTGCCGCAGCTGACCTTGACCAGAAAGGTGTACGCACCGGTAACGTGGTAGCACTGCAGCACCTCGCGGCTGTTCTGCAGCAGTTCCAGAAAAGCATCCTGCTTGGAGGGGGCCACCGAAAGGCTGATGAGCGCATCCACATACATCCGGTCTGCCGGACGGTTCAGCGTGACGGTATAGCCGCTGATGATGCCGTCCGTCTCCAGCTTATGGATACGGCTGGAAACTGCCGGGCTGGTAAGCGACACCTGCTCCGCAATTTCTTTGACGGGCATCCGTGCGTTTTTGGCCAGAAGGGTGAGGATTTTGCGGTCAAGATCGTCCATGAGAAGAGCCTCCTTCAAAATATGTTGGATTGTATAAAATTTTCTGAAAGTAAAGTTTTTATGTTGTGCAAACCCACAGAAATGGAATAAAATTTCGTTTCTGAAATTCTATGTTAATTATATAAAGTTTTTGCAAAAAAGTAAAGTATTATTTTAAAGCAAAATCCGAAAATCCTGTTTGACAAGAAAAGAAAAACGGGTATAATACATCATGCAAGGCAGCGCGACGAATAAAAGTCTGCCAATGATATTGAGATTCACCACTTTATATACTTTCCCACCCCTCTATACACAAAAACCCGCTGCCAGGCGGGTTTTTGTGTTTGTTGGGGCTTTTTATTTATGAAAAAAGCAGTGGTAGACAACGTACTTGACCCATAGAGCAGCTGTTTCCGGTCACGACCCCACCCGTGAAAATGCAAACCCGGAAAGTCCGCAGACTTTCCGGGTTTGCTCTATATCAAAATATTATTCCGCTTAGACCAGATAGCCCTCAAAGCAGTGCAGGTCCTCGGTCTTGACGATGCCCTCCAGATACAGTCCGTCCTCCCGGTATTCCTCCACCTGTACGCTGCCGCGCTCCCGCATGGGGGCGGCAAGCCCAAGCTTGTCGTAGGGCAGCAGCACCCGGATGGTGTGCACCCGGTCGCTGAGCACCTCGTCCAGCTTTTGCAGCAGCTTGTCCAGCCCGTAGCCGGTCTTGGCGCTGGTCAGCAGGATATCGGGGTCAAAGCTCAGGGTGTTGGGTTTGTCGCACTTGTTGTACACGGTCAAGCGGGGGATATCGGCGCAGTCCAGCCCGTCCAGCACCTCGTCGGTGACGGAAAGCTGTTCCTCGCGCTGTTCATCCCCGGCGTCTGCCACCCGGATGATCACATCCGACCATGCGGCTTCCTCCAAGGTGGACTTGAAGGCCTCCACCAGATTGTGGGGTAGGCGGGACACAAAACCTACCGTGTCCACCAGCAGCACCGCCATGCCGCTGGGCAGCACCAGCTTGCGGCTGGTGGGGTCCAGTGTGGCAAACAACATATCGGCTTCGGCTACGCTGGGGCCGCACAGGGCGTTCATCAGGCTGGATTTGCCCACGTTGGTGTAGCCCACAAGGCTTACCACCGGCATCCCGGTCTTAGCGCGGGCCTTGCGGCTCTCGCCCCGGCGCTTTTCCATCTCGGCCAGCTTCTCGGCCAGCGCATCAATGCGGGCGTGCACATGGCGGCGGTCCAGCTCCAGCTTGGTCTCACCGGCACCGCGGCGGGCACCGCCGCCACCGCCACCGCCGCCGCCCTGACGGCTCAACGCCTCGCCCATGCCCTGCAGGCGGGGCAGACGGTAGCGCAGCAGCGCCAGTTCGGTCTGCAGCTTGCCCTCGTTGGTCACGGCGCGGCTGCGGAAAATCTCCAAGATCAGCATGGTGCGGTCGATGACTTCCAGCCCGCCCAGCGTGTTGGAGATGTTGCGGATCTGGCTGCCGGTCAGCTCGCCGTCAAACACAGCGCATTCCGCGCCCAGCGTCTGGGCGGCAAGGGAAGCTTCTTCCAGCTTGCCGCTGCCCAGCACGATGCCGGTTTCCGGGGTCTGGCGCTTCTGGGTGATCTGCGCCACGGCCTCCATGTGGTTGGCCTCGCACAGGGCAGAAAGCTCTGCCAGACTGCGCTCACAGTCCCACAGCCCCTGATCCAGTGCCAGCAGCACCACCTTTGTGGGAGGGGTCTCGGTCAGAATATCATAAAGCTCGCTCAAAGTAAGTCCTTTCTGTTATCGTAGCGTTCTTTTGTCAGCAGATAGCACCGGCATTCCACCGGTGTGCCGTCAAATTTGTGGTAAACGTCGTTGTGATGGTACACAAAGCCGGCCTTTTCCATCACCCGGCCGCTGGCAGGGTTCTGCACCGCGTGGCAGCAGGTGAGGAAGGCACCGCCCACCTGATTGAACCAGAAATCCACCACAGCTTGCAGTGCTTCGGTGGTAAGGCCCTTGCCCCACCACTTCTGTCCGATGCAGTAGCCCGGCTCCCAGATGCCGCCGGAGAGTTCCAGCCCCGGCCACTTTACTCTTTGCTGCGGCTCACCCAGCAGGGCGTTGTATACGGAGATGGAGCCAAACACTTGTCCGGTGGCCTTTTCTACCATGGCCCACTGGTAATAATCCGGGTTCGGATACAACTCTGCCCACGCCGAAAGCAGTTCCCGGGTCTCGGCAGAGCTTTTGTGCGGTTCCCAGCGCAAAAACCGGGTCACAGCCGGGTCATTTGCCCAGTTTTCGTACATCTGCGGGGCGTCCTGCGGCAGCAGACGGCGCAGCAGCAGACGGTCAGTTTCCAGTTCAGGTGTGCCGGTGTGGCGCATGATCCATCCTCTCCCTTTTCTCAAAAGTTATCCCTAAGATAGCACAAAAACGGCCACGCTGCAAGCGAAATCAAGAAAACCGCTTGACCGGATGGGTGAACTACGATAAACTGAAAGATGAAGTCTTTTTATAGGAAAGGGAAAGTATCGATGTTAGATGTGCGCAAACTGTTAGCCCAGCGGCCGCTGCTGTTCGATGGCGGCATGGGTACCTATTATAAAGCAAAACCGGGGCAGGAATGCGAGCAGGCAAACCTGACCGACCCCGAGGGCATTCTGGCAGTGCACCGGGCGTATCTTGCTGCCGGAGCGGACGCCATCAAGACCAATACCTTCAGCCTGCCGCGTCTGGTAGCGGCACAGCAGCCGGGCTGGGAGCAGCTGGCGGATGCAGGCTGGCAGCTGGCAGTAAAGGCCGCCGGGGAGACCGGCGCGGCAGTGTTTGCCGACCTTGGCCCCGCACCGGATACCGAAAATCTCCCGGCGGAGCAGGTGTATCTTGCTGTGGCGAAGCGCTTTGCGCTGCTGGGTGCACGGAATTTTCTGTTCGAGACCCTGAGCGCCGAGGACGGTGTGCTGGAAGCGATTCGTGCGCTGAAGCAGACCGTGCCGGAGGCCTTTGTGCTGGTATCCTTTGCGGTGCTGCCGGACGGCTACACCAGGGAGGGACGTTACTGTGCTGAGCTGGTGCGCCGCATGGCACAGAGCGGCGTGGTGGATGCCGTAGGCCTGAACTGCGTGTCTGCCCCGGGTGCGATGCGGGCACTGGTGCAGCAGCTGGGGGATGCGGGGCTGCCCCTTTCGGTCATGCCCAATGCGGGCTACCCGGTGGTGGCGCGGGCACAGGTGCGCTATCAGGGCAAGCCGGAGTATTTTGCCCGGGAGCTGAGCCGCCTTGCCAGTGAAGGCGTGCGCATTCTGGGCGGCTGCTGCGGCACAACGCCGCAGCACATTGCTGCCCTGCGCACCGCGCTGGATGCTCTGCCGGAAGCGCTGCCCGCCGCTCCGGCGGCAAAGCCCGCTGCAGCGGCAAAGCCTGCAGTGGAAACGGACGATGCCTTTTTGCGCAAGCTGCGCACTGGGCAGCGGGTCATTGCGGTGGAACTGGATTCCCCCAAGGACGCCGACCTGACCGCGTATCTCGAGGGTGCCCGCCGTCTGCAGGCCGCCGGTGCCGACCTGCTGACCATTGCAGACTGCCCCATTGCCCGGGCACGGATGGATTCCTCGCTGGTGGCCTGCCGGGTGCACCGGGAGCTGGGCATGAACGTGCTGCCCCACATGACCTGCCGGGACCGCAACCTGAACGCTACCAAAGCGCTGCTGCTGGGACTGTACGCCGAGGGCGTGCGGGAGGTGCTGGCTATTACCGGCGACCCCATCCCCACCGCCGAGCGGGACGAGGTGAAAAATGTGTACCAGTTCAACTCCCGCAAGCTGGCACAGTATATCGTGTCGCTGGCCGGAGAGGGGCGGGAGATGCCCGCACCCATCACGGTTTTTGGTGCGCTGAACCTGAACGCCCGCAATTTTGAGGTAGAGCTGCGCCGCGCCGCAGAAAAGCTGGAAAACGGCATGAGCGGCTTCCTTACCCAGCCGGTGCTGTCGGCACAGGCGGTGGAAAACCTGAAAAAAGCCCGGGAGACGCTGGGCGAGCGGGCAAAAATTCTGGCGGGCATCCTGCCGGTGGTCAGCCAGCGCAATGCCATCTTTATGGAAAACGAGGTCAACGGCATCCATGTGGATGATGCCATCATCCAGAAGTTTGAAGGGCTGGACCGCGCCGCAGGTGAGGAACTGGGCTTGGAAGTCTCGGTGCAGGCAGCCAAAGCGGCTGCGCCCTATGCAGACGGCTTTTACCTGATGACCCCCTTCAACCGGGTGGCGCTGATGGAACGGCTCATTGCCCGCCTGCGCACCGAGGTGACGGGCTGAAAAGATAAAACGGGAGGAACACGCTGTGCCCTGCGAAAAACCATTGCTCAGCATCATTGTGCCGGTGTACAAGGTGGAAAACTATCTGCAAAAATGCATCGATTCCATTCTGGCACAGACCTTTACGGACTTTGAGCTGATCCTTGTGGAGGACGGTTCGCCGGACGGTTGCCCTGCGCTGTGTGATGCCGCTGCCGCGAAAGATGCCCGCATCCGGGTGCTTCACCAGAAAAACGGCGGGCTTTCTGCTGCCCGCAATGCCGGGCTGGATGTGGCAAGGGGCGAGTGGATCGGCTTTGTGGATTCCGACGACTATATTGCACCGGAAATGTACGAAACACTGTACAAGGCCGTGCAAAGCACCGGGGCAGACCTTGCCCTGTGCGATTACGCTGCGGTGGACGAGGCAGGCACACCCTGCCTGCCGCCGTACACCGGGCTTGCACAGCGGATCTTTACCGGGCGGGAACTGCTGAAAAAAGCCACGAATACGATGGCGCAGCCTGCGTGGAACAAGCTGTACCGCCGCGTTATCTTTGCGCAGCTGCGCTACCCGGAGGGCAAGCTGAACGAGGATATTTTTGTGCTCCCAGAAATCTGTCTGAACACCAAAAAGGCCGTGGTGGTGCCAAAGGAGCTGTATTATTATGTGCAGCGCGGCAGCAGCATTATGAACGGAAGCAAAACGCTGCGCCATTTCGATGCTGCCGAGGCCGCACAGCGGTATTGGAACTGCCTCGTGGAAAACGAGGTATACGATGCGCTGGCAAATGCGGCAAAGTTTACGATGGGCAGCGTGAGCCGGGTGTACCGGCAGCTGCCCCCGGCGCTGCGCAAGGCACCCCGCAGCCGGGAAATGCTGCGGATGCAGTTTGATGTGGTGGACCGGACGCGGCAGTATTGTACCGTTCCGGCGGGACTCTGGCTGCAAAGCCTGCTGTTGCGGCTATTTCCGCGGGAATATATGTGGCTGCGAAACATCAAAGGCAGGGGAGAATTAAAAATCGCATGAGAACACGTTATTCGATCATCAATATGCTGTTTAACATCGGCGGGCAGTTTTTGACGATGCTGCTGTCCTTCATCAACCGGATGGTGTTCATCCGCTGCCTTTCGGCGGAATATCTGGGGGTCAACGGCCTGTTTACCGATGTGCTCAGCATCCTGAACTTTGCGGAGCTGGGCATCGGTACGGCTATGGTGTTCAGCATGTATGAACCGGCAGCCCGGGATGACGAGCAGAAACTGGCGCGGCTGATGAACCTGTACAAGTGGATGTACCGGGCGGTGGCAGTCTCGGTGTTGCTGTTCGGGTTGGTGCTGCTGCCGTTTCTGCCCTACCTCATCAAGGGCGGCGAGGGCATTGAACATATCACCCTGATCTATATGATATATGTGCTCGGTTCAGCAAGTTCCTATCTGCTGAGTTATAAAAATTCCATCTATCAGGCCTACCAGAAAGGCTATATCTGCGCAGGATGGAGTATGGCGTGCGAGTGCATCAAGACTGTTTCGCAGATCACGGTGCTGCTGTTGACCCGGAACTTCATCCTGTATCTGGCGGTTCAGCAGGCGATACAGTTTTTACCCAACATTATGGTTTCCCGCATGGTGGACAAGGAGTTTCCATACCTGAAGGAATGCCATGAGCTGCCAGAAAGGGAGGAACGGAACGGCATCCTGAAAAATATCGGTGCCATGAGTATGCACAAGCTGTCAACCATCATCGTGCGCAATACGGACAGTCTGCTGATGTCCTCCTTTATTGGCCTTGCGACGGTGGGCCTTTACTCCAATTACCGGTTGGTGATCAATGCACTGAACAACCTGATGGGAAAATTTGCTGTGGCTTTTTCCGGCAGTATCGGCAATTTTGCAGTAATGGAAAATTCGGACCGGCTGTATAAAATCTACAAGGAAATGGATTTTATGTTCTTTGTCATGTCCGCTTACCTGACCGGCGGGCTGATGATGCTGTTTAACCCCTTTATCACGCTGTTGTTTGGCGGAAGATACTGTTTTCCGATGACCACAGTGATGGTCATTGTGGCAGAGTTTTACATTACACGAATGCGGCAGACGAATCTGCTGTTCCGGGAGGCCATGGGGCTGTTCTGGAACGACCGCTACAAAGCGGTGGCGGAATCCATCATCAATCTGGTGGCCTCGCTTGTACTGGTGCGGCAGTACGGCGTGACCGGCATTATCTGGGGCACCATCATCAGCACGCTGTGTACCTGTGCCTGGGTAGAACCCTACATCTTTTTGAAGTATGGCGTTCAGGATGCATGGCAGAAGAAACTTCGGGATTATTTTGCAGAGTATCTGAAGCGCACACTCCTTACAGCAGCGGTCTCTGCGGCAGCGGTGCTGTGGGTGCAGCGGTTCCCGGTGGGCAATTTCGGTATTTTTATTCTGGATGGGCTGCTTTACACAGCTGTGTTCGCAGGAGTGATCGTACTGTTCTACCGTGGCAGCGAAGAATATGATACGCTGAAGCAGCGCGGACTGAAGATATTGAAAAGGAGAGCGGAATGAACGCAAAGGAGCAGCCCTTGATCTCGGTGATCGTGCCAGTTTATAAGGTGGAAAAGTATCTGCCTGCATGTCTGGACAGCTTGTTGGCGCAGACGTATCAGAATTTTGAACTGCTCCTTGTGGATGACGGTTCGCCGGATAAATGCTGGGAAATTTTGCAGCAGTATGCGGCACAGGATGCCCGGGTGTGTATTTTCCGCAAGGAAAACGGCGGGGTGTCCTCGGCACGCAATTTTGGGCTGGAGCAGGCAAGGGGCGAGTATATCTGCTTTGTGGATTCCGACGACCTTGTGCTGCCGCAGTATCTGGAATGGCTGTACGATGCTTTGTGCAGCTGCGGTACCCGCATTGCCATGTGCCGCTACCGCAGCATACGGGAAAACGAGACTCTGTGGACGGTGACGGAGTGCCCGGCACCGCAGAAAATCACGACGGAAAACTACTCGTGGATGCAGGAATGGAGCGGCGGGCACTGCTGGCGGATGCTGACCCACCGGGAGGTGCTGCAGGATGTCCGCTTTGACCCGGCGCTGTTCTACGGGGAGGATGCCCTGTTCTTTGTAACGGAATTCCTCAAGGCAGGCAGTCTGGCATTTTTGAACTGCCCGCTGTATGCTTACCTTGAACGTCCAAGCTCTGCCGTGCGGCAGGAGCCGAGCCTGCGCTTTTACACGGCGGCACTGGCGTGGGAACAGATCTGGCAGCTGGTAAAGGGGCAGCCGGACCCCTTCCGCAGCACTACGGAACAGCGCTGCGTCATGTCCTGCGCCGAGGTATATTTCCGGCTGGTCAACCAGCCGGAGCGGGATTCCGAGAAGGAAAAAATGGTGCTGAAAACAGCAAAGCTGCACCGTCATGCTGCGTGGGAGATTCCGCCGGGAAATCAAAGCCAGAAGCTGCAGGCGCTGATGGTAAGCTACTGCCCGCATCTGGGCGCAAAGGCATGGAAGCTGGTGCGGTGGGTGAAAGGTTTGAAAAACTGATTGACAAATCCCACAAAAAACGTTATATTCTTTTTATAAATGCGTTGAAAAAGAGTGTGCATCGTCTGGAGCCGCACAGAGAGCCGGGGGCAGCTGAAAACCCGGCGGGATACCGGCGGGGCACTGTCACTTTGGAGCAGAAGCGGTGAGCCTTGCCGGTAAGCCGCTTTCGGGTCTGCCCTACGTTACAGGGGCATCAAGGGGCGCGGAGCTTTCCGCGCAATTTGGGTGGTACCGCGGTCATGTATTTACAGCCGTCCCATGGAACGCTCCGTGGGACGGCTTTTTGCGTCCCACTTCATCAAATTTTTGGGAGGACACTATGAAAGAGCTTGCAAAGCAGTACGATCCCAGTCAGGTGGAAGATCGTATCTACCAGTTCTGGCTGGATGGCGGCTACTTCCACACGAAGGCCGATCCGGACAAGAAACCTTATACCATCGTGATGCCGCCGCCGAACGTTACCGGTCAGCTGCACATGGGTCATGCGGTGGATAACACCATGCAGGATATCCTCATCCGCACCAAGCGGATGCAGGGCTACGCCGCCCTGTGGGTGCCCGGCACCGACCACGCCTCCATTGCTACCGAGGCCAAGGTGGTGGAGGCCATGCGCGCCGAGGGTCTGACCAAGGAGATGGTCGGCCGCGACGGTTTTCTGGAGCGCGCTTGGGCATGGAAGACCAAGTACGGCAACCGCATCGTCAGCCAGCTGAAGAAGCTGGGCAGCAGCTGCGACTGGGAGCGCGAGCGCTTTACCATGGACGAAGGCTGCTCTGAGGCTGTCAAGGAAGTGTTCGTGCGCCTGTACGACAAGGGACTGATCTACCGCGGCAACCGCATGGTCAACTGGTGCCCCCACTGCAACACCTCCA
>OLNE01001248.1_pt1 | contig 19060 bp, 21 predicted proteins | sample 1672431 | NCBI WGS metagenome assembly OLNE01 (sample SAMEA3136685, study PRJEB25190) | human gut metagenome | reverse complement strand
CCCCGGCGCCCCTCCCTGGGTGGGACCAGACGAACCCGTCCCCTTTGGCGCCGCCCCCTTTGGTCCACACATAACAAAGAAGGCGCCCGGCTGCCCAAGCACCAAACGCCTTCTCTTTATATATATGCATTCACCGCAACGCCTAGACCCTCATGTGCGCGCCCCGGCACTTAAACTCAGCCGTTGCCCTTGACAAATACGCGTAGTGCTCTGGCCTGTGCGCGTCACTGGCAATGTAGCGATAGAACATCTCGTCGAACATCTTGATCGCGGGCTTCTTCTCGCGCCCAAGGCGACCGCCAACGATAAAGTCGGCGGATGCCTGCAACTTGCAGCCCATCTTGAGCAGACGACGAGCAAGCTCGATATCGTTCTGGATGGCACGATACCGCTCCGGATGCGCGATGATCACGTCATATCCCATACCCTGAAGGGCAAAGATCGTACGCTCGTATTCGTCGAAGTCCGCCTCAGTACAGTGAGAATCGAGCTCGAGCAGGAACTCGCCTGTACCATCGAATCCGAGATAGGGAGCCCACTCTTGAACGCCCAGCTCAATGAGCTTGGTATGGTTGACCTCAAAGCCCATCGTGAGGGGGAAGCCTCCCGCCGCCTGCTTGAAGCGGTCGAAGGCCTCCCACATCGCGTCGAAGTCAAAGTAGGGAGAGCGGCAGTGCGGCGTGCAAACCATGCTCGTGACTCCAGCCGCCTTGGCCGCATCAAGCATCTGGAGGCTCATCTCAAGGCTCTGGGACCCGTCGTCCACAGCCGGCAGGATGTGGCAGTGCATGTCTCGCATGAAGGAGCTCCGCTACTCTCTACTCGTCATCGTCGCTGTAGTGCGGACGATAACCAGTCTGGGCAAGGAACTGAGACGTGCTGTCGGGAGACGCAGCCCCGGTGCCACTCGGAATGGGGCGCAGTGTACTCCTCTGCTGGGCGGGAGCCGTGGCGGTACGCGTCTTGGGGGTGGCAACCTGGCGCTGCGCCGGGGCAGACGGAATCTGCGGCGCGGCCATGTCGCTGCCCTGGTCGCGCTTACTGCCGCTCTTGTTGTAGTACTCGTAGTAGTAGTCCGAGCGTTCGTTCTCGCAATAGTTGAGAACGGTGCCAAGCACGTTTGCGCCAGCCTTCTTGAACTGCTCTAGCGAGGAGACAACGGCCTCGCGCTTCACGAAGTTGCGACGGACCACAAGCAGTGCGCCATCGACGACCGAACCGATTACGGCGGCATCGACAAAGGCGGAGAGCGGCGGCGTGTCAAAGACCACGTAGTCATACGAGGACTTGAGGCTCTCGACAAAGCTATGGAACCTGCGCGAGCCCAGGATGTCCACCGGGTTGGGAATGTGCGGTTCCGCGTCAAGGAAGCTCACGCCTCGCATGGACGTACGAACGACCGCGTCCTCGAGCTCAACCTGCGCGGAGAGCACGGCGTACAGACCATTCTGTGCATGGAGCCCGAGCATTCCCGCGATGGAGCGTCGGCGCATATCGCACTCGACGAGCAGGACCGACTTGCCGCCGGAGGCCAGCGCCTCGGACAGGGCGACGGCAATCGTGGACTTGCCCTCGTTTGGAATGGACGACGTCACCACGATGCTGTGGACGGGATTATCGACAGACGCGAAACGGATGTTAGTCGCAAGCGTCTTGACCGCATTCTGCATGACCGCGCGGTCACCATTCTGCTTCGCCATGGCTTATCGACCTCCCTTCATGGCAGGAATGCGCCCGATAACGGGCACGCCGAGAAGCTCCTCAAGCTCCTCCTGGTCGCGGACCTTGGTGTTGAGCATGTCCTCGACAACGACGATGGCAACCGCCACGAACAGGCCGCCGAGAAGGCCAACGGCCATATACAGCGGACGCTTCGGGCCTGAGGGAGCCGTGGGGACCTTTGCGGAGTCGACGACATTGACGGAGTCGACGTTCATGACGTCATGCGCGACCGTAGAAACCTCGTCAGCCATCTTGTTGGCGATGTTGGCGGCCATCTGGGCATCTGGGCCGGTGACCTCAAGCGAGAGAACTCGCGAGGTGGTGGAGTTGGTGATGGCCGTCTTGTAACCCGTGAGGCTTTCGAGGCCGAGCGAGCTCGCCGTCTCGTTGACCACGCGATCGCTCTTGAGGAGCGTGGCAACGTCGTTGGTGACCATCTGGGAGGCCGAGAGGTCGGATGTGAGCGAGCTGGAGTTGGCGTTGTCCTGCTGGACGAGCACGTACATGCTCACCGTTGCCGAGTAGGCGTTGGGCATCATGACGAAGCTGTAGACGCCCGCCGCGAACATACATGCCAGCGGCAACAAGATGACGAGCTTGAGGTGCTTCCTCAAGAGGTGAAACAGATCGAGGAGTGTCATTCCTTGCAATGCTCCTTAGCTTCCCCCGCGCGCGGGCATGGACCAAGCTGGCGATCATGACTTCACAGATGGGCCGCCAGCACGCTTTATAGGGTCAGGAGTTGACAGGCGGGGCAAGCGCCTCCGCGGGAGATTTTTGATACCCCTCCCATCAAATCCGTATGGAATGGTATCAGCATATTTTTGGTATGCGGACGGCATCCCCAAAAATCCTTAGCTGCGTTTTTCGTCTCTTCCATGAACTTGGAAAGGTCGATGGCCTCCATTACGCATCCCCTCTTTAAACTATTCGCACGCCTAGTCGGCAACCGTCCAGATTGTCGAACCGCTTTGTCAAGACGAAAAAACGCTAAAGGCGCAGATATGCTGGATTATTGACTTGATCTGCAGTTTTCTGTACTGCCAATGGCATTGCGACAGCGTATTGCGCCAGCGAATCGCGGCTACCGCTTTGCGCATAATAAAAAACGCACGACGACAATTCGAAGGGTCGGGTCGAGCCCGGAGACGGCCTCTCTCCCCTAAGTCGAATCGTCCCATTGGGGCGAATTCCCACTGGGACGATTCTCCGCAAGCGGCGCGCGGCTACATGAACTTCGACAACCGATGTCGGCAAATGCAGCCTTGCGCCAAAGCCGGCCGTCGCGAAGCCACGGCTCCTCGTTAGGTCCCGAGCATCCCCAACGCGCCATCCGCCAGCCTGCCGTTGGACGTATCGCACGGCCCCCGTGCCCCTAGCGCAGAGGTGGTTGGACCCGCCGAGGCGGCCAAGGGGAGCGTTCCACGTCTCCTCCCCTTGGAACCCCACCGGCCGCATGCCCGCTCAAGGGCCGCGAGCATGCCGCACGCCCGCGGCTGCACTTGTCCAAAAGGCCCCGAAAACGGCCTTGGGGCGGGCAGCTGCGCCGACGCAAGTGCACGGAGCGCAATGCAGCACCGGAGAGGCGCCGCAGGAAAGGAGGCGGGGATGTACGCGAACCCCAAGGAGACGACGTCGCTCAGGCTGGACGGGACCGTGAAGCGCAGGAGCAGGGAGCTGCTCGCGCTGCACGGGATGACCCTGACGGAGGCGTTCGAGGAGTACATGGACGAGCTCGTCTACCGGGGCGGCCCGCCTATGAGGGCGAACCGCGAGGCGAAGGCCAACACCATGAGGATCCGGTTCGACGCCTTCATGGAGAGCGACCTCGGGGCCGGCGAGGAAGGCGAGCACCCTGGGGAAGGGGCGCAAGATGAACAGCAGCGCGAAGATGAGGAAGTTGTCGGTGAGGATCGACGCCGACCTGAAGGCGTCATTCGAGGACACGCTGCGGGGCATCGGCGTCGACCCCACCTGCGCGACGAGGAACTTCGCCTTCCAGATCGTGCTCGAGGGGGACATCCCCGTCGACGCCGACTACGGGACAGGCGGCTTCCCGGGTGGCCCTGGGCGCCTTTTCTCGGCAAGGCGCCCTGCCGCTTCGGCACCCCGAGGCGAGCAGGGCGCCAACGCGGATGCCGTGCGGACATGAACGGACGGTGCCTGCCGCATAAACGACTCAGCTGACCGCGAACTGGCCGTTTTGCGCACGAGGCTATCAAACCACTGCCGAGTCACCGCCGAGCCGTTCTCGATAGAGCATCTCTGCTCAACAGGGAGAACGAAGTAACCTAGTAAAAATCTGACCCCGCAATGAGTGGAGCCAAAATACGAGGAGATGGAGGGAGGCGGGTTCCGTCGCGGCAAAGACGTCGCGAAGGTTGAGACACTGCGGGAATGGAAGAAGGTTTCCGAGCATATCCGCAAGCTGCTGCTCGCCAACGCGTTCTGGCGTAACTGCGGAACGACTGAGTTCGCGCCCGGTTACACGCTACGCATGCGCCACGGTTGAATGCTCGTCAAGGACCGCTGCAGGAAATGCAGAATCGAAGTCACGAAGTTTTGCGGCTAGGGCGAAGCAAATTGTCGTTATTGCTCATCTGGGCATAGATACGACTTAGCCGCGAGCTCCGACGAAATAAGGAGAAGGTCAACCTATCCCCTCCCGCAAGCGGCCATAACAGTATGTGAAGAGTATCGCCCGCACGCCCTTTAAGCCACCCAGCAAAAGTGGCTGACCCCTCCGGCACAATAGCAGAAGGGTCAACTCGATTGTTATGACCAAGCGATGCTTTAATTTCAGAGAGAATAATCGCGAACAGCTTGCACTACGCTAGCGGAATTCCACCCGACTATTACGCTAGCATTCTCGGAAACTTTCGCAGGGATTCTCTCTTGGCCCCAAGGCTTCACTCCGATGATAGGCTTGCCCATTTCAATGGCAGTATCGATTTCGTAATTAATCCATTTGCTATAGCTGACGTACATTCCCGAGAGAATCACGACGCAGCTGCATGACTCAATCTGCTGTCTGATTTCCGTTTTAAGCTTCCTATCCGTATTGGCATCAAGCGGATCGTAAAATGGGACTGAATAATCGCTCCAGATAAAATAGTTCGCTTCGTCTAACCAACGCTTTACGGTTTCATATGGACTCGGGTATTTCCATGAGTGGCTAATAAAAACGTGGTAATTCTTCAGACTCATTATTGCTGATCTCCTTCCTAGATTTTGTTTTCCTTGACAAGTCGCCAATATTGCTTACCCATGGGGGTCAAGCAACAGCCTTTCGATCGCATGGCGGCATAGTACATGTGTTCCTCATCCGTTGGGACAACCAAACCGATGCCCTCGAGCTTCTGAAGATCAGCGAATATTTCCGTATTGGCAGGAACTGCATATGGCTCGATCACTTCATGCTTATCATCGGGGCTATTGGTCGGCTCAAACGACGGATTGAGTTCCATCCGAGCGTCCTGGCTCTGAAAGTACTCACACAGTTTCCGAATCGTCCCGATACCAACCTGGGGATTGACATCGCGGATAGATGTGAACCTTGCGACATTGGTCTTGAAAATAGGGCGCTGGTCCCAAGGGCCGAGGGCTTTGTCGACATATGAATAAATGCCGCCGGCAGTGATTCTGCCAGTGATGTCTGCAGCGCCCCCTTTCAACGCTTCTATAAGCAAGGACGTGAAAACTCCGTGTCCGTCTATCTCCATAGAGGGTTCCGTGCTGCGACTGGCGGTGAGTATCGTCACGCCCTGGCATATCGTCGCCGTATCCTGCCCCGCAGTGTTGACGTTGCCCATGAAACCCGAATAGCAGCTATCGAGTATGATTATCCTCTCTTTGCATTCCGAGTTGTTCGCGATGGTCAAGACGTCCGCAAGAGAGACACCGGGGTCGCCCGGCGAGTAATCCGGCGTAACGAGGTAGCCGCCGATCGCGTCGATATGGCCATGGCCTGAATAGTAGAAAAGGGCAACATCCGCGTTCCCGCTAAAGCATCTCTCGATGCAAGTCCTGAGCTCGGCCTTGCTCTTAACGTTGTTAACCTGCCGGACGTCAAAATTCGGATTCCCGTTGCCGTTTCTCTCCAGCAAGCTTTTCAAAGCGGCCGAATCGTTGCAGCATCCGTTGAGCGAATTGCCCGGATAGTCATCTATTCCGACAACAAGCGCCTTGCGTACTGTCACCTTCATCTCATCTCCAGTTTCGTAATTTACTTGATGGTAATTTTTCTATACACTGCAAAATGTATTACTTAGTAAATATTGCTGTCAAGACGGTTGTATGTAATAATTTCTTACGTCTGAAAGGAGCACAACTATGAAATTGCTGAGCGTAGCGGTATCGGGCTTCCGCAACGTCGCGCAGACCACCATCGAGCTCGGCGGGATAAGCGCCATCGTCTCTCCGAACAACTACGGCAAATCGAACCTGCTGCAGGCCATCGACTTCGGCTTCGAGTTCATGAAGTCGAGCAGCCGCCAGCGCGAGTCGATGATGCGCTCGCTGAATTGCATGCCGCTGAACCCCAAGCTCGCCAACGACGACTTCCGCTTCTCCATCACGCTCGACGACCCGGCCCTCGGGGAATACCGTTTCGTGCGCTACGGCTTCTCGTTCGCCTGGCTGCGCGACGACGGCGAGGGCTGCAGGATAACCGACGAGACCATAGAGATCAGCTCGAGGGAGCGCGGCCCCTGGACCAACTACCTCAAGCGCAACGAGGGAAAGTACAAGAAGAGCCACGACACGAGGTCGTTCCGCTCGATAAGCCTCGACGGCACGAAACTCGCCATCGACGTGCTCACCGCGATCGAGGACATCGACATCAACGGGGCCATCAAGTCCGTCCTGTCGGCGTCGTTCGACATATGCGACTCGCTGGACACCGACAACCGCTTCCGCTCGACGCCCTTGGAGCTCAAGGTGCAGCACCCTGACGACTCCTTCGTCATGTTCGACGACGAGGACCTGTCCCGCTCGCTGTTCCACCTGAGCAAAGCCAGCCCAGAAAGGTACGAGGATTTCCAGGCGGCCGTGTACACGCTGTTCCCCGAGTTCGAGGAAATCTCGGCCGTCTCCTACGCCATCAACCCCGAGGAGCACAGCAGGCTCGTTGAGATGCTCGGCGCGGCCGACGCCGACACGGACATCCCCTTCAGGATCAAGGACGAGCTCTACCGCCTGATAATAAAGAGCTCGCACGTCAACCAGCCAGTCGACGTCTCCTATATGTCCACCGGCACGAAGCGCATCATCTGGCTCATCGCCAACGTGATGATCGCCGGGGCCAAGGGCGCGGGCGGCATCGGCATCGAGGAAGTCGAGACGAGCATCCATCCGCGCATGACGCAGGAGCTCCTCGAGATTCTCAACGAGAGCGTTGCGGACACCTCGCTGCTGCTCACAAGCCACTCGCCCTACCTCATCCAGTACCTAAAGCCGGAAAAGGTCTACGTCGGAGTGCCGAACGAGGACGGTGTTGCTTACTTCAGGAAGATGCGCCCGTCGAAGGTGAAGGGGGCTGTCGCCGCAGCGTACAGCCACGGGTTCGGCCTCGGGGAGTACCTCTTCTCTCTGATGTCGGATGACGGGGACGGCGCCCGGGTGCTCCGCGGCCTCCTGGAGGACTGACATGGGCGGAAGCGAAGCATGCCGCGGCCTGGCGTTCATCGTCGAGGGCGCAACGGAGAAGGTCTTCTACCTCGAGTACCTCTCGCAGCTGTGCGCGGCCAAGGGCCTCGCACTCAAGAAGGACCTCGACACGCAAGAGGACCGCTACGCCATAACGTCGGCAGACGACGAGAAGGTCGTCATGATGGCCAGTGTGAACTCCGTCTCCCAGATGACCAACTCGGCCACGTGGTTCGACAGGGCTTGCGTAGGCGAAAACCCGGAAATCGACTGGACGGTCTTCCTCTGCTACGACACCGACGAGTACAACAGCGACATCACGAAGTTCCACGAGGGCGACTGGGCTATGCTGCGCGAGAGCATCTCTTCCGCAGCGCAGAAGGTCGTCGACCTGGCGGCCGAGGCCGACATCGAGGACGTGATGCTGTGCGACCTGCCCGGCGTCCTGTCCTTCCTAGGGCTGCCACCTGAGACGGAGATGCCGCCGGGCAACAAGGGGAAGACGAAGCTCAAGAAGCTCTACAGGAAGGTGGCGCCGAACAAGGCATACCACTCCGGCGAGCGCGCCAAGGATTTGATCTCGCACCTCGACATGGCAGAGATCAGGGCATCGGCGCCCGTCCCGCTCGGAGAGATAGACAGAGAGGTCGTAAGCGGTTGATGTAACTTTTGACACCCTAAAACTTACATCGAGCCCCGATTTTATAGCAAAATCGGGGCTTTTCTCACCCGCATGTAAGCTTGATGACGCATCTATCTGACAAGCAGCGCGCAGCGAGCATATCCAGATCACTCTCTCTGGCTATCATTTCAGCCCTACTCCCCAATGCGGGCGAGGAGTAGGCCAGCGCCGCAGCTGCCTGGCAAGTATTATTTGTCAGACTTGCCACGATTGCCGCCGATGCCTGATAACAAAGAACGGGCTGCGAAGTCAGCCACTGGGCATTTAGTCCAACAATTGCCTAATCGCGCCTATAGGCAGAGGGGCGCCACGCCCAGAGACACTGCCGTCTCCTCCATAACTGATCTCCCAGTTTGCCGAAACGCTCGACGACAAACTGGAGGGTTGAATCGAAGCCGAATACGGCCTTGCCCGCTCCGGCACGCTGAGGCGGGCGGAGCATCGATGCGGATGCCGTGCGAACATAGGTAGAGGGATGTCTGTTGTAGGCCGTAGGCCTACAACAGACATCCCTCTTGTCAAGACGAAAAAACAAGATTACCTGCAGAAATGCTCCGACTTGATAACCGAACTACCTGTTTCCTGGAGTTTGAACCTCCAGACTTTTGCGGCTCATTCTGACCGTCGTCGGCGATGAACCGGCTTCGAAAAGCCGCTTCTAAATCAGATAACAAATCGTCCCATTGGGGCAGATTCCCAATGGGACGATTCTTCGCATTAGCGTCGACGTATACATAAACCCAGCCATCGAAAACAATGCGGACCCCCATAACCGCCACGCATAGCCGTTCAATCCAATATTCGTAAGATCACGCCTATAGGCAGGAGGCACCGACGCCCCCATTCCTTCCTCGCCGAGGGGCCGAGGGCTAGTCGAGCCATATCGGCCTCTCGGGCCGCTTCCTCCCTGAGCAGTACGGGCTGTAGCCCGGCTTGGCCCTCACCCTGTCGCGGACGGTCATCTGGTAGACGTGGCCGCACTCGCCGCGCCACCATGCGAGCTTGCGGCTTATCGCCTGCACGCCGGTAGGCTTCAAGCGCTTGTTCATGCGCCCGGCCTACGCCTGCATATCTCGCCTAGTGACGTCTTCGTTGGCAGGCATCGCAAAACCCCCGAATCGAAAGCATTTGCAACGACCATCGAACGATGGATTGACGGGTCATAGACGGATAGACGCGCTCGTCGAGCGAGCCTTCGAAAACCCCTCGACGCCCGATGGGAACAGAGACTCCTCGGTGATCCCCCCTATCGCCAGGTAGCATCTTACGGGAGGCTACAGTTTTGGGAGAATCCAAATCGGACGAACTTTGGAGTCGACCGTCTGGCACATAAAAAGATTTGGATCCGCCAGCGAGCCGTCGAGCGATGTCATGATGAACGCACCATGCTGCACGACGATTCTCGGCTCATAGCCCCACGGTATCACGAGCAAGGGGCGCCCACCCCGGCAACAATCAGTCAGCTCGTACCAATCAGGCTCCTGACCGTCGGGCTGCTCTCCAATCGAGACGTGCATATCGGGGTTAACCCTATATCCCCTTAGTCCCTCTTAAACAGGTCGCGCGTGTACACCTTGTCAGCAACATCTGCCAGGTCGTCGCTCCAACGGTTCGCCACAATCACGTCACACTCAGCCTTGAACCTGGCCAAATCGTGCGTCACCTCGCTGCCGAAGAACTCCGGCGCGTCCAGCGTGGGCTCGTAGACCACCACGGGCACGCCCTTGGCCTTCACGCGCTTCATGACGCCCTGGATGGAGCTCGCGCGGAAGTTGTCGGAGTTGGACTTCATTGTAAGACGGTACACACCGACAACTGGCTTCTCTTTCCCGGCGTATACCTTTTCCCATACCATCTGCAACACCTCGTCAGCAATAAAATCCTTGCGAGTTCGGTTGGCAGCGACGATGGCCTCGATGAGGTTCTGCGGCACATCTTTGTAGTTGGCGAGAAGCTGCTTCGTATCCTTTGGCAAGCAGTAGCCGCCATAGCCGAAGGAAGGATTGTTGTAGTGGGAACCAATGCGGGGCTCCAAACATACCCCGTTGATCACGTCGCGAGTATTCAAGCCGCGCACCTCACAATAAGTGTCAAGCTCGTTGAAATAGGCAACGCGCAATGCCAGATAGGTGTTAGCAAAAAGCTTCACGGCTTCGGCTTCAGTGGTGCCCAGCACGAGTTTCGGAATACCCACAGTGCCGTCAGCATTCACGCGCTCGAGCTCTGCGGGATCAGCGCCCTGAGCGAGCAGCTCGGCAAACTGCTCAGCAGCGGCGACCGCTTCTGCGTCATCCTTCGCCGTCCCCACCACAATACGAGAAGGATGCAGATTGTCGTAGAGAGCCTTGCTCTCGCGCAGGAACTCGGGGCTGAACACGATTCGGCTGTCATCCAACTTTTCGCATAGGGAAGCTGTATAGCCTACGGGGATGGTCGATTTGATTACAATCCACGCAGTCGGGTTTACCGAACGAATGGCCTCGATGGCGGCCTCAACTGACGAAGTATCGAAAAAGTTCTTATCGCTGTCATAATTTGTCGGAGTTGCTACAATCGCATAGTCTGCGCCAGCGTAGGCCTCCGAAACATCCACGGTGGCATGTAAGTTAAGCTTGCGCTCCCCCGTCTGCGCCTCCTTTAGAAAGCGCTCGATCTCATCGTCTTGAATTGGCGACTTGAAAGCGTTAATCTTCTCAACCTTCTCGGGAATAATATCCAAGGCATGAACCTCGTTATGCTGCGAGAGCAAAACAGCGAGGGACAAACCAACATATCCGGTGCCTGCAACGGCTATTTTCATATTTAGCCCCTTCAAATGGCTCTTCATTATTGGCTAACTATATGTAGACTTTGGATCATTGTTTTTTGGAAATAAAGGTCTACTATGCCTTACGCAGCATTCCCCTAATCAACCCTTTTTCATAGTCGTTCAAGGCGAATCGCCAGAAGACTAGCAGGTACAGAACAACGTACAGCCCGCCCCCAGCAATAAAGGTCATCCAGTTTGCATGCAGCAGGGGAAGACCCCAATAGGCAAATCCAAACAAGACAGTAAGAAAAAGGAAGGAGGGCATCAAGCCGCCGAGCTCGCGCCAGAACAACCGAACGTCAAGACCTACGCGAGCATCAAGATACCAGTTGATCAGCGCACAACCTACCAGCATACAGATAGTGGTCGATAATGCGGCGCCCGCAATCCCGATGAGTTTGATAAACAGAATCGTCATGCCGATGTTGATGACGGCAAGCGTGAGAAGCATCACTCCGCGAAAGAGGTACTTGTTCGCCACCTGCATAATGGTGTTCGAAAGAGTCTGAGCCAAATCTACCGTGAGCGAGAGCATCACCAATGTCGCGACCCAATAGGCATCAGCATAGGCATCACCAGCCCATAAAACGATGAAATCAGGGCCGACGATAAGAAACGCGCCAAAAATCACGCCACAGACTAGGAACGTGATTCGCCCCACCCTCGCATACAGCTCAGACATCTTCCCCAAATCATGCTCGCCGTGGTAAAGCTCCGAAACACGCGGGAAGAAAACAGAGCTAACGGCAGAACCGACCTGCCGGTAGGCGGTGTATATCTGCGAGCCAATTGCATAGACTGCAACCATAGCCACACTCGACGTATAGCCGATGATGAGCTGATCCGCCTTCCAAAAAATCTGGTCAGCAGCGACGACGAGGACAATTGACCCGCTGAAGCAAATCAGCCCTTTGACAAGACGACGGTCCCAGCCATGATAGGTGCAGCTCACCTTAAGGAACCCCTGCGCATAGATCTTCTGAATCCCAGCGCAAAGTATGTTCATAGCCAGTATGACAAGTGTGACCATGAGTGCGTTGGGCATGATGCGTACGAAAACGATAACGAACACCGGCTGCACGACGAGAGTGATAAGTTGCGACCCCTTTAAAAAGACGAATCTCTCGTTGGCGGTGATGGCAGCGATGCTGATGGTGTTGTTCATTGTAACAACACTGTTGACGCCAAGCACTATGAGCATCGCCGCGCACTCATCGAGCTGTGCGGCGGTAAAAGAGCCCTGATAAACACCGCGAACGATGAAGACCAATGCGAAGACGACAAGCATAGATGCAGCGGAGAGCCCCCAATAGAGCCTTTTGGAGATGGCAAGCGTGCTCTCCGCCATCTCGGAGTCGCCCTCCGAAAGGTACATACAGTAATAGCGGCTTACGCCGGACGCAAGGATAGAGTTTATGGACACAATGTATGACATGACGGAACCAACGAGTTGGTAAAGACCGAATTCGTCCTGACCGATGCCCCTCAAGAGAAGAGGCACATAAACCAAGGAGACAATCACCGACGCGATTGTATATAGATACGAGACGATGGCGCCAGCTCTCCTACGCCGGCTACCCTCCTCGGCCTGAGTATTGTTCTTGCCGACCATCACTACAGCCTCGCCCTCACGGCCCTTGTCAAACCAACGAAATAGTTCATAACGTTATATGCGCGAGTAACATCCACGAATCTCGCATATGCCCCGCTTTTGAGCAGGGAGAGTTGCCGCGCCTCGAACGAGCCTGGGTCGAGCTGATCCAAGAAGTTGAGCGCTCGCTCAAGAGAAGGAAGTGTTACGAGGAGCTCGCAAGCCCTCATAACATCGGCTCGCGAACAAGAAGTGTTCCTGCACAGCGCGCAGAGATGATTACTCGTCAAGCGGAGGAAACCTCCCGCCCAAGCTCTCTCATCATAACGTGAAGAGTCGACCCAGCCGAGGACTCTCTGCTCGACGTAGTCGACTTGTCTGTATAAGTCAACCGTATAAGCAGATCTGGTCGTCGATCCGATTGAGGGCCGATAGTAATAGAGAGGCGCATTAAGCAACCCTGCACTCGAGGCATGAGGAAGGTAATCAAGTGCGAGATATCGATCATCGGCCATGACAATACGAGGCAAAGGCTCTTTGATTTCACAAAACAGATTTCTTTTAACGACCTTACAACACGCACTGTTAAACGCATTCTCTGCGATAAAGAGCGAGTTGAACGCCTCAGGGGCGACCGCAACGGGGCCTTGCCCCTCAACGCCCAGGCCAGAATAGTCACAGAGCCTGGTCAAAGACGACCTGTCACGCGTAGCACTGATAAGAAGATAGTCAGGGAGCCCCAGGTCCTCAAGAGCCGTAGAGATTCGGGCAAGCGCGTCCTCGCCGATTAGCTCGTCATCCGAGTCGACACTTACAACATAGTCGCCAGATGCGCAGGAGATACCGAGCCTTCTCGCAGCGTAGGGCCCTCTGTTTGGCGTTCTAACCACCTTTGCAACGTTTTCGATTCGCGACGCGTCGACAATGCGCTGAATGCACTCAACATCATGGGAGCCATCATCTACAACGATCAGCTCATAGTCGGAGAAGCTCTGTTCAGCGATAGAGTTCAGACAGTCCTGGAAATCCTGTTCGTTCGGATTGTATGCGGGTATGACTATGGAGAATCGTGACAAAGTGCTTATCCTTCGGTCAGGTTGTTCGACTAAGCAGCCCAGTCATTTATTATTGCGGGCCATGCAGTGCTCGAGCTATGCTCTTGGCAACCCCCTCGTGCTTCACGTAGGCAATGCCACGCGACAAAGGCCATGCAAGGGAGTCAGGGAGCCCTCTTTTGTTGAGGCGACGCCTGAGCTCCTTCTGATAACGATCGCGCTCGCTCAGCCACGACCCAAAGTAGAGATGCGCGCTAAGCGTATTTGCCGTCTTCTCAAGGGTTCCCGTGTCGGGGTTCAGCGAATCGAGATATTCGGGAGGCAGAAGAGCAAAGCCATCAATGACCTGTATCTCCCCAAGGTTCTCAAAGCCAATCTCCCTTAGCGAATCGGTCGCATAATGAGGCGAGGCAATAAGATTACAGGAACCATCCTCACGGAGAAAAGACAGCTTGTCATAAGCGGACATAAGGTGACTCAGCACCTCGTTACCAGCCTCCGCCCCAAAACCAAGTCCCGGGTTTGCGTAGCCATCCTGTGACCAGCCCATATAACCAGAATACGCGAGCAGCAGCGGCTCGGGTGACCGCAAAAGCTCGACATCGGTATCGAGGTAGATACCGCCTTCCGATGAAACGATGTCGAGCCTGGCGTAATCGGGAACAAAGCCCCACTTTTTCGCGTCATAGGCCTGGGCCATATAGGGAACCTTGTGGAAGTCGTAGTTGGTCTCGTCCCAGCGAATAATCTCCCAATCGGGACACACCCTCCGCCAAGATTCGATGCATTTTCGGTCCTTCTCGGGCAACGGGTTGCCACCGACCCAGCAATAGTGAATCTTCTTAGGAATCATCGGTTTCCTCTAGTAGATGCGTACAAAAAACAACGAAGTCATCTGAGCGTGCGCCGGAGCAGGGCAACATAGTTCGGAACCCCGACCAACCTCAGCAACGCCATGCAAAACCAGTTGCGAAGCGACCGTGTGGTTCTAACCGAGAAGCGAGAGCGCGAGTAATCGACTTGCTCCGCCAGGTCTTGGAGTGTCCGTTCATACTCCGTCCCGCAGAGGTTCTCCGCCCACGCACGAAGCGCCATATTCACAAAGGAGAAAGCGCGCTCGTCCATGAGAGCCCGCAATGTCTGATTAAGGGAGAACACGTCATTGGAAAGCGAGTCCCGAGCGACAATCAGTTTCCCTTCGCATCGCTTAAAGCAGCTCTTCGCGGAAGCGCTCTTAGTCAAGGACCCCTCGCGCTCGCTGCGCGCATAGGTCTTTGTTCCAGGGAGTCCGGTGACCAGATGCGACTCCATCAAAGCCCTCGGCGTGAACTCCTCGTCCTCATGGACGAGACCAACACGGAACAAGCCGTCCATCCGCGAGAGAAGCGCGTGTGAATATAGCTGATCGGCGGCAGAGAAGGAGACCCCCGCCCTCAGGCAGTCAACAAGCCAGTCGGGGCCACTCTCTGGATAGCACGGCCCGCCCGCAACGCCCTCATAGTGATAGGCACCGACAACGATGTCCGCGTTCGATCCTTCCGCCGCATCAACGAACGATTCGATGGCGCCATCGAAAGCAAGCTCGTCATCGCTGTCGAGAAGATAGACATAGTCGCCGGAGCATCTCGCGATGCCGAAGTTGCGCGCGTCCGAAAGGCCGCCGTTCTTCTTGTGCAGCATCTTGAACTCTTGTCCGCATATCCGCTCGAGCAGCTTCGCGGTGAGCTCGTCAGACCCGTCATCGACGACGATAGGCTCGAGTAAGGGATATTTTTGCATCCTCACACTAGTAAAACACGCCTCAAGATATTCAAGAGGGGTGTTATATACGGGGATGATAATCGAAACAATCTTATCCATTGGACCACTGTTATCCCAACAAATACGGCAACAACGCCTGGCCATTCGACATAAGCACCTGCAAAAACGCGTAGCAGCAATACGTCCCGATGCCAAGCCGATAGAACAACCCATAGCGATTCGAGCGGGAGACGCTCCAGAAGCGCGCAAAAACCAATGTGCTGTAAATAATGAAATACGAGGAGAGGCGACCTCCGCCGAACCAAACAAGACCGGAAAGGAAGAGAGCGGTGCCGAGAGCTACGTACGTCAAGTAGGTCACAGACCTCGCCCGCTCATCGGTGCCCTTCTTCTCCATCTTAAGAAAATGAAAGGAAGCGAATAGAAGGGCAAAATAGAGGAACCACGACAGGCCGATTCTTGAAGTCGATACTTCTCCTCCGTATTCGTTTCCATACCTAGCAAACAGTCCAAAAGCGACCATCCAGAGCAGCGCGGCAACAACGAAAACGAAGGCAACTAGCAGACCAAGGATTAACAGCGTCTTCTTATTTCTGCCAAGACCCTTCGTCCAGCAGGGCGCAGCAAGAAGAAGCAGTAAAAAGGCGACGGACGTGTAGTGGACAGTGCAGCACAGGCCCACCGCGACGAGAAACGGCAAATACCTTTGTTTCTCGATGAAACCCATCGCATAGAACATGATAGCCACAACGATGCAGGATCTGAGTCCGTTCCAGGTCGAGGGAAAGAAGACAAGCATATAGACCGCGACGGCGAGCGTCAGGCTGCAATAACGACGGAGCTGCCAAAAACGGGCGAAGATGCACCCGTAGATAACGAAGGCTATGGACCCAAAGAAAAAACTGAGACTATGAAGAGGCCTGAGGAGCTGGATGAACCAGGTAAAGCCCGGCTCAAAATAGGCCGGAATTACCCCTTCATAGGCAAGGGCATAACTTCCGGTATCGATACCGACAGTAGGGGCGCGCAGAGCAGCAACGATCGTCAGCAGTAATACCGCCGCGAACAGTGGCACTGGTTTGTCCATCTCTTCCGCCCCGCGAGCAAGCAGGCAGCAGACAATAATGAGGAGAAAATAAAAGGCAACGGACCCTGGGTATTGAATTAGATATCCCAACGAGCCGCCTCCTCGCCGAAGCCGATACTTCTCCGGGCAATGGCCGAATAGAGGAATTCCTTGCTGGCTTCGCTTGCCGCCTTTCCCATCCGCGAGACAGTGGCGGGGTCGGAGCATGAAGCAATATCGGCTCTTATCGACGCAGCATCGTCGCCGCTGGTATAGGCAACGTTACCTCCATGATCGACATGCGTCGTGCCCTTCCAGTATTTTATGAGCAGAGGCTTTCCCATAGCCGCCGCCTGCTCCCAATACACCGAGTGCCGACCAGGGAACACCACCAGGTCGGCTATCGCGAAATAATCGTAAGAGCCAGCAGCATTAGCCCAAGGGACATAAACGATCCGATCGCAGTCGAGCCTCTTCCCAAACTCGTCTTTAAGGGACGGAACGACCGGGCCGAATATGAGCAGTTTGACGTGCTCGCCCATCGCGGACACGGCATCCATAAGCGCAAGGACCTGCCTCTTGGCCTCATCGATTTTGCCGCCAGTCACAACGATAAAATCATCATCCTTGAAACCAAGCCCACTCTTCGTATCTGCGACTTTTGATGCATCGCAGGAGCGAACAACCTCGTCATCGTCCCCACCCATGACGAGAAGAGAGCATTTTTCCCTGGGTAAACCGTAGTTTTCCACAAGAAAATCGACTCGAGAAGGCATAACGCCCCAAAATCGAGATGTATAGGGCTCGAGAAGAAGAGCATAATGGCGCCATATCACCCTATGCAAAAGGTACTTGGAAACGAGATTCGTCGCACTATTGGAATAATCTGCGTGATTGTCGACATACAGAACCGGTTTTTTCTCGCGATTCCTCACATACTCGACGATAGTCCCCGCATCCCTGAATTGGCATCCGTGAACAAAAATAATATCTGGATCAACTTTTCTAAGCTCGTCAAAGAGGGCAGGAAATGTTTTGAACTTATCCGTGATGCCTCTGCTCGTTTTTGTTCCAATACGGACAACGTGTACATTACCTTCAATCGAATCCCCAATGGCAGTCATTTCGAGTTCTCCGCCTTTTCCAAACTGCCAATTCGGGACAAGAATAGTAACATCAAAGCCTAAACGAGCATGGTACTTAGGCAGTAGATTGTCCTGATAGGTAAAACCCGACGTATACGGTCCGTTTAACGAAATATGCAATAGCTTACTCAAGGAACTACCTTCTCATTCGTTCATGACATGCGAGCAGTTGCGCCAAGCCGTCCTCAAAATGTCCAGGCACGACGACGGAGTCTCCCCGCCGCACGGTCTCGGCGCACCCGCCCGTGTCGTAAGTCACCACAGACGTCCCACAGGCCTCGGCCTCCAGGTTCACCGTGGGGTAGTTGTCCTCCACCGTCGGGTTGAAAAACACGTCGGCTGTCGAGTAGATGCCGGCGAGCTCCTCGCGGGAGTCCGTGCGGGTGAGACCCACGATGTCGGCAGGCATCTCCTTGACCTGATTCTCGGAGAGCCCCACAAGCACAACGGCGTACTTCTCGGAATCCAGCTCTCCCACCAGCCGCACGAAGTCAGCGAGGCCCTTGCGCTCGGTCCACGGGCTCGCGACGCCAAGGATCATGAAACGATCGCCGATGCCGTAGCGCTCGCGAAAATCGCTCGGGGTGGGCTTGAAAACGCTCGTGTCGATAGTGTTATGACGCACTTCAACGGGGTACTTCGCGAGGAAACTTTCTCCCACAAGGTCGGCAAGCCACTGCGAGGGCGTGATGAGTTTCATCCGGTCGGCGGGCACCAGGTTGAACAAACGTTTCTTCTGCTCAAAGTTCCACGAACAGGAGGCTTTAGAGTACGTCTTGGGATAAGTACCAAGTTGTTGGCACGGTTTCGCGTACGCGCAATGGCCCGTAAACGCCCAGCAGTCGTGCAGGGTCCACTCAACCTTGCAATCGTGCGCAGCCAGCCACTCGAATAGCATTTCGATGTTCACGTAGTAACCGTGCAAATTGTGCAGATGCACCACGTCGGGGTTGATCTCATCCATGCGTGCGCGCAAACGTTTAGTGACGGACTTGCTATGGAAGCCTGCCTTGCCATCCAGACGCGTCTGAAGCACGTCGAGCTTCACCTCCAGGTCGGAGGCGAAGCGCATCTCGTTGCCATTCTCAGCGTCGCGGCCGCGACCCCAGAAAGCATAAGAATCCTCGCCCGCGGCCAGAAGCTCCTTGTGCTCCTTCATCATGATGCCGCCGGTCGAGCCGTTGGGCACGGTGTTTATGTGGGCGTATACCGTCACTAGAGGCTCTTCCTCCACACCATCTTGTCTACCACGCCCGTGTAGCTCTGGATGATCTTCACGACCTTGGTGCTCACGGTCTCGTCAGCGTAGTCGGGCACGGGCGCCTCGGGGTAGCTGCCCTCGGCGTCCAGGGCCACGGCGGTATGCACGGCTTGCAGAAGGCCTCGCTCGGAAATGCCAGCTAGCGTGAAGCACGCCTTGTCCAACGCCTCGGGGCGCTCGGTCGAGGTGCGGATGCACACCGCCGGGAAGGGCTTGCCGATGCTCGCGAAGAAGCTCGACTCCTCGGGCAGCGTGCCCGAGTCGGAAACCACCGCGAAGGCGTTCATCTGCAGGCAGTTGTAGTCGTGGAAGCCCATGGGCT
>OLNE01001247.1_pt1 | contig 19081 bp, 18 predicted proteins | sample 1672431 | NCBI WGS metagenome assembly OLNE01 (sample SAMEA3136685, study PRJEB25190) | human gut metagenome | reverse complement strand
GCTCTGCCGCGAGACCGGCTGTGATGTGTGGTTTCCGTTTTACCCGCTCTGCATGAAGCACTGCATTACTGAAACATACGCGATGGTGTACGAATGTTACCGAAGAATGGTCGGCTTATACGGTGGTGGGAACGTCAGTACCTGTGGTTTTTCCTCCGGCGGTGCGCTGGCTTTGGGGATTGCGGCGCACAACAACGCGCAACCCGAGCCGCTGCCGCAGCCGAGGCATATCGTCGCCGTATCTCCCGGCGAAGTGCCGTGGAACGATGGCGAAAAATCGCGGATGAAGGCACTCAATGAAAGAGATGTTTCCATCGACTATGCCTTTATGGTGACGGTGGAAAAATTCATGCGGCATGGTTGCGAGAATGTGCCGGACTATATGCTCTCCGGCTCCCGGGGAGATTTTACCGGCGTAGGCGATATTCACTTCTTCTATTCTGCCGACGAAGTGCTCTACGGTGCTTTGCCCGATTTTGAAAACGCTTGCAAACGGGCAAATGTCCCCTATACGGTGTCCGCCCGCCCGAATATGGTGCATTGCTACTGTATGCTGCCGATCTTCAAGGAGGCAAAGGAGGACTTTGCGAAAATCGTGGACATTTTGAAAAAATGAGATCGGAAACGGTCGTGTGATGATTGAAACACGGAGGCAATCAGATGAAGGACAAGAAGCTCCTATTTGACCGCAAATGCCATGTGCTGTATTCCAAGCCCTGCAAGAAAGAGATACGGGCGAAGATCGCCCTGCACTATCCGGAAGCAGAGCGGGAGGCAATATGGGAACAGGTACAGCGGCAGTATGTGGACTTCCTCTCCGACTGGCGTACCGATTTGGGCGGCAAACGGAACTTCCACAACGGCGTAGGCGGCACCTACGACTGCATCGCCATCATGAGCTACTACACAGTCTGCAAAGCCGTCACATCCTTCCGCGAGATCGAGGAGATGGAGGAAAACCTGATCCTGCCGGTCTTCCGCAGGCTGCGGTTTGTGGACTGCAACAAGCCGTTCTGGAGGAAGCTGATGTACAAGGCGTTTGTGCGGGCGAAAGGCGGCTGCGACAAATGGCACGATTACGAGATGACGGTTGCGCCTTATGATAAAGATGACCCTATTTATTATGAATTTACATCGTGTCCGGCAGCGGAGTTCGCCATCCGCCACGGCCTTACAGATATCATGCCCGCCCTGTGCAATGTGGACTATGCGTCCATGGAGCTGCTCCACGCAAGGCTGGTGCGGATGACCACCTGCGTGGATGGCTGCCGATGCGATTATACCATCTGTGGTGATAAAGACCCATACTTAAAGGAACATCCCGAATACCGGGACGAGGCGGGATTCAGAAGAAACAAATAATACTGCAACGCAAAGGCGGTGAGACAAATGGAAACCTTTCTTGGAATCATGATCCCTTTCTTGGGTACAACGCTGGGCGCGGCCTGCGTGTTCTTTATGAAAAAATCCCTTGGCGATCTGGTGCAGCGCGCCCTTGCGGGCTTTGCCGCCGGGGTGATGGTGGCGGCGTCGATATGGAGCCTGCTGATCCCCGCCATTGAGCAGTCGGAGGGCATGGGCAAGCTGTCCTTCCTCCCTGCCTTTATCGGCTTCTGGGTCGGCGTGCTGTTTTTGCTCCTGCTCGACCATCTGATTCCCCACCTTCATGTGGGAAGCAATCAGTCGGAGGGCCCGAAAAGCAGACTGGGCCGCAGCACCATGATGGTGCTGGCAGTGACCCTGCATAACATTCCGGAGGGCATGGCGGTTGGCGTGATGTACGCGGGCTTCCTTGCGGGGAACGTGCAGATCACGGCGGCCAGCGCGCTTGTCCTGTCCCTTGGCATCGCCATTCAGAACTTCCCCGAGGGGGCGATCATCTCCATGCCCCTGCGGGCGGAGGGCGAGAGCAAGGGCAGGGCGTTTCTCGGCGGCATGCTCTCCGGCGTTGTCGAGCCTATCGGCGCGGTGCTGACGATTCTTGCGGCGCAGCTGGTGATCCCGGCGCTGCCGTATTTTCTGAGCTTCGCGGCGGGCGCCATGCTCTATGTGGTGGTGGAGGAGCTGATTCCCGAAATGTCACAGGGAAAGCACTCCAACATCGGCACGATTTTCTTTGCCGTGGGCTTCAGCGTCATGATGACGCTGGATGTGGCGCTGGGATAGGCGTGGAGGTGCCGCTTCTTTTGCGACAGCGATGACATCAGCTACGCCGGTCTGCATCCGAGGCTTACTTGGCAGAGAACCATGACGCCCGTTCACGGCGGCAGTCGATGATCTTTGAAGAGCCGCCTTCGGGCGGCTTCTCAATGGCTATATGGTTAGAGTATGCTAACCAACAAACATTCAAAGGAGACGAGAGCGGAGAGCTTCCGCACGAGGTGGGGCTGTTTCTCAGCTACCCGCCGGAGGACGTGAAGGGCTTCATCGACCACCGCGCGAACGATTTTAAGTGCGCGGGGCTGAACCTCGTGTGTGAGAGCGTGATCTGCGCCGACGCTCCCGATGATGCGGCGCTTGAAGCCTGCCGCGCCTTGGGTAAGGCGTTGGTGGAATGAAAAATGATGCCTGCCATTGACGGTAACTTTAGCGGCAGATTGCGCGGGTTGCGTTTGCCAAACAGCCTATCCGAAAAGGCAGGGACACCTCTTGCGGTGTTCCTGCCTTGCGCTGTATAGCGATGCTTGAAGTATTGAAAAGAATATGCGCAAGCATCCAAGACAGGTGAACAGAGAGGCTCTGTGTTGAGTAGCCGTAAAGCGGAATAAGAAAACATGTTTGAATCGGCTGGTCCTTTTGCTGAAAGTACTGAGGACTTCCCTCTCGGCACACGGATGACATTGAGAAAACGGAAAATTCGCAGGAAAAGCAGGGATGCCTGGTGTTCTACATTGAAATCCCTGCGCGCTTATGGTACAATATTTTTCACAGGCGCTGTGCCGTCGGATTTGAGGCAAACTGCGTACAGGCAGTCTGCCTTTTATTTCATCCACTGGTTAGAGCAGGCTAACCAGTGTGCAGAACTGGAACTGGAAAGGTGGAATGGACCAATTTGCATAAAAGTGTCTAATCATGTGTCGGAGGAGGTGACCTGGTATGCAAGAAGCACAATATGATTTTCTTCATGGGCAAACGGATCGCAGCGACTTTTTCTCCCCCGCAATGCAGCAGCTTTGCGGTATTATGAAAGACAATCAGGTTGCTTTGCCAAGCGACATTGGAGAAGGATATTTCCGCTATATTTCACCGTGCCCCAATATCGAGATGTATATCTGCGATGTAATGTTTTACAGGGACACAGTATTGCGGGAGCAAGTGTATAAGGATTCTTTTTCCGTCATTTTCTCTCTTTCCGACGCATTGGAGTGGAAGTCTTCGGGCAGAAACCAAAAAACGTTGTTGGAAAAGGGAGATTGCTGCGTATACGGCAGCGGTCTGTTTGATGCGGAAAATATCTATGAGGCAGGACAGAGATATATAGGCGTCGGGCTGAACCTGCATCCCTGTCGGTTTCGGTCTGTGATGGATGGCTTGCAGAAGAAAAAGGCTTGCACCGCCTTTAACGGGGGAAAAAACCCGCCAAAACATAGAATCACCGCTACCATAGAAGCTACAATACGCCAGATATTGCAGTGTAACTACAATGACTGTGCAAAGTCATTGTATCAAGAAGGAAAGATACTGGAACTTGTTGCAGCCTTTGCGAACGAGATGATGGATCAGAATTCTGTTGCTGTGAAGGGTGAATTGAGCCGGGCGGATAGCGAGACGTTACTTCGGGTCAGGCGACAGATAGATGAGGGATTTCTGGAACCCATGACCATCGCGGAGCTCTCCAAACAGCACTTTATGTGTGAATCCAAACTCCGTGAGATATTTCGAAAGCACTATGGAATCACCATATATCAATATATGTTAAATCGCCGCATGGAGCACGCCTGCGAACTGTTGTCTGTGCCCGATGCTCAGGTGAAAGACATAGCAGGGTTGGTGGGGTACAGCAACATCAGCCATTTCAGCGACGCCTTCCGAAAAAAGTTTGGATGCACTCCGAGTGAATATAAGCGGAGCTTACCATTCTGAAACATAAGAGCAAAGACACAGGTGTATTCTCTTGTGGTTACTTGGATGGAAATTACAAAGATTGCATCTTCCCTTGAAAAACCAGAATAGCAGGCAGCACATTTCGAGGAAGATCTTGCCCAGTGGAAACTATATCATTTGAAATGTGAGTTGCTCAGCAGCGGCATACACATTGATGTTAGTGCTGGGCGGAATTAACCATTCGCGCGGGGCTGTAAAACGAGCCTACGCATAAGTAAAACTTTGACCGCTGAAAAAGCAGAGCGGCGGGACAGATAAAGGCTGTCCCGCCGCTCGTGTTTTAAGGGCATATTGGCTTGATGAACCGGAAGTTACAGCGCCGCCTTTTTCCATTTTCTGATCTTAGTTCTAAAAGTTCCGAAAGGAGCAACAGTATTAACGTGAATGAACCTGTAAACTTCCCATACAGCTGCTTTTGTAGCATCATCAGCCCATTTTCTCATATGCGGCTTAAATAATTCATCCGCACTGAGCGAATCAATCATTGCGCAGATAGACTTGACATTTTCGTTCAGTTCGGCTTTCAACTCTTGAAGAGACAAATGAGCGTAGGTATCCGTGAACCACTGATACAGCTCGCCAAGTTGGTTCCATTTGAATTCGTCCGACGGCGTCTTTACTTGAAGCCCCTTTCTTTCATCTTCCTCCCATTTAAGAACCAATGTTGTCCAACCCACCTGATAGGCAAGGTTTTCTGCCGGGGTCCGGTCAACCTCATCAACCCTTTTATCTTTTAAGGATTCTGGTATGCTATCAAACTCCGAAATATATTTTTCAAAAGTTTTATTGATTTCAGCTTTGAGTTCTTCTTTGCTTTTGTATACTCGCAAAAAAACACCTCCATAAATTCCGGTTTGTCTATTGAGTACCCATTCTGATTATAGCATAGCTTTATGAATTATTCTAATACTGCACTGTGCATCATGGCGCTTTAGGGGAAAGACATGGCGTTTTCGGGGGGAATTTCCCTTTCGCCGTCTGTATAATAGCAGGTGGTTGGAAAAGGTTAACCTCACACGGTTAAGAGACTCAGCTGTTCAGTTATTTCGATATGCGCGCCCATTGGTTAGCTTACTCTAACTAAAGATTTATTACTCAGGAGGTCGTCAGAATGAAAAAATCCGCAATGCTCATGTTGTGCCTTGTGCTTGTGTTTGCTCTTGCAGCCTGTGCTGGAACGGATACCACGCCGCAGGGATCGGTCTCGGATACCGTCACGGTAACGGATATGAAGGGCGAGGTTGCCATCCCGGCAAATCCACAGCGCATCGTTGATGTAGCTGGCTTGACAGAGGAACTTCTTATTCTGGATATGAAGGTAATTGCCTCGGCTAATACCAGCATGTTCGATGGGGTGTCTGTCCCCAAACATCTGGCAACGCTTTTTGCCGAAAGAGATATTGAGGTTGTCGGCAATTACTCCGGGTCTTCTTCTACCGGAGACCTGAACCTCGAAAAGATCGCGGAGTTAAAGCCTGATCTGATCATTATGAATATTCGCCACGAGAAGGTTTATGAACAACTCGCGGCTATTGCTCCCACGGTCATGATCGACGATGACATAAGCTATGTTAACTGGCGCGGAAGATTTCAGCAACTGGGGCAGTGGTTTGATAAAGAAGCAGCCGTAGAAAAATGGCTTGCCGACTACGACGCCAAAGCTGCGGAGCTTGCGGCAAGAATCAGGGATATGATTGGGGACGAAACCTTTGCTGTATTGGAGGCCAATTCCGTTCATTTTGGTTCCTATTACATCTATCGCAGCGGCGGGCCGGGTGAGCTTGTCTACGATGAGCTGAAACTCACACCATCAGCCGGTGTACCGGAGAATGTCTGGGGTGAAGTGGTCGATGCGGAATACTTTTCCCTGATCGATGCAGATCACATCTTCTTCTTTAGCGACGACGGCAGAGCTGGAGACACGGGGAACCTTGCCGTGTGGAAGAATATGAAAGCGGTCAAAGCCGGCAACGTTTACTTTGGTATCAATGAGGATCAGTATAATATGGCTTTTACGGCGATGGGAAAGGAACTCTATTTGGAAAAACTCGCGAACGCGATTCTGAACCATGGGGACGTTGAGTAAGGAAACAGGCGCGGTTGCGGGAATATCGCAGAGACAAGAGAGATACAAACGCTCCGCGCCGGCTTTTCTGATTATTCTTGCCGCATTGGTGCTGCTGCTTGGGTTCTCAATGGTTCTCTCCGTCTGCACCGGCATTGCTGGCGGTAGCTTCAAGGTCTTTGCGGAAACGGTTATGTCCCCCGCTAAGGCTTCTGGTGTTGGAATGATTATGTTGGAAATGCGTATGCCCAGGGCGCTGGCTGCCGGGCTGACAGGAATGGCCTTCGCTCTCTCCGGCGCTGTGATGCAGGGAATTACCAGAAACCCCCTGTCGGACGCCGGCCTTCTGGGGATCAATGCGGGAGCCGGTTTCTTTGTTGCACTGTCCGCAATTCTGTTTCCCGCCGCACCAGACATCGTGAAAACATGCGCCGCCTTTGCCGGAGCCGCTCTTGCGGTATTCATGGTCTATGGTTTCGGCGCCGGCAAACATAGATCCGAATCTTTCCGGTTTATTCTGGCAGGCGCTGCTGTATCAGCCCTGCTTACCGCGTTGAGTCAGGCGGTTTCTCTGGCGTTTGGAATCGTGAAATCCCTTTCTTTCTGGAGCGCAGGCAGTTTGTCCGGTGTGACATGGCAAAGCTTGAAAATGCTATCCCCGGTGATTCTCTCAGCCGGTGCGCTTGGTTTGCTTTTATCGAGCCGGCTATCAGCGCTGGCACTGGGAGAAGATAGCGCCGCCAGCTTGGGCATAAATGTCCGCACGGTCAGGCTTTTCGGTATGCTTGTGGTGTTGCTGCTTGCGGGAGCCAGTGTATCGCTCGTGGGAGGCATCGCATTTATCGGTCTTATCGTACCGCATATATCCCGACTTCTTGTGGGCGGTGATTACCGCAGGCTGGTTCCCGTGTCTGCGCTCATGGGCGGCGTTGTGCTGGTGCTGTCGGATATTGCGGCACGCATGATAAACGCCCCTTTTGATACGCCTGTCGGCGCACTGGTATCCATCCTCGGCGTGCCCGTCTTTTTTGCGCTAACTTTCAGGAAGGAGGGCATGGTCTTATGAAAAAGAAAACCAGGCAAATCCTTATCCTCAACGGTCTTCTTATCCTGATTGTAGCTACGGCTATCTTATCCGTTAACAGTGGTTACGCAAGAATTCCCTTCTCGACTGCGGTTCACAGCATATTCCAACCGCATATGGAGGGAACCTCCGTAGTCGTAGCGCAGTTTCGCGTTCCGAGAATCGTCCTCGCCGTTCTATGTGGGATGGGTCTGGCACTTGCCGGATGCGTTATGCAGACTGTCACGGGGAATCCGCTGGCCGATCCGGGGATATTGGGCATAAACGCAGGGGCGGGATTTGCCGTTATGCTGTTCCTGACATTTTTCCCTGCACTGCATATACGTACCATGGCATACCAGCCGATATTTGCCATAGCGGGCGGGCTTTGCACAACGGGACTGCTGTATCTTTTTGCAAAGAGGAACGGAAAACTCCTCCCAATATATTTTCTGTTGGGCGGCATCGGTCTTGCGTCCCTATTTTCTTCTTTTATGCTGATCATGGCCGCGAACATGGACAACAGCAGCTATCAGCTCGTGGCAAGATGGCTGGCAGGAAATATTTGGGGAACGAGCTGGCATCAGGTTCTTGCCCTGCTGCCCTATATGCTCATACTGGTTCCTTTTCTTCTTACAAAGTCGAACATACTGGATATTCTGCTCTTAGGAGAGAATACGGCCATTTCTCTGGGGATAGCCGTAGAGAGGGAGATAAGACTGCTCCTGATTGCATCGGTGGCTCTTACCTCTGCCTGCGTTGCCGTCAGCGGAGGGATCGGTTTTGTGGGACTGGTAGCGCCGCATATGGCACGAAGGTTGATCGGAGGCAGACACCACGCCCTTATGCCCGCCTCCATGCTGCTGGGGGCACTGCTGTTGCTTTTGGCAGACACGCTGGGACGGTCTGCCTTTCAGCCGAGGGAGATCCCGGTTGGTATCGTGATCTCCGTGCTTTCGGCTCCGTATTTTCTGTTCCTGCTCCGCAGGTATTTTTAAGGGAGGACGTCTATGCTTTCACGTATGCAGGCAAAGGGTTTGTCTGCCGGATATAACGGGGAGGCCGTCTTCAGGGGGCTTGACTTAAAAATCTCTGAAGGCAGCATAACCACCTTGATAGGCTCCAACGGCTCTGGAAAATCCACCATACTGAAGACACTGTGCCGGATCATTTCCCCGGATTCCGGCGCAGTATACCTTGATGGCGAAGCGATCCACAGAATGCCGACAAAGCGTGTTGCCCAGAGACTTGCGCTGCTGCCGCAGGGAGCGCAAGCCCCTGCCGGCATCACAGTCGGCGACCTTGTGGAATACGGGCGTTTTCCTTACAGGTCGGCGCTAAGCGGTCTCGGCGAAAAGGATCGGGAGATCATTCAGTGGGCTCTTGCCAGTACAGGCATGAGTTCCCTTGAACATAGAGAAATGGAGAGGCTTTCGGGAGGTCAACAACAGCGGGCATGGATCGCCATGGCGTTGGCGCAGAAAACCAGATTGCTGTTTCTGGATGAACCCACGACCTATTTGGACATCTCGCACCAACTGGATATATTGTACCTTCTGCGCCGCCTCAACCGGGAAAATGGTGTTACCATCGTAATGGTTCTTCATGATTTAAATCATGCCATCATGTTTTCCGACTATTTGGTGGCGATCAAAGACGGGATGCTGCACAGCGCAGGTACGCCGCAAGAGGTTATTACCCAGCAGGCGTTGCGGGAAATCTTTGATGTAGAAGCGGAGGTCATTACACATCCGGTATTAAATGTTCCAGTATGCCTCCCCTTCAGGATAACGGAGCAGAACAAAAAAACAGGAGGTTCGAAGACATGAAAAAAGGGGTGCAATCAGTGCTGTTCTCTGTGCTGGTGGGTGCGCTGCTGCTGTGCGCAGGATGCGGCAAATCGGGAGACATCTACACGGCGGGCGTTTATACGGCTTCCGCTGAAGGTTATTCCGGTCCGGTTACCGTAGAGGTAGAGTTTGACGGGAGCAGCATATTGTCTGTACATGTCCTATCTCACAGCGAAACAGTAAAGATCTCAGACCGCGCAATAGATGAGATCCCTTCCCAAATCGTGGAGGCGCAGACCTGGGATGTGGATGCCGTTTCATCTGCAACATTTACCAGCGATGCCATTCGTGAAGCGGTCAGAGATTGCCTCGCGCAGGCGGCACTCCGATGAACCATTTGCGTTGCAAAGGGTATTTTGCGGTGATAGAATGGGTGAGATGAAGGGCAAGTCAAAAAATCAGCCATAGCTGCTGTTTTAAGTGCTTTTCCAGCGAAGTGCCGCAGGCATTTCGCTGGAGATTCCATATATGGCTGTATGAACTCCCTTCTATGCGCAAAAGAATATCGCGAATCCTCCAAGCAAGGGTATATGTGTTTAGTATAAAATGTGTCACTCCCATTGACAAACCAAATCTACACGGGTATAATATACCAGCAGTATATACTACCGGTATATCGGGAGGCGTAGGAGATGGAACGAACGGAAACCCAAAGGAAGATCCTTGAGATTGGGAAAAGAGAGTTCTTGAAGAAAGGCTTCAAGGACGCATCTCTGAACCAAATTGTCGCGGAGGCGGGCTTCACGAAGGGTGCCTTCTACGGCTACTACCCGGATAAGACCGCTCTGTTTGAAGACCTTGTGGGCGGGACCGCAAGTGAGCTGCTCACCCGCTTCAAGGCGGCACAGGATGATTATTTTGACCTCGTCCCGGAGGGAAAAGCAAAAGACAGTCTGGCACTCTCCACCAAACACCTGCACGAGCTTGTCGCGTTCATGTACGACCATTTCGATGAATTCAAGCTGATCCTCTGCCGAGCGGAGGGAACGGGCTATGCGGATTTCATCGAGGTGCTGGTAGAGCTGGAGGTCGATCGATCCGAAGAATACTACGCCCTCCTCAGAAAAAACGGTATGCTCTCCGGGAGCATGACTCGTCAGCTCCATCACATGATCACAAGGGCTTACTTTACGGCGGTGTGTGAAACCATCGTCCACGATATGCCGAGAGAGGAAGCCATGAAATACGTCGATGAACTGGCTATCTTTTTCCACTCCGGCTGGAGCGGACTTTTAAGGCTCGAATGAGCCTTAAAAAAATAACTGTCGGTTAGCCTCCTCTAACCGATACGGCGCATCCTACAACAAACCTATCCATTTTAAGAAAGGAACACGGAATATGAGCAAACAGAAAAAAACAAAACAGCCGCCGGTGCTGGGCAGGCTGCTGACATATGCCGGAGGGCATAAGTGGCTGTCCGTCTTGGGCTGCGGGCTGTCCGGCGTTTCGGCAGCGGCCGGCATTTTCCCGTTCGTCTTTGTCTGGTACGCGGCCCGTGGCATTTTAACGCCGGGAGGCGGCGTTCCGGCAGGGCTTGCCCGCTACGGCTGGTATGCGCTGGCGGCGGCACTTCTGAGCGCGGCGATCTATTTCGCCGGGCTTATGTGTACACACCTTGCGGCCTTCCGGGTGGCGACGAATATGCGAAAGGCGGCGGTCGCCCATCTCATTGACCTGCCGCTGGGGTACTTTAACGCCAACCTCACGGGGCGGCTGCGCAAGCAGATCGACGACAACGCAGCGCTGACAGAAACGCTCCTTGCCCACACCATCCCCGACGCGGTGGGCGGGATCGTAACGCCGATACTGGCGGTGGGACTGCTCTTCGTCTTTGACTGGCGCATGGGGCTTGCCTGCCTGATCCCCATGGTCATCGGGCTTATCTGCCTGATGACCATGATGACCGGGACGGGCATGAAGTTCTTTGAGGCATACCAGCGGGCAGGAGAGCGCATTTCCGCTGAGGCCACGGAGTATGTCCGGGGCATCCCGGTGGTGAAGGTATTCCAGCAGACGGTTTACTCCTTCAAGAGCTTTCATGCCGCCATCCTCAGCTACCGCGACCTTGCCAGCGGCTACGCCATGATGTGCCGTATGCCCTACACTCTGTTTACAGTAGTGCTGAACGCCATGTTCCTGCTTCTCATGCCCTTGGGAATGGTTCTCATCGGCGGCGCGGCAGACGGCTGGGCAGTGCTGGCCGATCTGGTGTTTTACATCTTCTTCGCGCCCCAGCTTGCCTTTATGATGGAGCGGCTGATGTACGCGGTCAACGCACAGATGGAGGCCGCCGAGGCGGTGAACAAGCTGGAGGTCATATTGAAGGAGTCCCCCCTTCCCGAGCCTGCGGCAGACAGCGGAAGCAAGCCCGCAGACAGCGGCATTTCCTTTGAAAACGTCACCTTTTCCTATGACGGCGCGGACAGGCCCGCGCTGACGAATGTGAGCTTCCATCTGCCGCAGGGGGAGGCGTGGGCGCTGGTGGGCCCCTCCGGCGGCGGCAAGACCACCATCGCCCGGCTGATCCCGCGCTTTTTCGATGTGCAGGCAGGGGCGGTGCTCCTGGGCGGACGGGATGTGCGAAGCATCCCCACTGCGGAGCTGATGGAGCAGATCTCCTTCGTCTTTCAGGAGGTGCGCCTGTTTAAGAAGAGCATCCGAGACAACATCCGCGCCGCTCGGCCGGACGCCACCGAGGCGGAGATATTACACGCGGCGCAGCTTGCCCAGTGCAGCGATATTCTGGAAAAGACGCCGGGCGGGCTGGACGCCGTGATCGGCGCCAAGGGCGTGTACCTCTCCGGCGGTGAGATGCAGCGCATCGCGCTGGCCCGGGCGATTTTAAAGGACGCACCCATCGTGGTGCTGGATGAGGCCAGCTCCTTTGCAGACCCCGAGAACGAGGCGAAGATACAAAAGGCCTTCGAGGCGCTGATGAAGGGCAAGACCGTGCTGATGATCGCCCACCGCCTGTCCACGGTGCGGAACATGGATCGCATCCTCGTCATCCGGGACGGCGAGATCGCCGAGGAAGGAAAGCACGACGAGCTTCTTGAAAAGGGCGGCGTATACGCCGCTATGTGGGAGGAATACCAAAAGGCCGCGCAGTGGAAGGTAGGAGGTGCCGCATGATCGAACGCATCCGAAAAAAATACGCCATGACGGAGAAGGGCGCAAGGGACTATGTGTCCGCCGTGTTCTGGTCCGTACTGGTCAACATCAGCAAAATGCTGCCGGTGGGCGTGCTGGCCACGGCGCTCTCCGGCATCGTAGAGGCACTGACAAACGGCACCGACCCAAGGGCGGGGCTTACGCGCTTTCTGGCCGCGGGCGTTCTTGCCCTCGCCGCGCTCTTTGTGACCTTCCTGATCCAGTACAAGGCCCTATACGAAGCCACCTACCGGGAAAGTGCCAACCGCCGCATCCGGCTGGCGGAGGTGCTGCGCCAGCTCCCGCTGTCCTTCTTCGGAACCCGGGACCTGACTGACCTGACCACCACCATCATGGGGGATACGGAGACGCTGGAAAAGGCCTTCTCCCACTTTTACCCCGCCATGCACGGCGCGCTCATCTCCACGGCGCTGATTTCCGCAGGCATGCTGCTTTACGACTGGCGGATGGCACTGGCTCTTTTGTGGGTGGTGCCTGCGTCGCTGCTGATGGTATATCTCTCCCGGCGCATGGAAAAGCGGCATATAACGAAGGGGCTTGTCACCCGCCGCGCGGCCACCGACGCCATGCAGGAGGTGCTGGAGTGCGCGCCGGAGATCAAGGCGTGCAACCAGAAGGCGCGGTATATCGCCGACCTGAACCGCAGGCTGGACGAGGCGGAGCAGGACACCATCCGGGGCGAGCTGTTCACAGGCTCCGTGGTCACGGCGGCGCAGTCCTTCCTAAAGCTGGGTATCGCCACCACCGTACTCACGGGAGTAACGCTGATGAGCCGCGGCGACCTGTCGCTGATCCCGTTTCTGATGTTCCTTATCGCCGCCACCCGGGTATATGACCCCATCGGCTCCATGTTTGCCAACATGGCCGCGGTTTTCGCCTGCGAGGTGCGCATCGAGCGTATGCAGGAGATCGAGAACGAAACGCGCATGACCGGACTGACCGAATATGATCCCGACGGCTACGACATCCGCTTTGAGCATGTGACCTTTGCCTACCGGGAAAAAGAGGACGTGCTAAGAGACGTTTCCTTTACGGCGAAGCAGGGGCAGGTGACGGCGCTGGTGGGTCCATCCGGCGGCGGCAAGTCCACGGCGGCCAAGCTGGCGGCCCGCTTCTGGGACCCGGCGGAGGGAACGGTGCGGCTGGGCGGCGTGGACGTGTCCACGGTAGACGGCGAGGCGCTGCTGAAAAACTACGCCATCGTATTTCAGGATGTGGTGCTGTTTGCCGACTCCGTGATGGAAAACATCCGCCTCGGCAAGCGGGACGCCACCGACGAGGAGGTGCTGGCGGCGGCAAAGGCGGCGCAGTGCGACGCCTTCGTATCCAAGCTGCCGGAGGGCTACCATACCCTGATCGGGGAAAACGGCTCCCGGCTCTCCGGCGGTGAGCGGCAGCGCATCTCCATTGCCCGCGCCATCTTGAAGGATGCGCCGGTGATTTTGCTGGACGAGGCCACGGCCTCGCTGGACGTGGAAAATGAAACGGCGGTGCAGGCGGCGTTGTCCGGATTGATCAAGGATAAGACGGTGCTCATCATCGCGCACCGTATGCGTACCGTCATGAACGCCGATCAGATCGTCCTGCTCTCCGGCGGCCGCGTGGTTGAGATGGGTTCTCCCGCAGAGCTGCTGAAAAAGAACGGCCTGTTCCGCCACATGGCGCAGCTCCAGAGCGAGAGCATGGAGTGGACGGCGTAGAAAGTTGCGGGATAAACAGAATTCCAAGTGCAATATTGGAAAACGAAGTGTCGAAAACAAGGATGAGTTTATGAAAGAAACAAATAAATGGTCTGTCAGGGATGTGATCACCACGGTGCTGCTTTCGGCGGTGCTGATCGTGATCCAGCTCGTCGTCAATATGGTCTGCATGGCCAACGACTTTGTCAGCATGGTGCTGTCGGTGGGGATCACCATGTTCCTCTGCGCGCCGGTCTATATGCTCATGGTCAGCCGGATCGGCAAGCGGTTTGTGACGCTGATCTATATGACGATCCTCAGCGTGATTTTCCTGCTGATGGGCAACTGGTTCTTGCTTCCTTATTATGTTCTCGTGGGGATCCTCTGCGAGGTGATTCTCTGGAAGGAAGGCTCCTGCCAAAAACCGAAACGGCTGACCGCCGCCTGGACGGTGGCGAGCCTGCTGTACAACGGGGTCAATCTGCTGCCCATCTGGTTCTTCTGGGACACCTACTACGATTTTGCGCTGGCAAGCGGTATGGAGCAGAGCTACATCGATTCCTATGTGCGTTACTACACCTCTTCCGGCTGGCTGGCCTTTATTCTGCTGTTTACGACGCTGATGGGCTTTTTAGGCTGCATGGTGGGCAGTCGGCTGATCCGCAGGCATTTTCAGAAGGCCGGCGTTCTATGAGAGCGGACGCATCCTTTGCGGTGCCGGTCAAGCTGTGGGCGCTGCTGTGCGTCTTTGCCGAAGTGGCGATCGGCGGGAATGTGCTGCTCACCTGCATCCTGACCGGCGGCGCGCTTCTTTATCTCGTTATGCAGCGGAATTTCCGCCTTGCCGCGTCCTATGGCTGCTTTTATCTGCTGCTGGCACTGCTGCTGTACGGCATCCGCTTTCACGGGCTGCGCATGCCGGTCTTTTCGGAGTTTTATGTTCTGATGTTCTGGAATCTGTCGCCATTTTTTCTGGTGTCATGGGATCTGATCACCACGCCGCCGGGGATGCTCTCCGCGTTTTTATCCCACCTCCGTATGCCCACCCCGTTCATTCTCGGGCTTCTTGTGGTTTTTCGCTTCTTCCCCACCATGCGGACGGAGCTGAAAGGCGTAGGCAGGTCCATGAAAAACCGAGGGCTGACCGCAGCGGGACAGCTGCTCGCACATCCCGTGCAGAGCATGGAGTTTGTGCTGGTTCCGTTTCTTCTTCGGGTATTGCAGCTCGCCGATCAGCTTTCCGTTTCCGCTGTTGCAAGAGGTGCGGAGCGTCCGGGCGTGCGCGGCAGCTATTATGAGAAAAGGATCGGGGCGCGGGATCACATCGCGGCAGCCGCATGTGCGCTGGTCACGGCTTCCTATTTGGTTTTGGAAAGGAGCATGGCATGATCGAGCTTACACACGCTTCCTTTCAATACGAAAACTCAGACAGAGGCGTGCAGGACATTTCCCTTTCGGTAAAAAGCGGCGAATGCGTCGTGCTGACGGGGCTTTCCGGCTGCGGCAAGACCACCGTGACAAGGCTTGTCAACGGGCTTGCGCCGTCCTACTATCCCGGAGTTTTCAGCGGGAGCGTGAGGATAGACGGCAAGGACATATCAAGGCTTTCCACATGGGAGATCGGGCGTTTGGTGGGAAGCGTTTTTCAGGACCCCAAAAGCCAATTCTTTTCCTCCGAGCTTGCCGGAGAGGTCGCCTTTCCCTGCGAGAATTACGGCCTGTCCGCCCGGGAGATACGGGAGAGGACGGACGCCGCCATAGAGGCGTTGCAGCTGTCCCATTTGAAAGACAGGGCAGTTGACATCCTCTCAAGCGGAGAAAAGCAGCGGGCGGCCATTGCGTTCGTATATGCCATGAAGCCAAAGGTCTTTGTGTGTGATGAGCCGACGGCCAACCTCGATGCCGCCGGGACGAGGCAGCTTGCGCAGACCCTTCGGCAGCTCAAGGAACAGGGCTTTACCCTGCTCCTCGCGGAGCATCGGATCGACTGGCTGATGGGGATCGCAGACCGGTTTTTATATCTGCGAGACGGCAGAATAGCGGCCGAGTATGCGCCACGGGACTTACTCCTTCTTCCGGAAGCGGACATCTTAGGCATGGGCCTGCGCTCTCCGCACGAGGGAAAGAGCCTTCCCGCGCCCTCCGTATTGGGCGAGAGCCCTGCCGTCTTGAAGACAGCGGGGCTCTCGAAAAGAATACGCAAAGAAGTTATTTTTGAGGATATTTTGCTGTCCGTTCCAAAGGGCGGCGTGACCGCCATAACGGGGCAAAACGGCGCGGGGAAAACCACCCTTGCGCAGATCCTCTGCGGGCTGGCAAGGCAGACAAGGGGACATATCCTGATAGACGGGAAAAAAGCAAGAGCCGCAGTCCGGCGCAGGGAGATCTATTACTGCGGCAACGACACGTCAACGCAGTTTTTTACGGCGAGTGTGGCGGAGGAGCTGCTGCTGAATACCGAATTGACAGAAGAAAGCAAAGACTGTGCAATACATCTGCTCAAAGAGTTTGGGCTTTACGAGTACAGGGATGCGCACCCGTCCACCCTGTCCGGCGGGCAGAAGCAGCGCCTTGCCATTGCCTGCGCCATCTTTTCCGGCCGCAGGATACTGATTCTCGATGAGCCCACCAGCGGCCTTGACGGGCAGAATATGCGCCTCGTCGCGGAAAGGCTGAGAAGCGAAGCGCGGAACGGCAGATCCATTCTCGTGATCACCCACGACAGGGAGCTGATCGAGAGCTGCTGCGATAATGTTGTGGAGGTTGAAAAACGATCATCATGAAACCGCCGAGGACTATTATGGGATATCCGCGCCGGAGGGGGCGCTTTCCACCCCTGCCGGCAGCTCGACCGCGATGGTCGTGCCCTTGTCCGAGCTTTCCTCCACCCAAACGGAGCCGCCGTGGAGATCGGCGATCTCCCACACCAGAGAAAGCCCCAGTCCCGCGCCGCCGTACTCGCGGCTGCGGGATTTGTCTACCCGGAAGAAGGGATGAAAAATGCTCCGCTGATATTCCTCCGGAATGCCGCAGCCGGTGTCGGAAACGCGGAGCAGGAGCTTTTCCAACTCCTGAGTGACAGAAACCCGTACCGAGCCGCCCGGCCGGTTGTACTTGACAGCATTCTCCGTCAGGTTGAAGATCAGCCGGTAGATCAGTGCATCGCTGCCGGTCATAATGCCGTCACCCTCCGCTTCCAGAGTGAGGCTTCGCTTCTCCGCCAGCGGCGCAAGATCCGTGAAGATCTCCTCGACCATGGGGGCGAGCTGAAGCTGCTCGTTCCGCGCCACCTGCTGCAAATTGCTCATCTCCAGCAGCGTCTTGGTCATCTGCGTCAGCCGCTCCGTCTGCTCGCGCAAAAGCGTGAGGAACTCCGCCGTCTCCGGTAGCACGTCAGGATGCTCTGCGGAGAAAAGCTCCAGCTGCGCCTGCATCAGCGCCAGCGGCGTGCGCAGCTCGTGGGCGGCGTTGCCGGTGAACTGCCGCTGGGCGGCAAAGGCGTTGTTCAGCCGCTCCAGCATCTGGTTGAACGAGCGGCTCAGCTGCCGGAACTCCGAAATAGCGTCTTCATCGATCCTCATATCGGCAAGATTGTTCAGCTGCACCTGCTCCACCTGCGAGGCAAAGCTGCGCAGGGGCTTGAGGGCGCGTCCGCTGACAAAATAGGCAAGAATCCCGCTCAAGACCGTCACGGCTGCCGTGACATACCAGTTGCTCATGCAGAAATCCTCCTGCGCCCCGTGAACCACAATGGCGACATCCTGCCCGAGCCCCGCCGTTTCGGGGTCAAAGAAGGCGGGCTCGCCGCCGATGGTGTAGCCCTGAATGGATGCTCCGATGGAATCCATATAGTGAAGGCCGGAGACGCAGATCAGCAGCTTCATGGTGACGCAGGCAGCGCCGATGAGCAGGACGGACATCAGCGTGATGCGCCACTGCAAAGAAAGACGCTTCATGCTTCCTCGCCTCCCATCAGATAGCCCTCGCCGATGCGGTTGCGGATGGGGTCATAGCCCAGCGCGGCACGGAGCTTTTTGCGCAGGGCGGAGATGTGGACGCGAACGGAATTGCTGAAGCTGTCCACGCTGTTGTCCCAAACGTGATCCATCAGTTCTTCCTGACTCACGGGCCGCCCCTGATGCACCATCAGGTATTCGAGTATCCCCGTTTCCTTGCGGGTCAGCGTCAGCATCTGCCCGTTGACGGCGGCGGTGCGGGAGCGGGTGTCAAAGGTCAGGTCTCCGCAGCTTAGCAGCACATCCTGCTGGGTGAACTTCCGCAATGTCAGACTGCGGATGCGGGCCTCCAGCTCGGCGAGGTGAAAGGGCTTTGCCAGATAGTCGTTCGCCCCGGCATCCAGCCCCTGCACCTTGTCCTCCACCTCGCTGCGGGCGGAGAGGATCAGCACCCGCGTCTCCCGGTCGGTCTGCCGCAGGGTGCGCAGCACCGTCATGCCGTCCTTTTTCGGCAGATTCAGATCAAGAAGTACCAGATCGTAGCGCTCCACGCCCAGCAGCTCCAGAGCCTTCTCCCCGTCGTAGCAGTAGTCCACGCTGTAGGCCAGCCGCCGCAGGCTGCGGACGATGGTTTCGCACAGGGCGCGTTCATCTTCAATTACTAAAAGGTGCATGAGAGCCCTCCTTTTTATTTCTTCGTTTTCGTGTTGCTTTCATTATAGCAAAAATAGATAAGGTTTGCATTAAGCTTTCGTTCTTAACAGAGACTTTAACTCTCCCGCGCTATGATGGGGGCAGAAAATCGGAAAGGGTGATGAAAAATGAGCTGCGGGAAAAAGGCCGCGGCGCAGGTCGCGCTGCTGATAACCGGAATTACCATGCTGTGCTTCGGTGTCTGGCGGGGCGAGGCGGCGACGGTGCTGAGCAAAGCCATCAAATTATGTCTGGAGTGTGTGGGCATTGGGTAAAAAGTTTTCAGGCGTTTCACAGACCATGTCCCGCTTCCGGGGCTGGATCCAGGCGGGGGCGACGCTGCTGACCAACCTGCACCTGCCGAATTTCCTCAAGGGCGGACTGTATCAGGGCGCGGGGAAAACCGTCTGTGTGCCGGGGCTGAACTGCTACTCCTGCCCGGCGGCCTCCGGCGCCTGTCCCATCGGGGCGTTTCAGGCGGTGGTGGGTTCGTCGAGATT
>OLNE01001242.1_pt1 | contig 19104 bp, 17 predicted proteins | sample 1672431 | NCBI WGS metagenome assembly OLNE01 (sample SAMEA3136685, study PRJEB25190) | human gut metagenome | reverse complement strand
TGTCCAGGTCTTCTTCGAGCACATGCGTGAAAGGATGATGCTCGGCAGCGTACTTCTTCTCTTCTTCGTCGTACTTGAACATGGGGAAATCGACGACCCACAGCAGCTTGTGGCCATCGCGCGGAATGTTCAGAGCCTCGGCCATGTGCAAGCGCAGGGCAGAAAGCACGGCGTTCGCGATGCCGAACGTGTCGGCCGCGAACAGAACCAGGTCGCCCGGCTCGACGTTCATGGCTTCCTTGATCTTCGCGTGAACCTCGTCGCCCAGGAACTTGATGATGGGGCTCTTCTCTTTGCCGTCAGTGGTGTAGGCAATCCAAGCCATGCCCTTCGCGCCATTGGCGGAAGCGATGTCGGCCAGCTTATCGATGTCGCCACGGCTCCAGTCGCCAGCGCCCTTCGCGTTGATGGCCTTCACGATATTGCCGGCCTCGACAGCCTTGGCGAACACGCCAAAGCCGCAGCCACGCACGATCTCGGTAAGGTCAACGAGCTCCATGCCGAAGCGGATGTCGGGACGGTCACAGCCAAAGCGATCCATGGCCTCTTTCCACGGCATGCGCTGCAGCGGGAATTCGTGCTCGACGCCAGCAGCCTCGAGAACTTCCTTGAACACACCTTCCATCATGTCGATGACGTCGTTCTCCTGAACGAACGACATCTCGATGTCGACCTGAGTGAACTCAGGCTGACGGTCGGCGCGGAGGTCCTCGTCACGGAAGCACTTGGCGACCTGATAGTAGCGCTCGACGCCACCAACCATAAGCAGCTGCTTGAGGAGCTGCGGAGACTGGGGCAGAGCGTAGAGGCGACCCGGCTGGATGCGGCAGGGCACCAGGAAGTCGCGCGCGCCCTCGGGCGTGGACTTGAAGAGGCTCGGCGTCTCGACCTCCATAAAGGCGCGGTTGTGAAGTGCCTCGCGGATGGCGAAGGTGAAATCGGAACGCAGCTTGAGGTTGGCCATCATCTCGGGCCTACGGATGTCGAGGTAGCGGTAGCGCAGGCGCGTATCCTCGGCGGTGTCAATGCCATCCTCGATCTGGAACGGCGGCGTCTTGGAGCGGTTGAGAATCTCGATGGTGTCGACGCGAACCTCGACCTCGCCGGTGGGGAGCTTGGGGTTGATGGTCTCCTCGTCACGGCCGCGAACGACGCCGTGGACGCAGATAGGCCACTCGGGGCGGATGGTCTCGGCAGCGTGGAAAGCGGTGCCGCCGGAGTGCTCGGGGTCGAAGGTGCACTGGGTCATGCCAGAGCGATCGCGGAGGTCAACGAAGATGAGGCCACCGTGATCGCGGCGACGCCACACCCAACCCGTGAGCGTAACTTCACGGCCGATGTCCTCGCGACGAAGCTCGCCGGCGGTGTGGGTGTGCATGGAGTGCTCGTGCATGGCGCCCGTCTCGGCAGCGAAGGCGCTAGCGGCCTGCTCCTCGACGGCGGGGGTGGTGCTGGTGTCGTGCATATGATTCCTCTCGTCTGGGCCATCCCGTGTCGGTACGGACGGCCTGCCATCAGACGGCGAGCGCCGCGTAGACAGCGTGGTAACTCGCGCAAGGAGACATGATAGCGCAGCTTCGACACCCACAAGTTGCCGGCGTGTTACTCAGAACGCCCGGATTGGGGTGCCAAACCTTGGGGAGTCGGCGCCCAAACCAAATAGCTTCCGCACGCTCGGCAAAAAACGCCCCGCCTTCCGCACGCTCGGCAAAAAACGCCCCGCCGCGATTGTGAACTGCCTCCCATTTCTTGGACACGAGAAATGGGAGGCTTTTTATGTCTGTCGACCCGAGAATAAGATACAACGAGGTCACGAGAAGAGAGGCGGCGGCTCTCTTCGAGAGCGGCCTGGGCTATGGGCCCGCCGCGCGAAAGCTTGGGATTCCCAAGGATACTGTGAGAGAATGGCTTTTCACGTATCGGGCTATGGGCTTGAAGGGGTTGTTGTCCATGGGGCCGAAGCGGGCAAGGTACACCTTCGAGCAGAAATGCGACGCGGCAAGGGCCGTCGTCGACCGCGGCGCGACCATTTCCGATGCCATGGCGGCGTACGGGATCGCCTCGAGGACGCCTCTCCAGAATTGGTGCGCCGCATACCGCGAGGGCGGCACGGAGGCGCTGTGGGCGAAGCCCAGGGGCCGGCCGAAGGGCTCGGGCGGCAAGCCGCCGGCGCCCAGAAGCCGCGAGCAGGAGCTGGAGGACAGGGTCCGTAGGCTCGAGGCCGAGAACGCGTACCTAAAAAATTGGGCGCCCTGAGGGCGGAGGAGACGCTCCGAACCGGGTCAAGGCCTCGGTGGTAGCGTCGCTCTCGGGGCCGCATCGTCTCGATGACCTGCTGAAATGCGCCGGTTTACCCAGGTCGACCTACTACTACGCGCTGTCGCATCCGAAGAGGCCGACCCGGCCGGAGCTGAGGGAGGACGTCGTCGAGATCTTCTCCCGGACGCCCAACGGCTGCGGGCACCGGCAGATCGCCATGTGCCTGAGGGCGGAGAGGGGCGCGGTCATCGCCGACAAGACCGTCCTCAAGATGATGCGCGAGATGGGGATAAGGTGCGGCATACGGCGAGAGACCGACTACCATCGCTACAACTCCTACAAGGGCGTCGTGGGCGAGACCTTCGAGAACGTCATCGGGCGAGACTTCTCCGCCGACGGCCCGTGGCGGAAGATGGGCACCGACGTCACGGAGTTCAGGCAGCCCTGGGGGAAGGCGTACTTCGCGACGGTGTACGACTTCGGCAGCAAGGAGATCGTCGCGTGGAGCACGTCGAGGAGGCCGGACATGGCCCAGCAGATGGCCCTGCTCGACCGGCTCCTGGCGAAGATGCCCGAGGGCGAGACCCCCATCCTGCACAGCGACATGGGCTGGCAGTACCAGCACGAGGCATGGACGGGCCGCCTGAGGGAGGCGAAGATAACGCAGAGCATGTCGCGCAAGGGCAACTGCGTCGACAACGGCGCCACGGAGCAGGTCTTCGGCCACATCAAGGACGAGTTCTTCCGGGGAAGGTCGTGGGCCGACTTCGAGTCCTTCGAATCCGACCTCGATGCCTACGTGGTCCACTGGAACACGATGAGGCGCCAGGTTAAGCTGAAGGGACTGACCCCGGAGGAGTTCCGAAGGCAGTCCCTTGTAGAGTAGTCTTTATTTGAGTCGTCCAAGTTTTGGGGTGCAGTTCATTGTTCGCGACGGGGCGCATCGGAGCAATGTGGCCGAGCCGCTAGCGCGCTAGCACTTGGCGAGGGCCTGATCAAGGTCGGCAATCAGGTCAGCCGTGTCCTCGAGGCCGCAGGAGAGACGCACCATATCGGCGGAGATGCCACAGGCGAGGAGCTCCTCGTCGTTCATCTGGCGGTGCGTGGCGTTCGCCGGGTGCAGGCAGCAGGTGCGGGCATCGGCGACGTGCGTGGCGATCTGGCACATCTCGAGGCTCTTCATAAAGGTCTCCGCCGCGGCGCGGCCGCCGTTGAAGCCAAAGCTCACGACGCCGCACGTGCCATTGGGCATGTACTTCTGGGCGAGGTCGTAGTACTTGTCACCCTCGAGGCCCGGGTAGCTCACGAAGCGCACCTTGGGGTGGTTCGCGAGGTACTTGGCCACGGCCATGCCGTTCTCGCAGTGGCGCGGCATGCGAACGTGCAGGCTCTCGAGCGAGCTGTTGAGGAAGAAGGCCGCCTGCGGGTTCTGCATGGGGCCAAGGTCGCGCATGAGCTGCGCGGTCGCCTTGGTGATGAAGGCCCCGCCCATACCAAACTTCTCCGCGTACGTGACACCGTGATAGCTCTCGTCCGGCGTGGTGAGACCCGGAAACTTGTCAGCGTGCGCCATCCAATCAAACTGACCATGGTCGACGATGACGCCGCCGAGATATGCCGCGTGGCCATCCATGTACTTGGTGGTGGAGTGGGTCACGATGTCGGCGCCCCACTCGAACGGGCGGCACATCACCGGCGTCGGGAAGGTGTTGTCGACGATCAGGGGCACGCCGTGCGCGTGCGCCGCGGCGGCGAAGCGCTCGATGTCGAGTACGGCGAGCGCCGGGTTGGCGATGGTCTCGCCGAAGACGAGCTTGGTGTTGGGCCGGAAGGCAGCCTCAAGCTCCTCATCCGTGCAGTCAGGTGCCACAAAGGTGCAAGTGAGGCCCATGCGACCCATGGTGTGGGCGAGAAGGTTGTAGGTGCCACCGTAGATGGCGGAGCTCGCCACCACGTGATCGCCCGCGGCAGCCAGGTTGAAGATGGCGAGGAAGTTCGCCGCCATACCGGAGCTCGTCAGCATGGCCGCGGTGCCACCCTCGAGCTCGGCGATCTTCGCCGCGACGAGATCGCAGGTGGGGTTCTGGAGACGGCTGTAGAAGTAGCCGGACTCTTCGAGGTCGAAGAGCTTGCCCATGTGCTCGGACGTGTCGTACTTCCAGGTGGTGGACTGCCAGATCGGCACCTGGCGCGGCTCGGCGTCGCCGGGGCGATAGCCACCCTGCACGCACACGGTCCCGACGGTCTTGGCGGCGCTATTGTTGGTGGGCTGCTCGCTCATATGTAACTCCCTCGGTTTGGCGCTGTTTGCATGCCCCTGAGAATAGGCGTGCGAATGCCCAGGTACAACCTAGTATTTTGGTGGGATTTGCACCTCGGTGGCCAGCCCAGTCTTGGCTTCCAGCGCATGTGCGGCTAGGGCGCGGCCTTTCCCCGGCGCGCGCAGATACGGCTGGAGCGTCGCCCTCCCCCCCGGCGCGCGCGAACACGGTTAGAGCAAGGCTTTGGTCCCCAGCACGCGCAGACATGACTCGTCAATGCGCTCCCGAGAAAGAATGCCACTCGCGACCGCATCGAGAACGCCCTGGTAAGCAGCATCGAGGTCCTCCGGCATGAGAATCATGTCTCCCCCAGCCTCGAGGAACCTGACGGCCGCCTCCGCCGGCGAAAAGCGCTCGGTCACAGCTCCCATCTGGAATGAGTCCGAGATGATGATGCCGTTAAATCCCAGCTCACGGCGCAAGGTCTCCCCTATCATCATGCGAGAGAGGGATGCGGGAAGATCGTCCGCTGCGACGTTGGGCGTCTTGATATGACCCACCATGACGAGGGGCACGCCGGCGGCGACGGCACGGCGAAACGGCTCGAACTCGCACGAATCAAGATCTTCGCGAGTACGCGTCGACACCGCCTCTCCCGTGTGAGAATCGGCGTTCGTGTCGCCGTGGCCGGGAAAGTGCTTGACGCAAGGAAGGACGCCGGTCGCAAGCATCGCGGTTGTCTCGGCGGCAACCATGTCTGCGACCAAGTGCGGGTCCGTGCCGAAGGAACGCGACCCGATAACCGTGTTCTCGGGGTTGGTAAGCACGTCCGCAACCGGCGCGAAATCGACGTTAAAGCCAATTTCATGCAAGTAGGAACCTATGTCCGTGCCCACTCGCTCAGCCTGGGTCACGTCTCCTGAGGCTCCGATGGTCGCCATATGGGGGAAGGTCGCGACGTCGAAGGCTGGTGAGTTCGCGACGCGGGACACAAGCGGCCCGCCTTCCTCGTCCACACCGAGAAACACGGGGATACCAGCGGCTACTTCCGTCGAGAAACGAACCATGTTCGCAAGCATCTCGCGAAGCTGTCCCGCCGTCTCGATGTTTTGCGAGAAGCATATGACGCCGCCCACGGGCAGGGTGGCGAGGGCGGCCTCCATAGCCCCGCCAGCTTCGGTCGCGCAATCCGTGCCCATAAGCTGCTCGGGCGTCACGAAGAAGAGCTGTGCCACCTTCTGCTCGAGCGTCATGGTTCCGAGGATTCGCTCCGCGACTGAAGAATCCGGCATCGCGGGCGCCATTGTTGCGGGCGCCGGTGCCACGGACGCCACCGTGCCCGGCGTCGCGACACCCTCAGGGTCTTGGCCAAGGCCGCAGCTTGAAAGTGCGACCGACGCCCCCGCAAGGCCGAGCACACCGAGAATCTCCCTGCGCGTAAGCTCGTTCTTCGCCATTTCCCCTCTCACATCCCCTCTCGTTCGCATCTCATTCGAGCCGCACGCGCTCTCAGGAGCGCAGAGCGTTCGCAACCATACGCCCGCCCCTCATCGCGCGGTTCCGGACCGCCGAAGAGGCGTCCCCATCACGCGCACTCTGTCCGCCGAAGAGGCGTCCCCAATCGCGCGCGCCCGAACTGCCATAGAAGAGCTCCCTCATTATCATCGCGTTCCATCTTGACGCATGCGGAGCTCTGCAAGCGCGAGCGTGTTACCCTCGATTGGTGATTAGACCTGAGCGACGGGGAGATGCACATGGCACAAGGGGCGGATATCGAGCGCGAGGAACGCGCCGCAAACATGATCATCGCGAGGCAGGTGGAGACGAGCGACTATGTCATCGACCGTCGTCGCTGGTACCACGCCCATCCCGAGATTGCCTATCACGAGGTTGCCACCACCGAGCAGATCTGCGCAGACCTCGAAACTCTGGGTATCCCCTACGAGCGCCCAACGGCAACCGGCGTCGTGGCGACCATCCGCGGCACCGCCCAGAGCGCCTATGGCACAGACGGATCGGCGCGCCGACGCATCATGCTCCGCGCCGATATCGACGGCCTCCCCGTGGCGGAGAGGACCGGCGAGCCCTTCTCGTCAGAAAACGACGGATTCATGCACGCCTGTGGCCACGACTGCCACATTGCGATGCTCCTGGGCGCCGCTCGCCTCCTCGCCGGCATGACCGACGAGCTCGAAGGCGAAGTTCGTCTCGTCTTCCAACCGGCCGAGGAGGGCGGCGACGGCTCCAAGACCATGATTTCAGCCGGAGTCCTCGAAGGTGTCGATGGCGTCTTTGGCATGCACATCTGGAGCGATGTTCCCGCAGGCAAAGTCTCCGTAGAAGCCGGTCCACGCATGGCAGCGACTGACTGGTGGCGCATCGACGTCACCGGCCGTAGCGCCCACGGCGCCATGCCCAACCAGGGCGCCGACGCGGTGCTCGCCGGAGCCGCCATCGTGGAGAGCCTACAGGCGATCGTGAGCCGCAACATGAGCCCCTTCGAGCCCGCCGTAGTGACGGTGGGGCAATTCCATGGCGGCACGGCACGCAATGTCATGGCCGGCAGCTCTTGGATGGAGGGAACCGTCCGCACTTTCCACGAGGACGCCCACGAGCTGATTCCCAGCCTCATGGAACGCATGGCAAACGACATCGCTGCGGCGTTTGGCTGCACGGCAAAGCTCACGTATGAGAACGCCCACTCCACCGTCGTGAATGAGGCCGCCGCGAGCGAGCGCGCCATACGCGCAGCCAGCGAGGTGCTTGGCGAAGACGCGCTCGTTCGCTACCAGGGCTCCATGCCCGGCGAGGATTTCTCCGAGTACCTGAAGAGGGTTCCGGGCGCATTCGCGTTTCTCGGCAGCGGCACGGCAGATCCCAACGGCAAGGTCTGGCCGCAGCACAGCTGCTTCTATGACCCCGACGAGTCCGTCCTCGTGCGTGGCTCCATGCTCGCTGCCCAGTACGCGGTCGACTTCCTCGCCGAGTAAGGCAAGTCCGGGCGACGCAGGCGCAACGAGTCCGAGCTCGCGCAAGCCTGGACGACGCAGGTGAAACGAGCCCGAGCTCGCGCAAGGTCACGCACGCACACAGGCCCAACATCAAACGAAGCGCCGCATGTCAGCGAGACATGCGGCGCTTCGACGTTTTCCACGGCGCGAGCCTGCGCTATTCCTTCTCCTCGCCGGAGATGAGGCGCTGGTACATCGTCTCGTTCGCAGCGAGCTCCGCAGTATCATCGAGCGGCTCGAGGGAGCCGTCGCCGTACTTGCGCTCGAGCGCACGCGAAATGAGGTAGTCCGCCACGCCGGGGTTCTTGGGCAGCAGCGGGCCATGGATGTAGGTGCCCACGACGTTCTTGTAGAGGCACCCCTCGTACCCAGTCTTTCCGTCGTTGCCATGACCATGAATCACACGGCCCAGAGGCTCAACACCGGCACCCAGATGCGTGCGACCGCCGTGATTCTCGTACCCAACGATGGAACGGTCCACGATGCGACTCTCGATGGCAATGTTGCCGATGAGACGAGGCGCGCCGCGATCCGTGTAGAGGTCGACGAGCGACAGACCCTCGACTTCCTCGTCGCCCATGAGGTAGGAATGGCCAAGAAGCTGGTAGCCGCCGCAGACGGCACCAAGGGCGCCGCCGTCTTCGACGAAGGAGACGAGCTCCTCGCGCTCCGCCAGAAGATGCTCGCAGACGATCCTCTGCTCACGGTCCGAGCCGCCGCCGATGAATGCGATATCCACATCCGAGAAGCTCGGGCGGTCGTCGATGTGGACCTCCTCCACCTCGCAGCGAATGCCACGCCACTCGAGGCGCTTGCGCAGCACAAGGATATTGCCGCCGTCGCCGTAGAGGTTCAGGAGCTCAGGATAGAGATGCGCGATACGCAGGGATTTTTCGCTCACAGTCGCTCCCCCATCTGCTCGAGCTCCGCCTTCGCGGGCCACAGGGCCGAGTAGTTCGTCAGGACATACAGGGGGCGATCCAGCGGCAGGTCTGCCACGGCATCGAGCGCCTCGCGCACGGTCAGCGCGATAGGAGCCGAAATCCCCGCGTACTTCAGGCGAACGCGAACGTCATCCGCACGGTGGCCGCCAGCAACAACGGTGAGGTCATCAGGCTCGACGACGCCGCCACACTCGCGGGGACTCCCCACAGCGAGACGCTCGAAGTCGACGTCCCAGATCCAGGAGATGTCCTTACCATCGTTGGGGTTGTCGTTGATGACGAAGAAGGCCGCCTTCTTGCGGTCATCCGCTAGCATGAGCGATATGTTCTGGTTGAAACCCGTGGGGTTCTTCGCCAGATTGAGAATCACATCGCGCCCGTCGACGCGGAAGTGTTGGAGGCGACCGTTCTCCGGATGATATGCGTCAAGAGCGGCCTGGAACTGCTCGGGCGTGGTGCCGGCAAGAGTCGCGCCCACAAAGGCGGCAAGCAGGTTATAGACCATGTACACGCCGCCGAAGCTCGCACTCACGCGCACGGGCTTATCAAGACCCACACCGCTCACGTCGAAGGAGACGCCCTCGCGACCGACCTTGACGCCAGTGGCGCGCCAGTCAAGCTCGGGACGGCAGAAGTCTCCCTTGGGGCAACGGAAGGCGCCCAGCTGGGCGTAGGCACGGTAGTCATAGGCGAGCTCCGTGCCGCAAACCTGGCAGAAGCGCGCCTCGGGCACGCGGTCCGCCGGCAGGTGGAGGTCCTCGCCGATGCCAAACGCCAGCACCTTGGTGCCAGCCTCACGTGCGCGACGTGCGACGCCCATAACGAGGGGGTCGTCACCACAGGCCACAAGTGTGGTCTCAGGCGAGGCAGAGAGCGCGGAGACGATGACGTCCTGGACGCGCTCGATCTCGCCAGCACGGTCGAGCTGATCGCGGAAGAGGTTCAGGAGCACGAGGTAGCGTGGGCGGAGCTCGGGCAGGATGTTGATCGTGGAGAGCTCATCCGCCTCCATGATGGCCCAGTCGGCAGAGCGGCCGGAAAGGAGGGCCGCCGCGACGCCAGGAGCCATGTTGGCACCAACGCGGTTGCACAGAACGCGGGCGCCACTTGCCTCGACAGCACTCGCGAGCACGTTGTTCGTGGTCGTCTTGCCGTTGGTTCCGCACACGACGATGGCACCCTGCGTGAGCTTTTTGGCGGAGTGTGAGATTGAGGCAGGATCGATGGCGAGTGCGATGCGGCCAGGCAGCTGCGAGGCGGAACGGCCCGCCATGTGCAGTGCGCCGGCGCAGGCGCGGCCGAGACCCTGCGCGAGAGAGGCTCTGAGACCCACGGCCTACTCCGCCTCTTCCTCGTCGTGGCTGCCGCCCTGCATGTTCTCGTACTCCTCGGGAGTGAGAACGTCCTCGATGCGCAGGTTGACGCCTCCAACCTCAAGGCCCGTCATCCCGACGACCTGCTTGACGACGACCTTCTTGACGTCCTCGAAGACCTGCGGGGCGAACGCACCATATTCGATGAGCACGGAGATGTTCACGCGAACAGAGCTGTCCGGCATGACCTCGACGGAGACGCCCTTCGTGGGGTCCGCCGCGCCAAAGGTCTCCTGGACGCGGTTGATGAAGCCGCCCTTCATGCCAAGGACGCCCGGGACGTCACGCACGGCAATGGCGACGATCTTCTCGATGACACCGTTGGAGAAGGTGAGCGAGTCTTCGGAATCAAGGTCCTCATCGGCATCGGAGAAGGTGAGGTCACCCTCCTCGGAGGTGGCAAGCGACGTAGTGCTGGCCTCCTCGGCGGGAGCCTCGGTCGTCTCCTCGACGGTTTCCTCGGTGAGCGGGGCCTCGACCTCAGGCTCCTGCGCGATGGTGGGCTTCGTGCTCATGTTGGCTCCTATCCACCGGGATTTCCCGGCAATCACGGGCGTGACCCTTAGCGGGCGCCCTAGCGCTTCTTCATCAGGTTCTGGATAAAGCGAACGATTTTGGGTTCGCCGTCAAGGTACTGGCCGCAGGCGATGCCGACAACCACGAGGATGGCGATGACCAGGGTCTTCAGGACGCCAATCGTAAAGAGGAGAAGCGCCACGACAAGACCGGTCACGCCGCCAAGAACCGCATTGCGACTATTGGGGAACGTCTCGTCAAGCCAGTGCGAGGCACGCGCAAGGACTCCAGGCTGCGCCGCGGGCTCGGGGCCACTCGCAGACTCCGCCGCATCGCCCGAAGTCTGCGCGGCAGAGGTCTGGGCACCAGCGGCATTGGCTGCAGGCGAACCGTTGGTTGTCGCCTTACCTGACGAGGCGGAAGCAGGCGCATCCGCTGGCTCGATGCGACAAGTGAGCTTCTCGGACATGTCTTACGCCTCCTTCTCGACGCTCATGGGAATCGTGATGTCACCCGTGGACTCTGCGGACGCGGCCACGGACGCGGCCTCAGCGGGCTGGTGCTCGGAAGTACCCTCGCCTTCGTCATCCTCCTCAACGGGAACAACGAGGGATGTACCACGCTGCGGCTCGAGGAACTCAACGTTGATATCCCCCAGGCATTCGCCGCACATGGCGGAGAGTCCGGTGACGAGCGCCTCGTGGAGCACCGGCGCCTCGCTCGTGATATCGACGGACTCATACGGCATCACATGTACGTCAACGGTGACGACGCCGTGCTTTGAGGCGCGGACCTCCACATCCTTGGCAATGCCCAGACCAAGGGCCTCCACGATGTGGCCCGCTTGCGAGGCAACGGCGTTGCGAGTCACCGTGATGGCGCCGCCTTCGATAGTCATGACGGAGATGGCGGCCTTGGGGCGGCGCGAGAAGATCGAGCGCAGCAGGTTGAAGACGAGCCACGCCGCCGTCATGCCAAGACAGACCTCAAGCGCCACATAGGCCGCGTCATACGACAGAAACGCGGAGATTTCCGCCTCGCCGATGCCAAACGCAGGCAGGGCGAGCATGGCGAGGGCAAAGAGCCCCGCCAGCGAGAACAGGAAGAGAACGATGCGCTTGAAGCCACCCATGAGCACCCTTTCTAACAAAAAGCGCCCCGGCCTCCCGACCAGGGCGCGTCTTGCTCTAGAATACCCCGAACCCCTGACACGATACATACCGGGCGGGGATTAGAACCGCTTGGGCGAGGTCTACTCGTCCTCCTCCAGGGCGGCGGCGATCTCGTCGGTCACGTCCATGGTGTGGTAGACGTTCTGGACGTCCTCGAGCTCCTCGAGACGGTCAACGAGACGCTGGACCTTCTTGGCATCAGCGACGGTGACGGTCGTCGGGGTGGTGGGGACCATGGTCAGCTCGGAGCCCTTGACCTCGATGCCCTGGGCCTCGAGAGCCTTCTGGACATCCTGCATCTTGTCATAGGCGGTCCAGACGACCCACTCCTCGCCGGCGTCCTCGTAATCGTCTCCGCCAGCCTCGGCGACGGCCATCATGAACTCGTCCTCGTCGACGGCGTTCTCCTTGTCGGCGACCTTCTTGTCATCGGACTTGATGATCTTGTCGACGGCGATGGAGCCCTTGCGCTCGAACTGGAAGGCAACGGAGCCGGTGGTGCCCAGAGAGCCGCCGGAGTGCGTGAAGGCGGAACGGACGTCAGCAGCAGTGCGGTTCTTGTTGTCAGTCAGGCAGTCGACGTAGACGGCAACGCCAGCGGGGCCATAGCCCTCGTAGGTGACCTCAGAGTAGACCGCGGCGTCAGCGCCAGCGCCAAAGGCCTTGTCGATGGCGGCCTTGATGCGGTCCTTCGGCATGGAGGACATGCGGGCCTTAGCCACGGCAGCAGCCAGGGAGGCGTTGTTCTCCGGGAGCGGGTCGCCGCCGAGCTTGGCCGCAACGGTGATGTTGCGGGAGAGCTTCGAGAACAGCGCGGAGCGCTTGGCGTCCTGCGCGCCCTTACGATGCTTGGTGGTTGCCCACTTAGAGTGTCCGGACATTCACGTCTCCTTCTTGTACACAGCGCCGGTCCCTCTGGCCAGCGCCCATACTGCAAGCTAGCGTGTGCACGGTCTAAGGCACATGCGCACAACTAGTGAACTTTATCACTTTTGCAGGGTCGCATACGTCATCTGCGGACATATCTTTGATCGGCTTGATTACGTCACAAAATTCGAGCGCGAATGCGGACACCCCTACCCTACGTGCCCAATCTGCGGACGCTTGGCCCGCACCGCCCACACAAGCACGACGATGCCGAGCAACACGAGCGGCAGGCTCAGGAGCTGGCCCATCGTGATGGGCCCAAGCAGGTAGCCAAGCTGCGCGTCAGGCACGCGGACGAACTCGATAAGGAAGCGGAAAACGCCGTAGAGCACGAGGAACGTCCCCATGAAGGTGCCCTGCGGGTGAACGGGCCTGCGTCGACTCATCATCCACAGTACGCAGAAGATGACGAGGCCCTCGAGAATGGCCTCGTACAGCTGGCTGGGATGGCGTGCAACGTTACCGCCCGTCTCGAAGACCACGCCCCACGGAAGGTCCGTGGGCTTGCCCCAGAGCTCGCCATTCACGAAGTTGGCGCAACGACCGAAGAATAGTCCCAGGGGCGCGCCGATAACGCCGAGGTCGCAGACTGTCGGGACGGAGAGATGGCAGGAGCGGCACATGAGCGAGCCACCAATGACGGCGCCCACGAGGCCACCGTGGAAGCTCATGCCGCCCTCGTTCAGGGCGAAAATCTTCAGCGGGTTGGCGAAGTAGTAGCCGTCGCCGTAGAAGAGCACGTAGAACAGGCGGGCGCCTATGATGATGCCCCACGCCATCGCAACGATGAGATTCGCGACCTCGTCCCCGGTGATATCCAGGCCCCAGCGGCGCGAGACGCGGTAGATCACGATGCCCGTCAGGACAAAGCCCGCAAGGTAGGCAAGCGCGTACCAGTAAATGTGGAGGGGCCCAATCGAAATCGCGACGGGATTGAGGCTGTGGTAAAGCTCGTTGAGCATGTAACTCCTCGAAACGATATTTGAGCGCCGGGCCGACAGGGCGCACGCAGACGCGGCGCAACAGACGGGGCGCACGCGGATGCGGCGCACGCAGACGCGGCACACAAGGCACCATCAGGAACGTGCCTCAGCGCGGGGCGATACGGCCGTCTTTAGCGCGTGGGCATATGGAGGCGACCCAGGGCTCGATCCCCTGACGGCACACCAGAGGCCGTCTTTAGCGCATGAGCGTATGGGCGGCAGCAGCGCCGCGCTGACCCTGGTAGTGGCTGCCGAGACCGGCAGAGCCATACGGACGCTCGGCCGGGCTCGACATGCGCTCGAAAGACATCTGCCCGATACGCATGCCCGGATGAAGCACGATGGGCAGCGTGGCGACGTTGGAGAGCTCAAGCGTGATCTCTCCATCCCAGCCCGGGTCGACATAGCCAGCGGTTGAGTGAATCATGAGGCCGAGGCGGCCCAGCGTCGATTTGCCCTCGAGTTTGCCGAGGATGTCATCGGGCACGGCGATGCGCTCGAGCGTCGTGCCAAGCACAAACTGCCCAGGATGCAGCACGAACTGCCCGCCCTCGGGGACCACAACCTCCTCGGTGAGGTCCGGCTGGGGCAGCGTCGGGTCGATGTAGGCGTGCGTGGAGTTGCGGAAGACCCTGAAGCTCGAGCCAAGACGCACGTCTACCGAAGCCGGCTGGACATCCTCTATGTCGAGCGGCTCAATGACGATACGGCCGGCGGTCATCTCGGCCTTGATGTCGCGGTCTGAGAGGACCACCTACATCACCGCCCTCACACCGGTAACGCCGGGAACGTTGTCTTTGAGCACGCGCTCGATACCCTGAGAAATCGTGACCTCGGAGAGCGAGCAGCCCGCGCAGGCACCCGTCATCTCGATGGTGACGACGCCGGTCTCGTCATCGACGCCAACGAGGGCGCAGTCGCCGCCGTCCGCCTGAAGACTCGGACGCACTGCATCGAGCACGACCTCCAGAAGGTCCTTGTCAATCGCCATGTCTCCTCCTTGCCGTTCGCGCGAGGCGAGCAGGCGCGAGCGCGGCCCGGTTGAGCCGCGGGCACGCGCCGCCCGATCAAGCGCTAGTACATTACGGGGCGTACCGCGGTGACGCCGGGGACGTGCTCCTTGATGATGGTGTCGATGCCCTCGGAGATGTCCGTCGAAGCGAACATGCAGGCGGCGCAGGCACCCGTCATCTCGATGGTGACGACACCGGTCTCGTCATCGACACCGATAAGCTCGATGTCGCCGCCATCCGCCTGGAAGCTCGGTCGAATCGCGTCAAGGACGTCCTCGAGCAGACGGTGGTCGATCTTGGCCGTCTTGTCCTTCTCCGACGCGCTTTCCGTGGTGTTCTCGTTGTCAGCCATGTCTATCCTCTCCCCCGCAAGGCGGGCGTGTTCTCAAATCACTCTTGGATGCTACCCGACTCGCGCCTATCCGATGCCCCAGAACAGATGCCCACTTGAGGCGTGGCGCTCGCGCGAGGCGGGCTTGCGACCCTCTCGAACGGCAGCGAGCGCGTTGACGAGACGCTCAACGGCAGCCCTGGTCTCCGCCTCGTTGAGAAGCGTCGCGTCGACCGCGAAGCGTGTAACGCCTGCCTCGATAAGCTCGCCTACCTGCGGCGTCAGGTCGAGGGGCACCGCGTCATAGATGCGCGAACGGCCGTTGAGATCCGTTCTGACGGGCAGGAGGCGGCCGTCTCGATCGCGAAGCGAGATCATGCGCTGGCGTAGCGCACACCGCGCGCAATCGTGGATGCAACGATTCGCCGCCTTCAGAACGCAGTGCTCGCTCGTCATAACGCGCGGACGGCCCGAGACGATGATGCCCACGGGCACGTTGGCACGCGGGGCGAGAGTCTTGATCTCCGCGAGCGTGAGCTCGGGCGAAAGCCAGATGCCAGCCGCACCGGCACGCTCGAGCTTATCGAGGGCAAAGGCGTTGTGAATGGGGATGCAACCACGAATCTCCGCCTTCGCGCCGCGGCTCGCAGCAAGCGCGAGCTCGGAGACGTTACCCACGGCAACGGAAGCGCCGGCCGTTACCCACGGGTCAATGCGAGCATGCTCTGGATCGCGGCAGACCTCGTCGAGGATAGGGACGCTGCCGGCAGGCCAGACGGGCGCAGGGCTTCCAGGCTCGCCGAGCTCGTCGGACGCAGCATACACGCGCGTAGCGCCGGCGGCGGTGGCAACACGGGCCACCTCGGGCGACGGCGCAATGACGCAGGCCTCCGGAGTTGGCGTCGCGGTAGCGGAGGCGGTGCCTTCCGCACCGGAGGCGGCGGCAGGCATGGCGGCAACGGCAGCTATCGCGGGGACGGGTGCGAGCACACGGGCACGGTCGGCATACGGCGCGAGAATGGCTTCCTCCAGCGCCTCGCAAGCAGCAGCGCGGACCTTGTGCACGACGGAGAAGCCCATGCCGCAGCCCTCGTCAAGTTCGACCTCGATCGAACGCGGTTCAAAGGCCGAGGCACCCATGCGCCCGACATGCTCGGCCAGGTCCTCGCTCGTCAGCGCCTTCGTGCGCGCGGCCTCGACAACCGGGCCCAAAGCCACAGCCTGCGGAAGCGAGCCATCGGGCAACGCGGGACCATTCGCGCAGGTGAGCTCAACGGAAAGGGGCTCTCCTAGCCGCGCGACAACGCGCACGTCGACCGCGCGCTTGCGAACGACCTCGCGAGAAAGATCCGCCGAGCTGCCATCGTGCGCCGCCTTGCTGCGGATGACCCTGACCGGGCAGCCCACCGGCATCGGGCGCGCCACTCGACACTCGACCGTGCCGCCCGCGGGAACATCGCTGGGAACGGTCGCCGTGAGGAAGGAATCCGGGTCGTTGTCCGGACGAAGCTCGAGCAGGTCGCCGGCACCAACGGGCTCGTCGACGCGGACCACGACGGTGCAGCGGGCGCTCTTCTTGTCCTGACGCGGGTCTCGATGGAGGTTGCCCCTTCCGTCCCTGCGCTGGAGCTGGCCGCCCGAGCTCGAGAGAACCTCGCCCACGAGTTGGCCGCGATTGTTCGAGCGTTCGTAGCTCATCATCTCGTCATCAGCGGAACCGCGCAGGTAGGCATCGGTGAAATCGCGGTTGAAAGCGCGCTTGAGACGACGCGCGACATGGGCGGGGACGGGCGTGCCGCCAAGCTCGGCCGACGCGGGCGCTCCCGTCAGCACAGAATCGATCTGTTCGCGATAGGCCCCAATAACGCTCCAGACGTAATCGGGGGCCTTCATGCGGCCCTCGACCTTAAGCGAACCGACGCCAGCCTTCATAAGCGCAGCGACATCGCCAGCGGTGCAGGCATCCTTCGGGCAGAGGGGGCGCGTGCGCCCCGGAGCGGCAATGTCATTTCCAGCCTCATCGACAAGGCGATAGAGTAGCCTGCAGGGCTGGGCGCACAGACCGCGATTGGCGCTGCGACCTCCGGCCATGCTCGACATGAGGCACACGCCGGAGTAGCAGAAGCAAAGGGCTCCGTGGCCGAAGACCTCCAGCTCGACGCCCTCCTCCGCGATGCGAGAAATCTCGGCAAGAGTGAGCTCGCGGGACAAGGTCACGCGATGCGCGCCCTGCTCGCGAGCCCAGGCAACGCCGCGCGCATCATGGACGTTCGCCTGCGTGGACACATGCAGCTCAAGCTCGGGCCAGGTCTTGTGGATCTGGTCGAATAGGCCCCAGTCCTGAATGATGAAGGCATCAGCGCCACGCACGGATGCCTCGCGCACGAGGGCGAGAGCGCGCGGCATCTCCTCATCGCGAACGACGACGTTGATGGTCACGTAAACGCGCGTGCCCGCAAGATGCGCCTCGCGGCACGCAGCCTCAAAAGCATCGAAATCAAAGTTGTGAGCGTTGCGGCGAGCATTGAAATCATTGCCGACGCCGCAGTAGATCGCATCAGCACCGGCAGCCAGCGCCGCACGGAACGGCTCCGGGCCACCCGCCGGAGCCAATAGCTCCATCGTCATCGAATCCCCAATCGCACGCGGCGCAAGCCGCCTTTCGTTTCCAACTTTTTAGAATAACAGTCAGACAGCAGGAGCACATGTCAACAAGCGCCCCTCATTCCGGTATCCCAAGAGCACTCAGGAACGTTTTTCGTCGGCGATGGTCAAAAACACCATCTTGGCGTACGCACGACACGCCATGAAGGGCCTTCGGGGAGTCTTCGCTTAAATATTAATGAGACATAGTCTCATTAAGTGGGCAAATCGCGCCCATTTTGCCCACTTATGGCAACGCTGTCTTGCCAAACTCCATCAAGGGTGCTCTTTCGTAGTTCGCCAATTCGATATCGCGTACGCCAAGATGGGTTTTTTGACCATCTGGTCAAAAAACCGCCTGCCATTTATGGCAGGCGGCATCGCCAGGCGACCGTGACCATGCACCCATAACCGAGACAAACCGCGCGGATAGACGACTGCCTTTTCATCTCCGGAAATTCTCGTCACGCTATCGACGCCCACTTCCTCAAACGCGGAATCAATCGAGCTCGAAGGCATTGCTGTCGGCCGCGAAAACTATCCGAGCGAATCCTATCGCGCTTCCCTGCCGCTTTTAATGCCACCGACTCCAGACGCGCGAACAATTGCGGGTCAACGAGGTCTTCGTACCAGACGTTGATAACCGTCCACCCGAGCCCGACCAGTGAGTTCTGCCTCCTATCATCACGTCCCGCCTGCTCAGGCAGATGATACCTACGTCCTTTGTATTCAAATACAATCTTAAGCTCCGGAAACGCAATGTCGGCAAAACGATCTCCCGACGGGGTAGCGATGCGATAGTTCGCCCTCGCACCAGACAAGCCAAGACCTCCCAGGCGACGCGGAAACGTCAGCAGGGCAAGAAGCACGCTCTCCATTGGGGAATGGCAGCCATCGACAACAAGCCCCATGGCTTCTCGCGCCTTTCCCAGGCCAGGCCTCCACTTCAAGCGGCTAGCAATTCGCCCAATCGACCGCCTCGATGTCATCGGCCTATCGATATTAACGAAGCCGTCCCAACCACTCTGACCATAGTCGAGGAGGTATGTTCCGCACAGTTCAAGACCCACCAGCACAAGGTCCACAACGTCAAAATCCTGCGATGAGGCAAGGTCGAAGAACATGAGTTCCGGTGATTCCAGCAAAACGTCTTTCGACAATCGAATAAGGGACCTGGAAGGAGGGTCAGTCCTCCATTCGTGTCTGATGGCCCACGGCTTGCTCCGTGCCTTATCTGCCAGAATCATCAAATGGCAAGGACGCGACACCTCTCCAAACGCCGCAAGAGCGTCCTCGAGCTCTAGCTTTCCTGGAATTCCGCAACCCTGAAGCGTTGAAGCACGGCACATGTCTAGGAGCTCTGGGGCGAGTTTGCCTCGGGAGCGAAGGAGTTCGAGCGCCGATATGTCGCAGATGCAGATAGCCATGGCACAACGCTATCAGGCTCGCACCCGTCCGCGGAGATCGGGGCCAAGAAAGTCCCACGCGCTCAAACCGAAACCCGGCATGAATCCAACACGTTTTCGCAAAAACGAGCCAAAGTGCGTCAAACAATGAAACTGCAAGAGCTTTACCTGCGACGATACTGGCGATTCATTCCGAGAAGGACGAGACAATCTGCAGGGAATTACTTATTGTCACAGAAGGCCCTCGGCCCCGCTCGCGAACGCG
>OLNE01001236.1_pt1 | contig 19155 bp, 10 predicted proteins | sample 1672431 | NCBI WGS metagenome assembly OLNE01 (sample SAMEA3136685, study PRJEB25190) | human gut metagenome | reverse complement strand
GTACGCCGCCGCCCGCCATCGAGCAGAGTTTTACACCTAATTGGGGATAAAACAGTTGATGGCGGGCGGTGGCATCGTACTGATTGGAATAAACCTGATTCCACAGCTTGCAACTTTGTTTGGATAAATAAATGGGTGGAATAACCGAAAAAATAACAGAGTTCATAAAGGATCTGCTAACAGGCTGGATCACATCAAACCTGGATACCATGTTTACCGATGTAAATACCAAAGTAGAAACGATTGCTGCGGAGGTTGGGAAAACACCCCAAAATTGGAACAGTGGCATTTTTTCCATGATAAAAAATCTGTCGGATAATGTCATTGTCCCCATTGCGGGGATGATTATTACATTTGTACTGTGTTATGAGCTGATTTCCATGATTATGGAAAAAAACAATATGCACGATACGGATACGTTTATGTTTTTCAAATACATTTTCAAGATGTGGGTAGCGGTATATCTGGTTACTCATACTTTTGATATTGCGATGGCAATTTTTGATGTAGCGAATCATGTGGTATCCAATGCTGGCGGTATGATAACCGGTTCCGCATCTATTGATGTTACAGAAGCATTGAAAACGCTTCTTGAAACGCAGATTGAAGATATGGGAATCGGAGAATTACTGGGGCTTGGTCTGGAAACGATGCTGGTCAGTTTATGTCTAAAAATCATATCAGTCCTGATTACCGTCATTTTATATGGACGAATGATAGAAATATATCTTTATGTCTCTGTGGCACCTATTCCGTTTTCAACATTTACGAACAGGGAATGGGGAAGTATTGGAAATAATTACGTGAAGGCATTATTAGCGTTGGGATTCCAGGGATTTTTTATGATGGTATGTGTTGCGATTTATGCGGTTCTGGTAAATGCCATTACAGTTGCGGATAATCTTCATACAGCTATCTGGTCAGTTGCAGCATATACAGTTATTTTATGTTTCAGCCTGTTTAAGACCAGTTCCCTGGCAAAATCAATCTTCAATGCACATTAGGAGGAAACAAGAATATGGCATATGTTCCAGTGCCGAAAGATTTTTCAAAAATAAAGACAAAATTAGCACTGAATTTAACTAAAAGACAAATTATATGTTTTTCTCTGGCAGGAATTTGTGGTGTTCCGGTCTATTTGCTGACAAAAGCAGGACTGGGAACAGATGTGGCAGCAACGCTTATGATCATAGTGATGCTGCCATTTTTCTTTTTTGCAATGTATGAAAAGGATGGATTTCCAGCAGAGAAAATATTGCTTCACATTATCCGGCAGAAATTTTTAAGACCTGGAATCAGGGTCTATCGTTCCCAAAACTTATATGACCGGATTATAGAGTACGATAAATTAGAGAAAGAGGGTGCATGGCTTGAGAAAAAGGCAAAAGAAGCCAGGGAAGCGAGAAATCCGTTCCATTTCCTTAAAAAAGCAGACCGAAAAAAATAAGAAACAGAAAACCGGACTTACGAAAGAAGAAAAAAAGCGTCTGAAAGAACTTCGGATGATAAAAGCGGAGAATCAGAAGAAGAGGAAGCCTTTTACAGCGCAGGATACGATTCCATATAAGGAAATATATAAGGATGGTATCTGCAGGACGGATGATAACTATTATTCAAAAATGGTGCAGTTTTACGATATAAATTACCAGTTAGCGCAGAATGATGATAAAGCGGCTATTTTTGAGAACTATTGTGAGTTCCTGAATTCATTTGACAGCTCTGTTGAGGTACAAATTACATTTCTTAATCAACAGGTGAATTTTGATGAGTATGCAAAAAATATTGATATTCCAGAGCAGGATGACTGTTTCAATGATATCCGGAAAGAATATTCGGATATGTTGAAAATGCAGCTTTCCAAAGGAAATAATGGGCTTGTAAAAACAAAATATATTACATTTTCCATTAAGGCGGATAATCTGCGAAATGCAAAATCCAGGCTGGAGAGAATTGAAGCCAGTGTATTGAATAATTTTAAGGTGATGGGAGCCATGGCAGAGCCTTTAAATGGAGTAGAACGTCTGAAAATCCTGCATGATGTGATGAATATGGACACAAAAGAATCTTTTCATTTCCATTATGGGATGGTTGCAAAAACAGGTCTGCAGACAAAAGACTTTATTGCACCTACCGGATTTGATTTTCGCAATGACAGCTATTTTCGGATGGGACAGACTTTTGGATGCGTGTCATATTTACAGATTACATCACCAGAACTTACGGATAAACTGCTGGCAGATCTGCTGGATTTAGAAGAGAATCTTATCATCAATATGCACCTGCGTTCCATTGATCCCAAGGCAGCTATTAAAAGTCTGAAAAGTACACTGTCAAATATTCAGAAAATGAAAATAGAAGAACAGAAGAAAGCGGTCAGAAGCGGATATGATATGGATATTATTCCAACGGACATTTCTACATACGGAGAGGATGTGGAGGGATTGCTCAATGAAATCCAGTCCAGGAATGAGAAACTTTTTGAACTTACTTTTTTGCTGATGAATACAGCGGACAATAAGAGAAAACTGGACAATATTGTGTATCAGACTGCAGGAATCGCCCAGAAATATAATTGCAATATACGGAGACTTCAATATCAGCAGGAACAGGGACTTGTGGCATCACTACCACTGGGAATGAACCAGACTGGAATACAGAGAATTATGACTACGACTTCTACAGCAATCTTTGTTCCGTTTACCACACAGGAACTTTTCCAAGGCGGTGAAGCTCTTTACTATGGCTTAAATGCACTGTCAAACAATCTCATTATGGTGGATCGGAAACGATTGAAAACACCTAACGGCTTGATTTTGGGTACTCCTGGTTCCGGTAAGAGTTTTGCAACGAAAAGAGAAATTCTCAATGTTTTCCTGATTACAGACGATGACATTATTATCTGTGACCCGGAGGGAGAATATTTTCCGCTGGTAAATGCCTTAAATGGTGAAGTTATTAAAATCAGTGCAAAAAGTAATGATTACATCAATCCTATGGAAGTGAACCTGGATGTTATTTATCATCCGGAGAAATACAGGATTAATGGCGATGTGGAGGATATTGATACCATTATTGCTGATAAAGCAGAGTTTATCACATCTTTCTGCGAGGTCATTATGAAGAAACCTCAAAATGCAGAATTAAATGGTGATGAGGTTTCCATGATTGACCTGTGTGTAAAAGACATTTATAAAAAATATCTTTACAATGATCCAAAACCGGAAAATATGCCGACTTTGCAGGATTTCTATGAACGTCTGAACTTTTATGCACCAGATAAACCAGCAGCACAGAACATTGCCAACAGTCTGCAGTTGTATGTAACAGGATCGCAGAATGTATTTAACCATCGAAGTAATGTCGATACGCAGAACAGAGTGGTATGCTTTGATATCCGGGAACTTGGAACCACACTACGAAAAGCAGGGATGTTGATTGTCCAGCATATGGTTTGGACAAGAGTATCACAGAACCGCAGTCGCAGGAAATCAACCCGTTATTATGTGGATGAATTTCACCTTTTGCTGAACCAGCCACAGACTGCTAATTATTCTATTGAAATGTGGAAGAGATTTCGTAAGTGGGGTGGAATCATTACAGGAATCAGTCAGAATGTAACAGATTTTCTTGGCTCTCTGGCAGTAGAAAGTATTGTGGGAAACAGTGATTTTATCCTGATGTTAAATCAGCACAGCGGGGATCAGAAGATCCTTGCGGAGAAATTGAATATTTCCAAGCATCAGATTTCTTTTGTAAATAACAGTAATGCAGGAGAAGGGCTGCTTTTTTACGGAAATGTAATCATACCTTTTGCAGACAGATATCCGCAGGATACCAGAACCTATGCTTTGATGAGTACTAAACCGGATGAGATTCAGACTTAACGGACAAAAAAGCAGAGGTGAGGTACATTGGGAAAACAAAAATATACGGCGAAAGAGAAGAAAGTCAGCCGTATGACCAGAAATGGTCTGGTTGAGGAAAATCTTGCAACAAAGGAGACCAGAAAAGTTACAAACAGCGATCAGGAGTTGCCTTATAAACAGAAGGATGTAGAACAGGCATTTATTACTTCTGAAAAGAAGAAAAACTCTCATAAAAAAGCTGAAAAGAAACAATTTTCCGAAAAAGTTCAGGAGGGAAATCCTGCCAAAAAAGAAGAGGCTGCAAACAGTCCTCCGGGAAAACGAAAAACACAGGGACGGTACAGATACCGGGACAAGCCTGCAGGTGTATCTGTGGATTCAGCGGTAGAAATACGTGAGCGCAAAGAAAAACACAGGAGCCAGTATCAGCGACAGAAAAAGAAACAGCAGAGACTGCAGTTTGGAAAACTGGAGACAGATGGAAGTCTGAAGAAAGAAAAGAAAACTTCGGCTGAAACAGATGGAGGACATTTTCAGGCAGAGAAGAATGATGTTTCTACAAACCGAAAAAAAGGAAAGCAGAAATATAGCCGAAAAACAATAAAAACTTATCAGGAAGTGGATAAGGCTGCAAGAAAACAGGAAGCTGAGAGGCAGAACAAAATTCCGAAAGATTCTGTTTATACCAAGAAAACAAATGAGGAACAGAAAGCAAAGGTAAAGTACCATTTATATTTCGACAAAAAAACAGGGAAAACGGATGGTAAAAAGAAAACCTTGTCTTCTGTTCCAAAGAAAGCATTAAAAAATGCAGTATATCAGAAAGCAGGCGAAGACGAAGAGGAAAACAGTGCTGTAGATGCAGCACATAAGCTGGTGCGTTCAGGTGAGTGGATATTACAGGAACATAGCAGTCGAAATATACGGAAGAATCGCAGTCAGATACACAAAGAAAACCGTTTAGAGCAAAGAGCCTGGAAGAGTGCATCCAGGTATCAATATCAGAAATATCTGGAAGAACATCCAGAGATGCAGAAAAAGCTGATCAGAAAATTAATACAGAAGCAGAGGATTAAGCGAGAGTATCAGATGGCATACCGGGCTGGGAAGATTGCAAAAGAAACAAAAGACACCTCAATCCGGTCAGTAAATCTTGCTACTAAAATTGCAAGAAAGGCACAGGAAGTATTTGTAAGAAATGTAACTACTCTGATCTCAATGGGGTTGTTATTGATTTTGCTTCTTTCCGTAATGACAGGATTTGCTTCCTGTTCGGCTATGTTTTCTAATGGAATTTCTACGGTAATCGCTTCCAGTTACATTGCGGATCCGGACGAAATTGAAAAAGCAGAGTTGTATTATACGCAGTTGGAAGCCAGTCTTCAACAGAAAATAAACCAGATGGAAGCCCGGTATCCAGGAAAAGATGAATACAGATATAACATTGGTGAAATCGGCCATGATCCTCATACATTGATCAGTTATCTGACTGCCAGGTATGGGGATTTTAAGTTTGATGAGATAAAAGGAGAACTGGAAACAATTTTTTCTTTACAGTACGGAATCACCGTAGAGGAAAAAAGTGAAACCCGGCAGGAAACATCTACAATACAGGTAGGGCAGTCATTGGGAAATGTTGTGACCAGTGGATACTGTAATTGTCCCATCTGCTGTGGCGTGTGGAGTGGAGGACCTACTGCTTCAGGGGCAATGCCACAGGCTAATCATACGCTTGCGGTTGATGCTGCAAACCCATTTCTTCCAATGGGGACGAAAGTAGTGATGAATGGGATTGAGTACACCGTAGAAGATACTGGAAACTTTGCCCAGTATGGTGTCCAGTTTGATGTTTATTATGATAATCACGCAGTAGCTGAGGCACATGGTCATCAGACCTGGGAATGTTTTCTGGCAGAGGGCAATCAGAACTCTGTGGAAGTTACCCGTACAGTAACTGCAGATGTACTGAATGTTTCTGTTCAGGCAAAACCGCTTAGAAGTGTTATTCTGTCCAGAATGGAAGAGGATGAGCAGGAAATTTATGAAGAGGTCTATTCCAACAGAGGAAATTTACAGACATATAAAACTCCGGTTGAGTTAAACTGGTATGCCTATATCAGTACCTATTATGGGTATTCTGTAAACAATGGAACCGGGCAGACACAACTTCACAGAGGTGTGACGATTAATGTACGACAGGGAACAGAAGTGAAGTCAGCGATGAATGGTTTTGTTGTAGATGTAGGATATAGCGGAACTTTTGGAAATTATGTAGTTACGCAGGATAAAAAAGGTGTGCAGATTAAATACGCTTATCTGCAGAGCATTTCGGTAGCAAATGGTCAGGAAGTAACAACAGATACTGTAATTGGTACAACGGGAAGTACAGGAAGTGCAACCGGAAGCCAGTTATATTTGGAACTGGTCAAAGATGGGGAATATTATAATCCTGTTTTTTATATCAGTACCGGAGATAGCGGGCTGTATGGTGGAGGCGGCAGTTATGATGATGAGACTGTGCGGAGATTATTTGCGGAAGCAGACAAATATCTTGGTATGCCGTATGTATGGGGCGGTTCCAGCCCGGAGACTTCTTTTGACTGTTCTGGTTTTGTAAGCTATGTGTTTACCAATTCGGGTGTCTGCAATATGGGAAGACTTACTGCACAGGGAATTTATGACATTTGTATGCCTGTATCACCAGAAGAAGCAAGGCCAGGAGATATTATCTTTTTCACTGGGACGTATGATGCGGGAGAGCCGGTTACCCACGTAGGAATTTATGCCGGAGATGGACAGATGCTCCATTGTGGAAATCCAATTCAGTATACGTCCATTAATTCTGCATACTGGCAGTCTCATTTTTATGCTTTTGGCAGGCCATAAGGAGGGGCGTATTTGAACATTGAACGAATAAAAGAAGAACTTGCAAGAACCTACGTTAAGATTGAAAAGCTACAGAAAAAAGCAAGGGATCTGGAAGAACAGAAGAAACAGGCAGAGGATATGGAGTATCTGAAAATTATCCGAAGCAATGGAGTTTCCGCAGAGGAACTTCAGTTGATGATTGATATCAGTAAGGAGGAACAAAAAAAGATATTGGAAACCAGAGAAAAGGAGCAGACAGAAAATGAAGAAATTTCATAAAAGAGCAGCTGTATTTTTAACCGCAGCTACGTTAGCAGGACTTCCGGCAGGAGCTTTCTTTTATAGTTCGCCCGGAAGTCTGACTGTATGGGCAGATAATGTAGAAGTGGAATCATCAGAAGAAAGCAGCCCGGAAGATGTTGATTTTTCAGATGAATCAGAAGCTGAAATTCTTGCAGATCCAGTGGAACAGGCACAGGAAGATGCAGGAAATGATGTGACGGAAACACCGGAAGTAGGGATTACCTTTACAGAACCCGAAGGCTGGCAGACAGATACGGCAACCGTAAAAATTCAAGTGGAAGATACAAAGAATACAGGTGCTTTTTCTATTGCAAAAGTAGAAGCAAGACTTTCAGAAAATGGAGGATGGTCAGACATAACCGGAAATATGGAAGTATCCATCTCTTCTAATTGTAGTGTTTATGTGAGAGTTACCGATCAGAATGGAAATACTTATGAGCAGAATCGTTACATAGAGTGTTTTGATAAAACAAAACCAACTATTATTGCGGCTGCGAAGAATGGGATACTGATCGTGCAGGGAGTTGATGCGGAATCGGGAATTGCTGCTTTGTATGTCAATGGAAATGAATTCACAGAACTGACGAATAATACATTAAATGTCCGTTTGCAAAAAGCGGATACTTCCTATGAATACTTTACCCTGCAGGCAAAAGACAAAGCAGGAAATATGTCAGAGAGCTATAAAGTAGGAAACCCTTATTATGAAAATCCAGATGCAGTAAAAGAGAATACAGAGGTTTCCGGAACGGAGCAGAATGCAGCTTCTTTGCCAGCCGATGGAACTGCAAGTAAGCCCACCAGTGCTACGGCAACCGTAACGGAACATCAGACAACGAACGAGACTGCTACTGCACCAACAGAACCAGAAAACACAGGAAATGAAACGGATACAGAAGCAGATACCGGACGGGTGCAGGGAGAAAGTTCTGCTTCCGGCATGACAACAGGAACAGTTCAGGACAAAGGGGGAAAGGAATTTTATACGATCAAGACAAAAAGTGATAAGGTTTTTTATCTGATCGTAGATAAGGATAAAACGGATGAAAATGTTTATCTTCTTACGGAGGTAGGCGAAAATGATCTGTTGAACTTTACGGATACCAACATGGTCACACTTCCACAGAACCAGGCTATTGCAGAATCCGCACTGCCACTTGAAACAGAGAAGATCACAGAGATACCGGAACCAGAAGTTACGATCATACCGGAAGAAAAGCAATAATTCTGGCACGATTTTATTAATGCTGCTGGTTCTGGCAGGAGTTTGTGGTGCTTACTATTATTGGAAATTTATGAAAGGAAGAAATACTTCTTTTGATTATGAAGAGGACGAGGACGACGATGAGGAGGAAGATACAATTCGTGAGGATGATGAAGAATTAGAAGAATATGAAATGGAAGGTGAAGTAGAAGACGAAGAATCAGAGGAATAACTTTGTTTCACTTAATTACAGCGACAGGTGCAGAAAGGAGATAGAAAATTGCAGCTTGTAATTGCGGAAAAACCCAGCGTAGCCAGAAACATTGCGAAGGTGCTTCATGCCACAAACGTAAAAGATGGCTACCTGGAAGGAAAAGAGTATCTGGTTTCCTGGTGTATTGGGCATTTAATTGAACTGGCCAGTGCAGATCAGTACCGGAATGACTGGAAAGCATGGAAATATGAGACACTTCCCATGATCCCGGAGAATTGGAAATATCAGATTAAAGAAAGTACCAAAGGGCAGTTTCAGATTTTAAAGGAACTGCTTCACAGAGCAGATGTCACAGAAATTATATGTGCAACAGATGCAGGAAGAGAAGGGGAGTTGATTTTCCGTCTGGTATATAACCAGGCAGAATGTAAACTTCCCTTTAAAAGACTGTGGATTTCTTCCATGGAGGAAAAAGCAATTCTGGAAGGATTTCAGCAGATGAAAGATGGACATGAATATGATAATCTTTATTATTCTGCGGTGGCGAGAAGTGAAGCAGACTGGCTGGTGGGAATTAATGCCACCAGACTGTTTACGGTGCTGTACCACCATCGGTTGATTGTAGGTCGGGTGCAGACACCTACACTTGCAATGCTGGTGGAACGGGAAAAGAGTATCGAGAACTTCCAGAAAGAGAAGTATTATCTGGTTCATCTTCTGATGGATGGATTGGATGCTGTAAGCAACCGGATAAAAGAGAAAAGTGCTGCCGTTCAGATGATGGAGGATATGAAGGATGAAACTGCACAGATTCTTTCAGTAAAGAAAGAGAAGAAAAAGGTACAGCCGCCGAAATTATATGATCTGACCACATTACAGAGGGAAGCAAATCGTCTTCTTGGATTTACGGCACAGCAAACCTTGGACTATACCCAAAGCCTTTATGAGAAGAAACTGGTGACGTATCCAAGGACGGATAGCCAATATCTTACAGATGATATGGAAGAAAATGCTCTTCTGGTTGTCGGGGCAGTAAATAGTATGTTTCCTGAAATGTCAATAAAGGGTTCAGAACCAGATATAAAGAGACTTTTGAACAGTAAAAAGGTATCAGATCATCATGCAATTATACCAACGGTAGAAATTACAAACATGGATTTAAAAGCACTTCCGGGTGGAGAAAAGGAAATTCTCATGCTGATTGCATCAAAGTTATTATGTGCATCGGAACAGGAATACATATATGAGAGTATTAAGACTGAAATTTCCTGTCATGGAGAACTGTTTACTGCATCTGGAAAGAATGTTCTCCAATATGGATGGAAAGAAGTGGAAGAACGGTTCTTTAAATCATATGGGAAAAATGCAGAAAAGCCAGAAGAGGAGGAAAGTGATTTTCCAGATATAAAAATAGGACAGGTATTTGAATGTGTTGTTGTAAAATTTAGTGAACATTTTACAGCACCGCCGAAACATTATACGGAGGATACGCTCCTTAGTGCCATGGAACACGCTGGAAGTTCGGATACGATAGAAGACGCAGAGAGAAAAGGGCTTGGAACTCCGGCTACCAGGGCAGCGATTATTGAAAAACTGATTGAGAAAGGCTTTATTGAGCGTAAAAAGAAGCAGATATTACCTACAGCAGATGGAAGAAATCTGATCAGGATTCTTCCGGAAATGATCAAATCACCAAAACTTACAGCAGAATGGGAAAATGATCTGACACTGATTTCCAGAGGCCAGAAAAATGTAGAAGAATTTCTCTTCGAAATTGAAAAAATGGTTACCAAATTGGTAAGTGATAATGGACAGCCAGTGGAAGAATACCAGAAACTATTTTCAGATGGTCGGAAAGAAATTGGAAAATGCCCAAGATGTGGCAATAAGGTTTATGTGGGAAAGAGAAATTATTATTGTTCAGGAAGTGATTGCAGTTTTACTTTATGGAAAAATAACCGATTTTTTGAGAGTCAGGGAAAAACGCTTGATGAAGCAACTGTCAGGAAGCTGCTGAGTGAGAAGCAGGTGCATTTCAAAGATCTGGTATCAGAGAAAACAAAAAGGAAGTATGAAGCAACTATAAAGATGGAGGTTTCAGAAACCGGAAATCCAAAGTTTCAGTTGATTTTCCCGGAACGGAAGAAAGGAAAAAAGAATGAAGAATAAAAAAAATATGAGAAGATTTTTGTCGGGATTCTTGGCAATGCTTACAGTGTTATCTACAATTCTATCTCCAATACTGTCCTATGCGGCAGATGTAGTGCCAGTGCCAGAAGAGCCACCGTTATACGAAGAGGTAAAAAATGAACTTGATGCAGATGAGGTGGTAAAAGCAAAAGATCTGGAACTGGAAACAGGCAGTATTTTTGAAGTGGAGAAAGATTTTACCGGACTGGAAATACCAGATGAAAAAAAGGTGAAGATCACTTTCCATGAGGCAAAAAATGAGGAAAAGCAGGACTTTACAACAGATTACGAAGATACATACAAAGCTGTTTATTATGTAGAGCCAGTAAGTGGCCACCCAATTTATCAGATCAATCGTAAGCTGATTGTAAAGGAAGCGGTGGTGCAGGTTGCTGAATCTGAGAATCAGGAATCTGTAAGCAACCAGGAAGATGAGAATGAAGCAGAAGGCGAGGAACCAGCCATAGGCACTGCAGAGAGTGAAGAACCTGTGCAGGATGAGGTAAATGTAGAAATTCCGTCAGAGGATAAAATCTATGAAGAAGTAACTCCGACAGAAATTCCGGTTGAGGAAGAGCCAATAGATACACCAATCCCGGAAAACCCGTCTGAGGAAGTTTCAACAGAAGAACCTGCCATAGATGATAATCCGGATACAGACAGCACATTTGAAGAAATTACAGATACAGATCCGGAAGAAATGCCAGAGGCGACAGACGACTCTTTTACAGATGGAACAGAGAAAACAGAAGATGCAGATGGAAATTATCAGGTAAATATTGTTCGTGGAGAGGAATTTCATATTGAGCTGAACCATGAAGATGGACAGTATCAGCCAGGAGAAACCGTTGTATTTTCCGGAGATATGCCGCAAGGCAGCTTAATTGCAGTAGGAACAACAAAAGTACAGGCAAACCAGACAGAGAATACAGAAGATTTATTGTATTCAGAGGTGACTTATCACGAAGAATCGGATAAATTCAGTTTTGAAATGCCAGCAGATGACATTGACCTAAGTGTTTCCATGGATCAGGCAGAAAACGGTATCATGTTACTTGCAACCGATACTCCATGGGATGATGCAACAAATATTGAAGCAAATAAATATTACTATTATTCAGATGGCCAGCTTCATCCGTTTGATACAGTTATGGGACAGGGTGGAAATGACAGCTACAAATATGTTCGTTACAAAGCAGGCGGAAAGACTTATACAGTAAATGCGTATTGTATGCAGCACTCCATGCAGTCACCTCCAAGTGGGACAACATATAAAAATATGGTTGAACTGGATGAGGGCGGAGATGATAAGTATCTGCGGAAAGCTTTGTTCTATGGATATGGCGGTCCAGGATGGGGACATACATTCAATGGATATAATGTAAAATCCATCATGGAAAAATATGGATGCAGTTCTGAGACAAGAGCCATGCAGCATTATCTGGTTGATTATTTATATGATGGCGAATCCGGATTTGGAGGTGCGCTTTCTACAACCGCTAAAAATATGCTGAAAGAGATTAAAGCAGCTCTTGCTAAAATGCCTGATCCGACAGCAATGAAACTTCTTCCAGGACTTTCCGTTAATGCAACGGGAAAGGAAACAGAAAGTTTTACCTGGAAGGCAAATGAAGCATTTACCATTACCATTCATCTGGAGAACGGAGTAAGCCTTGTTAATGAAACCACAGGAAAAACGGCATCTGGAAATGTCACTGTAAAGGGTGGAGAGAAATTCCATCTTGTAGCTACAACAGCCAATATGGGTAGCCTGAAAGGAAAGTATGCGATCACATCTAATTTCCCTTTGGATTTCCATGCAATGCTCTTAAAATTGGAGAGTTCACAGGACATTGGTTTTGGCTACTATACAGATTCCTCTGACCTGCAGATTACAGTTGACTGGCCGGAAGAAGCAGTTATTGAAATTACAAAGAAAGATGGCGATACTGGAAAAAATCTGGCCGGAGCCGTGTATGGAGTATATAGTGATAACGCCTGCACAAAGCTGATTGTTAAGATGCCGCCAACAGACAGCAATGGTTCTTCACGAGTAACTCTTACCAAGACACAGGATACTGTTTACTTAAAAGAGATTACAGCACCGGAAGGTTATGTTGTCCAGGCTTCTTCGTATGGAGTGAAATTAGTAGTTGGCAGTACAACCAAACAGACTGTAACGGACAAAGAGCAGAAAGGAAATCTGACCGTTTATAAAGAGGGAGAAGTTTTTGTAGGAGCTGTATCTGATGAAAATGGAACTTCATTCCAGTATGAGAAACGCCGTCAGAAAGGAGCCGTTTATAACGTATATGCTGCCGAGGATATTGTAACAGCAGGTGGAAAAACAGTTTACAAAAAAGGCGCAGAAGTAGCGAAAAATCTGATCACAGGTGAGAACGGTTCTGTAACGGTAAAGAATCTTCCGCTTGGAAGCTATAATGTAACAGAAGCACAGGCCCCGGAAAATTTTTATAATGCAAAAGAAACAAAAAAAGTAACCATTTCTTATGCAGGGCAGACTGCAGAAGCGGCTTTCTCAGAGACTACCTTTACAAATGACCGTCAGAAAGCAGTGGTGCAGGTGATAAAGAAAGACAAAGATACTGAAAATACACTATCCGGAGGGCATTTTGCTCTGTTTGCAGCGCAGGATATGAAAACTGTGGATGGAAAAGTAGCGGTAAAAAAAGATGCTCTGATTGAGACTGCAATTACTGGTACTGATGGAAAAGCAGCATTTAAAGCAGATCTTCCAGTGGGATTTTCTTATTATGTAAAAGAAGTCCAGGCTCCGGCTGGTTATGTCAGAAATGAGAAAGATACTTATTCTTTCCAGTTCAGTTATACCAATGATGAACAGGCAAAAATTTCTTTCAGTCATACTTTTGTGAATGACAGGGTCAGTGCTGCAATCTCTTTGAATAAAAAAGATGCCGAGACAAAAGAAAATAAGGCACAGGGAGATGCTTCCCTGGAAAATGCGGTGTATGGACTTTATGCAAGAAACGACATTACCCATCCAGATGGAAAGACAGGCGTTATTTATAAAGCCGGAAGCCAGATTGGTACGCTAACTACCGATAAAGAAGGAAAAGCAAGGATAGAGAATCTTTATCTTGGAGAGTATTACATCAAGGAAATTACCCCATCCGTAGGATATCTGGCAGACGAGCATGAATATGATCTTGTATGCAGTGATGAAGGTGATCTGACAGCGGTTGTAGAAAAAGAGTGTACCTCACTGGAAACGGTGAAGAAACAGCCGTTTGAACTTATTAAAGCTGCCAATAATGGAGACACAGATGCTGCATTACTATCCGGAGCTGGATTTAGTGCATATCTGGTATCTTCTTTGGTGGTAAAAGAGGATGGAAATTATGTTTTTTCCTCTGCAGAGCCGGTTGTGATCGGTGAAAATGGAGCAACGGAAATTTTTACAAATGAGAAAGGCTATGTAAAATCCATTGCAATTCCATATGGAACATATCTGGTGAGAGAAACTACAACACCCCATAATTACAAACCTGTAGATGATTTTATTGTCCGGATTACAGAGAATAAACCAACAGAGCCGCAGACATGGAGAGTTCTTTTGGATAAAGAATTTTCTGCAAAACTGAAAATTATCAAACAGGATGATGAGACTAAAAAATCTGTTCTAATTCCGGGAACAGAGTTTAAAATTTATGATATGGATCATGAAAAATATGTAGAGCAGGTAACTACATACCCGACAACTGTTACACATACCTCATATTTCACAGATATAGATGGATATCTGATACTGCCTCAGAATTTAAAAATTGGTCATTATAGAATCGAAGAGGTAACAGCACCGGACGGTTATACCATTAACAAAAATTATGTCGAAATACAGGTGGATACCAATACCCTGTATCAGACGGATCCGGTTTCAGGTGATGCGGTCATTGAAGTGGTATATGAGGACCATTCGGTGAAAGGAAAACTCACTGTACAGAAAAAAGGAGAGGTTCTTTCGACCTATAAGAATGATTTTAAGTATGAAGTTCAGAATCTTTCCGGTGCAGTATATGAAGTGTATGCTGCAGAGGATATTTATACAGCTGATTTCCAGAAAGATGACACAGGAAAAAGAATCCTGGAATATGCAAAGGGTGCAAAAGTTGCAGAACTGACAACGGATGAATCCGGAAAAGCAGAGCTTGATAATCTGCCTCTAGGAGAATACAAAGTTGTAGAAAAGACTGCACCGGAGGGATTTGTATTAAATGAAGAAGAACAGAAGATTTCTTTCGTCTATGCAGACCAGAATACACCAGTGATCTCACAGAGTGCAGAGTTTATAAATGACCGCCAGAAAGTAGAAGTGTCAGTTGTGAAAAAAGATGCTGAAAATGAGAAAGGGCTTTCTGGAGCAGAGTTTGGTCTTTACGCAAAAGAGGATATAAAAGCAGGGGATAAGGTACTGGTAAAAGCAGACGAACTGCTTACAAAAGCGGTAACAGGTGAAGATGGAAAAACTGTTTTTGAGCAGGATCTGCCATTTGGAACTTATTATATAAAAGAACTGGCAGCACCAGATGGTTTTGTATCTTCTGATGAGCAGATTGAGGTGACTGCGAAATATCAGGGACAGGAAGTAAAAACAGTAAAACTGGAAACCGTTTTTAAGAATGAGCCGACAACAACTGAATTTACGAAATCAGATATTACAACAGGTGTGGAACTTGACGGAGCAACACTGACGGTTTTGGATTCAGACGGAAAAGAAGTAGAAAAATGGACTTCTGTAAAAGGAAAAGCTCATGTAATAAAAAGACTCCATGTGGGAAAAACCTACACACTTCGGGAAGAGTTTGCACCATATGGTTATCTGCAGGCGGAGGAAGTGAAATTTACAGTTTCTGATACTGCAGATGTTCAAAAAGTAGAAATGAAGGATGCTGTTCCGGTTGGACGAATCATCATCAATAAAAAAGGTGAATTTGTCAAGGAAGTTACCTGGAAAGATATGCTGGCAGGCGGCATGGACGCAGCATTTGGCTATGTTACAGGTTCTTTGAAAGATGTTACTTTTGAAATTTATGCAGCGGAGGATATCAAGGCTGCAGATGGGGAAAGCAGTGATTATTATAAAAAGGACGAATTGGTAGCAACAATTACGACAGATGCTCTTGGATATGCAAGATCAGAAGATCTTCCTTTAGGCAAATATTATGTAAAGGAAAAAGAGACGGCGGATGGATATGTTCTGGATGGAGAAATCAGAGAGGTTGATCTGACTTATCGTGATCAGAATACTCCGGTTGTGACTTATGATGAGGACTGGCAGAATAACCGCCAGAAAGCAAAAGTAACTGTAGTTAAGAAAGAAAAAAATACAGACCGTGTTCTGGAAGGCGGAGTATTTGCACTTTATACAAAGAATGATATTTTAAATGCAGAAGGCGAAGTAATCCTGAAAGCAGATACCATGATCGAGCAGAAAGCTACGGATCAGGATGGAAGGATTGTATTTACGGCAGATCTTCCAATCAATGGCAACTACTATGTAAAAGAAGTGCAGGCTCCTGCTGGATTTGTGACAACAGAAGAAATCAAGGAATTTGATTTTGCTTATGCGGGAGAAGAGGTTGCAGAAGTATCCTTTGAGTTCACTTATGAAGATGAGCCAACTACTTTTGAAATCACAAAATCAGATATTACAACCGGGGAAGAATTACCAGGTGCAAAACTGAAAGTATCCGATTCAGAGGGAAACGTTGTGGATGAGTGGACTTCCGGAAGCACACCACACATCATTAAGGAACTGGAAGTTGGAAAGAAATATACATTAACAGAGACAATTCCTGCTGATGGCTATGCAACTGCAGAATCCATTACGTTTGTAGTAGAAAATACTGCAGATATACAGAAAGTAGAAATGCAGGATGATACAACAAAAATTCTGATCAGTAAAGTTGATATGACAGATGGAAGCAGCGAGGTCAAAGGTGCTAAACTGTATATTCTTAATGAAAACCAGGAAGTTATGGAAAGCTGGACATCTGGTGATCAGCCCCATTATGTAGAGAAACTTTCAGTCGGCACTTATACGTTGTTGGAGGAAACAGCACCGAAAGGCTATATTGTGGCAAATAAAGTGACATTTGAGGTTAAGGACACCGGAGATGTTCAGGGAGCCAAAATGGAAGATGAACAGGCACTGGGCAAGGTAATCTTAAATAAAACGGATAAAGATACCAAGAAGCCAATGAAAGGTGTAGAATTTGCCCTTTGTGACAGTAAAGGTAAAGTTCTGGAAACTCTGGTAACAGACAGTGCTGGCCATGCAGAATCAAAGAATTATCCGATTGCGACTTTTAAGAATGGGCAGTATAAAAAAGCAATCACATATATCCTGAAAGAAACAAAAACACTGGATGGCTATCAGCTTGATGAAACCGAGCATAAGATTCAGTTTGAATATGTCAATGACCGTACTCCTGTGATTGAATATACTCTGGATCTGACAAATAAGAAAGCTCCGGAAAAAGACACTCCGGAAACATCAGAAAACCAGGGAGTCAGCACTCCTGGTTCCCATGGTTCTGATGCGACTTCTGTATCCAATTCACCAAAAACAGGAGATAATACAAATATTGCTATTTTTGTGCTGGCGCTTGCAGTATCAGCAGGATGTCTGGGAACTGTAGTGACAGTTAAGAGAAAACGCAAATGATAATATAAATAGTGTTCTGGGGCTGTGGTTACTGCACAGCCCCATTTTGAAAAGGAGAAGAAATTGAAATTAGGAGCAAGAATAAGAAAAATCCGTATGTTTCGCAACATAACTCAAAAGGAATTGGGACGCAGGTTAGGATATGGGGAAAGTAGTGCGGATGTGAGAATCGCCCAATATGAAAGTGGACAGCGTACACCGAAGCAGGAAACGCTTATCCGGATAGCAGAAATATTGGAAGTTGATGTCCGAAATTTTTTAAGTCCTGGAATTGCGACAATGGACGAATTAATGGAAACTTTATTCTGGATGGATGAAGAAAATAGAGGGCTTTTTCATCTGTTCCTGCTAAATGATTCAGAAAGTGAAATAGTTGGAATTACAATGAGGGATAAAAAAACAATGTCTTATCTGCAGGAATGGATGGGGAAAAAGCAGAAATTGGGCGATGGAAGAATCACAGAAGAGGAATATCTGGAATGGAAACTGCATTGGCCAGAGAATAAGAGAAAAACAGAATATAAAACCGTATGAAGTAAAAAGGAATTGCTTTGCGGAGAGTTACCTGTTAGAATATTACTGGAGTAACCGTGTACAGGGTTGGTAAAAACCTCCTGGATTTTCAGATTCCGTTAAGGGATACAGAAGAAGGGAGGTGGAGCGAATGGATACATACGAAGTCTTGAGCTTATTGTTCTTAGGCGGTACGTTTCTGATTGCTTTGCTTGCCTATTTGGATAATAGGGACAACAAGCGAAAAAAATAGCCTACCCTGTCTGCCAACAGGATAGGCAGCTCTCTTTGAGAGCAAAATAAATTAAAACCTAATCCAGGAGCATCCACCTTGTGGGCGGTTACTCTTTTCAATTAGAATATAGCATTTTCTCTCCGAAAAGTAAAGTACATTTTATGCAGCCAATTCTAAAAAAGAGTGGGCTGTTTTTTTATTGATAGGAGGGAAGTTTAATGTCTAAACTACAGGACATCCGAAACTTGGTGCAGGAACATGCCGTATCAGTGAGCAGTTCGCCAGGGGATTGGATGGATTATATGGACACAGCATCAAGGTTATATCGTTATTCTTTTTCAGACCAGCTTCTGATCCATGCACAGCGTCCAGACGCAACAGCCTGTGCATCACTGGAACTATGGAATGAAAAGATGTTACGCTGGGTAAATCGTGGTGCAAGAGGAATTGCCCTGTTTGATGAAACCTGGCAGAACACCAAACTTCGTTATGTGTTTGATATTTCGGACACCCACATGGTAGCCGGAGGCAGAAGCCCGTATCTGTGGCAGATGCAGGAACACCAGAGAGAAGAGATCCTTACGCATCTGGAAGAGGTCTATGGTCTGGAAGAAAAGGATACGGCAACCTTGCAGGACGCATTGATGGCGGTCGCAAGGGAGATGGTCAGTGACAATCTGGAAGAATATCTGGATGGATTGGAATATGCAGTAGAAAATACTTATCTGGAAGATTTGGATGAGGTGACGATCCGCAGTGATTTCCGTCAGCTGGTAACAGACAGTGTTTACTATATGCTTTCCAGACGATGTGGGATTGAGCCAATGGAACTTCTGGAAGAAGAGGATTTCATGCACATCACAGATTACAACCATCTGTCTGCCCTTACATTCCTTGGAAATGCAGTGAGTCAGCTCAGTGAGAGTATTCTGATCGATATTGGAAGAATTGTACATAAAATTTCTCTGGAAGAAGCGAGAAAAGAGGTTGAAATTTCAAAGGAAAGGAATTATAATAACTTTACCACGTTAATGCGTGAAACTAAAAACCGGGATG
>OLNE01001234.1_pt1 | contig 19163 bp, 13 predicted proteins | sample 1672431 | NCBI WGS metagenome assembly OLNE01 (sample SAMEA3136685, study PRJEB25190) | human gut metagenome | reverse complement strand
CAGGATCAGAAAAACAAAAAATGAAATAAATAAAACAGCACTGATCATTTATTTGTCCTCCTTATCGTTCTTATTTCCAAAACAGACATCCAGGCAGTACTCAATAAAATGAAGAATCATACAGCCTGCTCCAATCGGTACAAAGGACCAGAAGATCCATTCCGGCCAGTTCAGTACGAAAGTTCTCTTGCCATTTTCAAGCTGGGTAATAACCTTATCCATACCATACTTAAAAAGAATCACTGAAAAAATAATGCTCAGTACCGTGATCAGGATCACTGACGGTTTTTTCAGTTTTTTCGGAAGACGGTCGGTAACCAGTGTCAGACTGACCAGTCCTCCCTCACGGCAGGACAGTGCCGCTGCCAGAAGTGTAATGAGTACAAAGACCGCTACAACCAGTTCTTCTGTAAAAGACCAGGAGCGGTGGATCACTTTACGGGAAAATACATTTCCCACAGTGAGCACAAGAATCAGCAGTGTTGAAACAACCAGTACAATTTTTTCTACTGCTGCCAGTGCATTCATGAGTTTTTTGTAGACTTTCATCTTCTCTTCCTCCCCTATGCTATGATAATGTTCCGGTTTCAGAAATTAATGCATAAAAAAAGTCCGCCCCATCAGGGACGGACATATCATTCCGCAACCACCCTGTTTCTCCATTGAAACAAGTACGATTCTGCAACGTACCGGCATACGCGTCTCCTGTAACGGGGAGCCTCCGTGAAAACCTACTGACTGATAAAACGTTCGGTCTTCCTTCTCAGGGATGATATTCAAGACAGTACGGTCACCGCATCACACCAGCCACGGTTCTCTGAAGACACATATTCTCTGCTTCTACTGATTCCCTTCATAGAATTTACTTCTGTGCTTTTATGTTTTACCTCTTTAAAGGAATGTAATTATTCTACAACTCATTTTCCTCATAGTCAAGAGTTTTTTTATGCAGATATTATGCACTTCTGAATCAGAATATAATAATATATCGAAACTGTCATCGGTGCTGAGTCCGGCTTCCAATCAATGGAAGTACGGCACAGGATATTCCAAGTACAACAACACTTAAGATTCGATGTGTAAACATAATATGCATGTAGGTATGATTTTTTGCACCAAATGCCCATATGTACGGATATACGCATACCAACAGAAAAATAAGACTTACGGACCAGCGATTCCAGCAGCGTTTGCAGAAAATAAGAATAACAACACATAATACTGCAAACAGAAGACTGAGTTTATAAACAATATTGTTCTGAGTATATCCCCTCAGGCATTGAAATACATCATTGAATGAAATAGTTACATCACCTACCGTTGTACCGGAACGGACGCTGATAGCCTCCGAAGCATCTGTAAAATAATTATTTCCTGTGATGATTGTTGCCAGACACCATTTAGATGCCCACATACCAACATATCCAACAGCCCACATACCTGAGTAGAAAATCATATGCCACAGGTTTTTGAGGGGTGAGTTTTCCTGATCCAGAATAAAATAAAAGATCAGCGGAAATGCCAGTGCAACCACCGGGTAGGTAAGGAAGTCCACATAACTGGTCAGCATGCCTGTCAGCATGAAATAAATCCATATGTTGTTCTGAAACCATTTTTTATCATAACAGATCAGAAGTACGATCAATGCGATGGATGCTGTATGAAAAACAGTAGAATTCTGCAGCGATACAGATATGGTCATTGGGGTCATGTAAGTGCATGCGAGCAGATAGGGAATAATGTATCCTCTCTTTTTGCGCCGGTACAAAAGAATACTGATCAGAACCATATAGATCAATATAACCAGACTGTTGAGCTGCTGAATCTCTCCAAGATTAAAAAACAGAAGAAGCGGTCTTAAAACGACCAGATATCCATGCCAGTAGCGTTCATAGGTGAGTTTCTTCTGTTTTTTTGTTGGAATAATACCACAATTCTGGCAGGACTCCTGTTTGGTAGCTTTTTTCTGATAGATACGGTAGTTTTTGACTGCCTGGTCTACGGCAGGTTCATCACCGCTGTAGGCTGCTGTGAGAAGCATGATACAGTCAGTGAAATTATCAAGCATGGTCGTGGATCTTCCGGGAATAAGCTGCCAGTAATTTCCCTGTTGTACCAGGCTGTCTCCACTTTCTCTTACATGCAGTGCACGCCGGGTATCCCCCGGAAGAGAATAGACAGTACAAATAAGCCCAAAACCTAAAAGAACTGTCAGAAGAAATATTCCAATAGTCATACCAGTTTTTTTAAAAAAGTTTTTCATGTTTTTATATTAAATTCCTTTCGTTATAATAGATATCAATTCTTTTTCATTCAGACGAAAAATCTTATATACTGGGATTTTTTCTGCAATACTGGAAGAATGCCTCTTCCTGCTCTGAACGGATTCCGTATTTTCTTCTCGCTATGTAAAACTTTGACTTCCAGCTGGATGTCTCAACCGGAATCGTTACGATATTATGCAAACGTACTATGTCCATATAAGGCAAAATCGTGATTCCAAATCCATTCTCCACAAGACCTGCAACAACCTCGATCTCTTCTGCTGAACACACAGGCCTGACTTCTATTCCCGATTCGGCAAAAACCTGCTCCTGCAGTTTTCTGAATCCGCTGGTCCTGGAAAACATCACCAGTGGATAACAGGAGACTTCTCTCAGGCTGACTGCCGCTCTTTTCTCCAGTGGATGACCTTTGGGCACCGCTGCCGCAACATAAGATTCGCGGATTGGATAATACTCCAGTTCATCTGACTTCAAAAGTTCTGAACAAAAACCTATATCATATTTACCATCAAGAAGTCCTTCCTCTATCTCAGGTGTCAGACGGTTATAAATTACAAATGGAAACGTCACTCTAAATTCTTTTAACATCTGTGGAATTGTCCTCGGTGCCAGCGGATACACACTCCCAATACGCACCGTTTTTTCTTCTGTTCGGAGCCCGGCCGCTCTCTCCTCCATTCTCAGATAAGCATCCAGAATCTCTTCCACATCCTTCATCAGTTCTTTTCCATAAAGACTCAGACTTACATTACGCCCTTCTTTCTGGAAAAGCGGAACTCCATATTCTTCTTCCAGTGTTTTGATCGCATGACTCAATCCCGGCTGTGAAATGTTCAGTGCTTTTGCAGCTTTTCCATAATGCTGGGTTTTAGCCAGCTCTGAAAAATATTTCAGATATTCAATATTCATATTTTCCTCTCATATGGGGGCAGTTACTTATTTTCTTATATCATAGCATAATTCATTTATATTTAGAATCATTTTATTCAGAATAATCATTTGTTTTTATCAATTTTCTTATATATAATAAGCACTGTTCACACAAAAATACCGGAGCAAAGCTCCGGCTGCCATAATACCCTTTCAGGAAAGAAGGATACAAAACATATGAATACCAAAAAATTTCACCTCTCTGGAGAAATCGCACTTCTGATCGTACTGCTGATCAATTCACTTGCTGTTGATCTGATGTCCAAAAGCGGGTTCGGAATTTCAACAATCTCCTCTGTTCCGCTTATCTTCAGTAAAGCTTTTCCAACACTTTCTTTTGGAACCTGGAACTATATTTTTCAGACTCTGCTTGTTGTCACCCTGATGGTTCTGAAGCGTTCCTTTTGCCCGGGGTACCTGTTTTCATTCGTAGTCGGAATTGGTTTTGGCGAAATGCTTGATGTACATAATCTGTGGATTCAAAAGCTGCCTGACACCCTGCCCCTGAATGCTCTGTATTTTTTAGCAGGATTTGTTATTATGTGTATCGGCATCTGCCTTGCAAACAACTGCATGCTTCCGATTATTCCTACAGATATTTTTCCACGTGATCTTTCGCAGATCCTGACAAAAAAATACAAAATAGTAAAAACCAGTTTTGATCTCTGCTGTCTGACAACAACAGTTCTCTTATCTCTCACGATACTTCACAGATTTTACGGTATCGGAATCGGAACTGTTTTCTGTGCATTCCTGACAGGAAAGGGAGTCTCCATCATCCAGAAGTTCATCAGCAAACATGTCGAATTTTATCTTGCAACGGCACATGTAAGAAGAAGCTTTACATTGCATCGCTATATTCACAGCGCACGGTAACCCTGTTCTGACTGTCCAGGGTACAGGTAAACAGACTGAGCGGCCATTCTCCGCTCGTCATATCATCCACACTCCAGGGCGTCAGTGCTTCTATCACAGCCACCTGATACACGAACCGGTTTCCGACTGCGTCTGTGAAAACTACTTCACTTCCCGTCGAAAGCGTCTTCAGTCGTCCGAAATGGGATTGATAATTATGTGCTGCGATCACCAGATCACCCTTATAGGCACTTCCTGTATACCGACACGGTGCAAGCCGCAGGGCCGGGTAACTCCATTCACTGATGACCGGCAGCTGCAGATCAAGCGACGGGATCTCCAGCGTTCCGATACATGCCGCACCACCAAGGCTGCTCAGCGTAAATTCCGGCATGTCCATGTCCGGATCCAGCATATAATCCGGCAGATCCTGACTGAGCAGCATATCTTTCTCTGTGTTCTCCGGCTCCTCTGAAGCACGCTTATTTTCTTCCAGATATTCTGCCAGGATTTCCTCCTGGCTTTGCTGAGCACGCTGACTGTCCCACAGGTTATACGCCAGAAGCAGGACTGCCGCTGCAAGAAAGGCCAGTCCGACGCCAGTAATTATTTTCCCAATTCGATTTTTTCTCTTATCTCGCATTCCTTTTCTTCTTTTCGTCTCCGGAATTCCTTAATACTCTGCCAATCATCAGACAACTCACACCTGCAAGCAGAAGGAGCGGAAGCGGCCACCAGAGCTGTCCTGTCTGCGGAAGCTTCTGCCCCGGTTTTCCGGTATTATTTCCTTCGGTATTATTTCCCCCGTTCTCCGTCTGTTCCGGATTCTTTGCTGTATTGGTCACCATCACAGTACTTCCCTGCTGCCGGATACTTACCGTATAACCGGACGGCACGTCTTTCTCTGATACACTCCAGCTTGCCTGCGAAGAAAGATTTTTCCAGGTATAAGCCCATCCGTTCTCCTTACTCAGAATCTGGCTGTCCACAACCGTTACCTTTCCATTCGCATCCTTCCTGAGCAGTTCAACTGTCACAGAAGTCGGACGTTTTTCTTTCTGATCCTTCTTCCATATCTTCAGGGCGCGGAGCTTCGTCTGTGAATCCTCTGATTTTTCCTTATCATCATATTTTAGCTCTGGAGATATATGGTACGGGTCTTCCTCTCTGACATCCGGAAGTACGATCAACGAAGCATTCGGAATATAGACCATTGTCTTCCCCTTTTCCTGCACCTCAATTGTCTGTCCGGTTGCAAGATAAAGCCCTCTTGAAAGATTTTCAAAGTATGCAATTTTGTCATTTCCTGATTTCTTTACTATATCTGCTTTAATTCCGTCACGACCGATGTAGTCCTCAAGAGCACGTGCTGCACCTTTCCATCCGTCCTGGTCTTTCTGATCCAGAGAAACCTGATAATTCTGAAATTTTCCTGTCAATGTGAAGCTGTCTTCATAATCTGCCACACGATACAGGGAAATCTCCATCCCTTCCGCCGGACAGATAAACGAGATACTGCCTTTTGTCTCATCCGCTTTCTCCGCTGCCAGAACCGGCACCTTCGTCACCATCCCGGCAAGAGCAGCGACAAACGCCAGCATAAATATTATATTTTTGACTCGTCTGCGACTGTTTTTCATCCTTCGATACTTCATCTTCTTCTCCCACTGCTGGTTCTACTTCTGTTTCGTATGGTTACCTTTTTGCTTTTCTTTCTTCTTTCTGGAACGCCGGGTCGACACATCCACTGCAATAAAGCTAATAACAAGCAGAGGAATTGCGATACCTGTTGCAACAACCACTGTGTTCATCTTTGCGGCATCCGAAGTAATCCTGGAATCATCACCTGCACGATTCGCGATTCTCTGTCCACGCACCAGCAATCTCTGTGTATTGATTCCATATGGTGTACAGGTAAGAAGGGTACACAGATCCTTATCCTCTTCAATCTCAAGCGGCCCATAATCTCCCGGCTCCACAATACGAATCTGGTCAATCTCATATGTAAAAACCTGATCATAAATATGAAGGAGAAAAACATCTCCCTTCTGCAGCTTGTCAAGATCCGTAAAGAGCTTTGCACTCGGAAGTCCTCTGTGACCGGAAAGAACACAGTGTGTTCCGGTACCTCCTACCGGTAAGCTGGAACCTTCCAGATGACCAATGCCTACCTGCAGGACGGAATCATCCACTGTGTGATAGAGGGCAAGCTTACATTTGATTTCAGGTATGGTGATATAACCCATCATTCCTGTTCCGTCTGCATTCAAAAGACTTTTATACAAAGCATCCTGCTCCTCTGACGGAGTAAAACGCCCTGCATCTGAAACCAACGTCTGATTATATTGTGCTGCCTGCTCCAGAGCCTGCTTCTTCTCCTGTACTCCCATCTTTTCAATGCGATCCGAGTACTCCGCAACCGCCTGCGTCTGATGCTTCGAATTCCAGAAATTACTTACTGTCGGGTACAGCAGCAAGGACAGACCTGTAAGAAAGATAATTGCTGTAATAATTGTCGAAATATGCTTTCTCATGTTACAATCCTCTCCTTGCTGCTGTACAGGAAATGAAAATATTCCCTGTACAGCAAAATTATGTTGCTCTTTGTAATAATCTGATTCTTTTATAAAATGATTATCTCATTCTTTTCTTTGTGATCAGTACCACACTGGATCCAAGTACAAGAATTGCACCCAGGATATAGATCATGATTGTTCCACTTCCACCTGTGGATGGGAGGATGGAACCAGTCTTGTTCTCGACTTCGACTGTAGTTACCACCGTTTCCGGGGTACCCATAGTAATTTTTCCGTCTTCAGCAATGACTACTGTTATTGGAGCAGACAGTTTGTTATAACCGTCTGGCTGCTTTGTCTCTGTAAGGTAGTATGTATCTGCATCAAGACCTTTGATTGTGAATTTACCGGACTTTGTAGTAGTTATTTCTGTTATTTTCGTAGTTCCTGTTGCTTCATTTTCTTTTGCTACTCGGTAGATATCACCTGCTGTATCATCTTTGCTAACACTTACAAGATTAATTGGATCTGATCCATCAGACTTTTTGCTTAATGTGAAGGTTGCACCTGCAAGTTTTGTTTTGTTACCATCTTTTGTTGTGTATTTGAATACTGGAAGTTCAAAGGTTTTTGTTTTTGTTATATCATGATTTGTTTTATTGTCTTCTCCATACTTCAGCCATGTTTCATTCTTATATTCATGGTTAGACTCTACATCATCATTCAGAGTGGCAGAGTAGGTAACAATGATCTGATCACCGGCTTCAAGTGTGTTACAGAATGCCTGAGTAAAAGCAATTTCAAATGTACAATCATCGGTGATATTAGCAGCATCTGTTATTAAGCTGTAATCATTAGGAGTAGTAAGAATAGTATCTCCTTTCTTCACAGTTACAGTACCGCCAAATGTCAATCCTGCATCCATCTTATCATGCAGTATATAGTTCTGTGCACCTGGCTGTGCTGTGATTGTAGTCTTGAAATTTACAGTCTGTCCGATGTCAGCTGTGTTGCTTTCACCCCATTCATCAACTTCCCCTATTTTAGAGTCTTCCTGAACTTTCTTTTCTACTGAAGGAACACCATTCTTTTCGGCAATTGTTACTTCATTATTTGTTGTAGTAAGACCACAAAGCGCACCAACGCTGGATTCCACAAGATAATAACCAAGATCAAGATTGTCAAATGTTACAGTGCTGCTTCCTTTTTCAACTGTTTTGGAGCCATTATTACTTATATTATTTGAAGTATTATGAGCATATGCCAATGCTTTCTGTGCAAAATCACCAACATTAGCTCCATCTTTCCATGTCACATAACCATTAGCATCAGTAGTCACATAGTGATTGTTTATATCCCCACTCTCAATAAAAGATTTCCACTCAGCTGTCGCTGCTTTATAGGCATAGCTTTCTGCAGTTGCATTATAACTCTCTAACTCTAAAATTCTATAGATTTTATAAGTCTGTCCTGCTATTGCACTATTAATCGTAATTTTTCCCTTTGTAGCAGCAGATGTACCACTTGCCGTTCCCTCTGCGCTTACTACACTTGCCATTCCCAATACCATCATAATAGAGAGCATTATTGCGGCGATTTTCTTGATCAGTTTCATTTTCTTCCTCCTTGTTTTCGCGTTACTGCTCCTCCGAAGAATTCAATTTTTTCCGGAAGAGTAAATCACACCCTTTTTTATTACCTGTTATTACAGGTTTGTTTCTTTATGTTAATCAGTACCAGCAGTCCCGCGAAGAGTATTAATATCGTGCCTGCCAGCCTGTAAATAAGGGATCCATAACTGCCTGTAGAAGGCAGTTCTTTCACACGGCTCTGGTTTGTAACTGTCACCGTGTCTCCACTGACTGCACTGTTTCTCTTTGATGCTGCATCTGCAGTCGTTTTGTTCTCATACGATGTAAAATATTCCATTTTGTTCACAGTCGCAGCTGTGGCGGAATCTTTAATCGGATTTCCGTTATCATCAAGTTCAAAAACATAATATGTCTTTGTCAAATCCAAATTCGTGAATTTTGCTGTCTTGGAGCCTGTCTCTGCTGCATCATATGTAATGGTAATCGTCTGAAGCGGTGTTGCAGTTCCGTCTACATTCTCATACAATCCAAACTTATACGTTCCGCTCACCGGATTCGCATCATGACCACCGGGATCCTTGAACCTCTTCTCCACCGTAATCTCACCTTTGTGATTGAGAACAGTCAGTTCATAGGTTGACTGATATTGTATATTAATCAATGCCTTCCCGGTTTTCAAATCTTTCAACTCCATCCATTGTTTCACGTTTACCGGATAATCTGACTGACCATCTTCTATTCTCGGAACCATAATATAAATTGGTTCACTGTCAGCCACATATCCAGCTGGAGCCTTTATCTCTGTCACTTTATAGATGGTGTTATAATCCATTGCATGATTTTGATCTGATCCTTCTCCAAAGAGAATTTCCCCTTTATCATTTGTCGTTCCTGTCCACACCTTAGCAGTAGCTGGGTCGACTTTAATTTGATCATTCTCCACTTTGCATGGAACCATCTCAAATTCAGCCCCCCGCAATGTAGCAGACAGATTGTTCTGATCCTTCTTGATGATCTTCAGTTTAATATTATTTCCAGTTGTTACTGTTCCACCTGCAGCATATGAATAACTATTCTCTTCCACCTTGGTTCCACTGGACGGAGAATAATGCTCCCAGTATGCTTCATTTGAGAAGCCTACTGCCTGTCTCGGTGGGGCATTTACTGTTGTGGTGTAGGTGATTGTAACCGGCACATTACGAGGAATCACTATTTTCAGCGTATTATCCGCATCAAGCGAAGCTGTATAATCCGTGACAAGAGCACCTGTCTTTGAATTAATTACTTTGATCGTTTCCGTATCCAGAATCAGCGTAGAACTCAGTTTATCAATCAATGTAAGTGTCGTGCCATCTTTTGTCGAAAGTGCCTCTCCGAATTGATTTGCCTTAATTGTGAAATTTATTTTCTCACTTTTCGGACTTGTTGGCGTATATGTTTTTTCAAGCTTTTTCGGTGTTATAGTTGCCGGACTGGTTGCTGTACTGATATTCTGTCCACCTTCTGTCTGGAGTGTAACCTGATTTGTAAATCTCTTTTCTTTTCCTCCAAGCAGCACATCAGGATCTGTCACCCTGCATACAACCTGAACGTCAGCAGAATAATCATCTCTCTTTTTCCCTGCAGTAAAATCACCCAGTTCGATCAGAGCCTGATTGCCCTTGACATAATAGGTTGTTGTCTTTTGAGATCCATTATCTGTACCTGCCGTAATGGTTTTTTCTTCCCAGCCGTCGGACTTGAGTTCTGGAATTTCTTTTGAGGACATTGCATTAAAGTCCTGTTTTCCTCCAACCCATTTGATTCGAATATATGCCAGTTCCATACCATTCGGTATTGTCTCCAACACCCGATAGGTTCCTGACAGTTCCCCTGCATAGTTCACCTTAAATGCCCAGGCCGCATACTGTCCTGCACCCGGCAGTTTATTTGTGACGATTGTACCTCTATTACCCTGATCTGCACCGTCGTTCTTGCTGGTTACTGTTGTTCCATCATAGGTAAATGTCTGTCCAAGCTCCTTCAGGATGTCTGCGCCTCCACACAGAAGCTTCTCTGCGCTGCCATGGTCAATCCAGGTATTGCCATTGTCGCTTGTACTGATATGATTTCTATATGTAAAAGCATCACGATATTTTGTCGGCAGCGACTGAGGTTCTGTCCTTACAATGAAGTAAAGCTTAGCCTCTCCAAGCGTAATCTGTTCCTTTGCCTGCAATGACAGTTCACTGTAATTATCAGTACCTGTAAAGTTTTTATCATTAGTCAGTTCCGATGTAAACTTGTCAGTTACATCTGTAAGTCCTCCAGTTTTCTGAAGTTCCTCCAGACTGCTGTACCCGATAATCGTCTTATCACCCGGCAATGTTCCCTTATAAACTCCTGCCAGTGAATCTGAGTGCAGATAAGAATCTGTCAGACCTGAATCCGTTGATATGGCATCCCGGAAATATGTGCCCTTCAAGATTGCCGTTCCTGATACCTCAATCACCCAGTAGAGTTTTCCATTTTGCCAGGTTGTCGCGCCTGTTTCTGGTTCCTCATAATACCAGGCATCTTTTTTAACATTCATTTTGAATGAACCGGAGACGGTTATCTCTTTTTGGGAATATATATTGCTAATATCAAACCACTGACCATCTCTTCCAACCTCTCCTGACAGTGAAAATTTATTATTTACCTTAGCACTACTGAAATTAGCGTTTGCCGGCATTGCATAGTAGGTAAATTTATATGCATAATTTACATTTTCCCAGCCAAGATCTGATGGTTTCAGGGTAAACGAACTTAAACCGGAAATCTTCACCCATTTTGTTTCTTCTACGTCATATGTGTTCGTATCTGCATTGTACTCATAGGCTTCTACTTTCGCATATCCGATATATTTCATCTTATCATTGGGAGTAAGCGCATCTTTCATTAACACATTTGTCGCGTCCCACTCACCCAGTGTCTGGTTGACATCTACAATATATGGGTAGCTTCCGGCAGGAACAGTGAAAGAGGGGTCTGTCGAAGTATCTGACTTAACAGTTCCAGATGTCAGATCATATTTCACACCTGTTCCCATTTCAATCGTCTGAGCTGACGTGGTTCCGGTTCCGACTATTTTCTCATCCCATTTATAGTTTCCGACCTTTGCACTATCATAAACTCTGTTAAGAGCGTCTCCAAAATTAGAATTCGCATTCGATACATGTACATAATATCGGTTTTTCACATCTACATTGTTTGCCTGCATTGCTGCCAGTGCTTCCGGCTTCACTGTGACTGTATAAGTCGCATAGTAGGAATCACCCGGGTTTACAGTTATCGGTTTACCCTCTGCCCCTGTAATCTTAAATCGAGTTGGATTATTATTTGAATCATTCCAGGGCGTTACATAGTTATTATTACCATTTGCCCAGCTTACAGTATAATCTGTTGAAGACAATTCATTTCCATTCTTATATAGTTTTACTGAATCACGATCGTAATTGATATATGGGAGTGCCTTTGAATCCGTATGAATATTATCGGATTGATCATCCAGATAATCTCTGAATTCAAGATTCTTTAAAGCATAATTACTGTTATTCCTATCCAGATTAAACTCTATTTTATATGTGATCGTATAAGTTCCATCACCGTTCCGAACAATATTTCCATTATGACTCTTCGGCATTGTGTAGTTGATTTTCGGTGTAAAGGATGCCTCATAATAAGCTCTCTCATAAGTTTTGGAATATACGTCTGCTTTATTTTTTATCTCATTGCCGTTTAAACCAACATCATCTTTCAGCTTCACATAATATGTAAGCGTGCGTCTCTCACCTGCTTCCATATCGCCAATTTTCCAGACGATACTTCTCGGTGCAGTAATGTTTGCCGCTCCTGGCGTTGGAACAGGATTTGTTGAATCAGCCGTCGTATTTCCCAGATAGACTTTTCCATGAGTCTTGCCTTCTGCAATCGTCTCATATGGATCCTGATTATTTTGACTTCCTGAAAGAGTACTTTCTGATGCCATGATTCCCACATAAGAAGCCACACAATCCAAACTGCTCTCGATCGTATCGACCACCGAGACATCCGGGCATCCATCTTCCCCTGCCGTCACAGTAATTGTATATGCAAGGTAATTTCCACTTTCTGTGGATATCGCCTGCTGACTGATACATCTTTTCTGAATGTTTATCTTTCCATACTTCGCAACGGCATCAGGGCCGAAATTTAACTGATAGGTCTTATCTGCCGTTGACACTGTTGCCTTACCTGCCCGATCCAGCTTACTCAAATCCACATTGCCTTCTACATAAAAATCACCGGTAATTGTAGTCTCTCCCTTATCCAGTAACCCTCGGAGATAGGATTCATCAAACTTGACAACGACTTTTCCATCCTTACAGGTAACGTTTCCAACATGCTGGTTTCCTTCCATAATTTTGCCTGCTGTTTTTGCATCACGAAGCAAAGTCGGAAGCTGATATGTTAGTGTGCAATTATATAACTTTAGCAAATTATCAATCTGTACATTCTTATATTTGACCTCCAATTTAATTGAAGGGTTTCCAGATACCTCAGGAACATTATCGCTGTTCTCTCCAAATTCCTGCCATGTTCCATCCTCTTTTTTATAAGAAAGTTTGACAAATTCACGTTTGTTTGCACTGGTCTCAGCACTCAGATCAAATCCGTCTGCCGAATTCTGATCCGGTATCGGTGTTGCTGTCGGCTCTGCCGTATCCTCAATGCTGCCCTCGTCTCCTGAGGTGAAATCAGCCTCCTGAGCCTCTGCCATATCTTCTGCAACTTCGATGTTGTCAGCCTCCTGATCAGATGACTCATCCGGCATGAATTCTATCTCTCCGGCATCGCCTTCATCCTGAACCATATTTCCGTCATCTTCCTGTACAGGATTCTCCTCCCATTCTGCCGCATCCGACTGAATGTCTGGAATATGATCAGCTGTCGCATAACATATCTCCGTATGCAAATGTTCCTCTCTGCCACAGATCAGCTGACTGTCCGCGGAATAACATTCCTCTGTATGAACATGTTCTTCCTGTCCACATGTCGTCTTTCTCTCCAGCGTGATTGCCGGAAGGATCAGTACATATACTGTACAGAAAACAACTATACATGAAAGACACATCATTACTTTTCTCCAGCGTTTCAGCCGTGCCTTGTCATTTAATATTTTCCTGATATAATCCGTTCCCTTGTTTTGCACAGTTACCACCTTCTCTTTTCCGGTATGTATCTGATGTCTCTCTTTTTCAGTCTTCTCCTTCGATACTTTTCCATTTAAAGTGGACCTTCACGGTCCGCTTTTTGTTACTTATTTACTGCATTTATCCTGCCTGCTTCCTGCAGCGGCCAGATCCGAAATATAATTTGTCCTTCAATCTGATCCTCTGAAATATCGCCTATCGATGCTGTTCTCGAGTCGACCGATGTTTCTCTGTTGTCTCCCATAAAGAACCAGTGCGACTCTGCCACCTGATGCGGAAGCTCAATATCACAGTTTCCAGGCGATGCTTCCTTAAGATATGGTTCATCAAGAATCTGTCCGTCAACTGTCACTATCCCGTTTGCATCAATATCGACCCACTGTCCGGGGCCTGCGATCACACGCTTGATCAGGAGCTTGTTTCCCTGCCAGAACGCTACAACATCTCCTGTCTTCAGTCGGTTATTTTTTACAGAAACTACAATTTGACCCGGTTCCAGAGTCGGTGACATGGAAGAACCATAAATCTGCAAAACCGGCATCCATAAAGTCGCCACAAGAACAGAAACTGCTGCCACAACGATGAGGACGGCGATTGTTCCACGAAAGGTCTGACGATAAGCCGCACGGCGTCTCAACCTTTTTTGTTCTTTTTCAGCTTCTTTTAGCTCCGGAACATCCAGGGAAGGATTTGTCTTCTTCATCTCACAAATCAACTCAATCAATTCTCTTCTGCTCAGATGCTTCAAATCATTCTTTTTAGTATTATTCTTCTTCATATTTCAACTCCGGGTTCCACTCAATGAAATCATCCTGTTTATATTTGCATGATTGTTCATTTTTCCACAGAAGCCTGTTTTATCCGTTGAATTTTATCAACATATTCAACATAAACCAGCAATTACTAATATTATATATTATATAGTTTTCTATATATTGTCAATTAGCAAATGTCATAATTTGTCTGTTTTTGTTGTTTTCTTTTGCACTTTCGTCCGGTTTTTTGTCACTTTCGTCATTTTCCCACATTTTCCCACAAAACCCATCAAAAAAACAGGAGATTGAAAAGACTTTTTAATTTTTTCAATCTCCTGCATTTTTTCATTCTTTATTATTCAACATTCTTCGTTGCAACAATATCCACACCGGTATCTGCAACGTTTCTAAGGATTACATCTCCAATATGTACCGGTGCCGGAACGGTGATTCCCTTCAGTGCTTTCACACAGTCAAAGATTTTTCCTTTCGGAATATCTTCTTTTGTCTTTACTGATACCATGTCAATATTTCCGCCTGATACACGGACAGTAGAAGTTACAATTCTTGTAGGATTAGTCACTTCTTTTCTTGCGTATATGCCGCCTCGTTTACAGGTATTTCCTGTGACACTGACGACTTCTTCTCCATTCATAACAACTGTAAGAGGGCATCCCATCGGACATCCGATACAAGTCAGTTTTCTCTCTTCCATAGTCTACGCCTCCTCAATTTTTACAGTAATCGTCTGAAGATCCGGATAATTTAAGAGCTGTTCTTTCGTCAACTTAATTTCTTCCATCTCACCCGGTGCAACAACCGGACGTTTTTTGTGGATGACTCTTTCGTCATCGAAGTATGCACTGATGTAGCAGTTTGTGTAAACACCGCCGACACGGAAGCGCACGGTCAGATTTTCGTCCATACGATCTACGTTAATAGTCCCCGGAACTGTGTATCTGACACCCTCAACCGGATTTATCTGAATCTCTTTCTCACCGGCTTTTCGTTCTTTTCCGGCTTTCACATATTCAGCGGCATTTCTTCCGGCAGTTCCGGCTTCCTCGGATACAAAATCAACCAGATCATGTACATGCAGTACATTTCCGCAGGCAAAGACACCCTCAATACTTGTTTCCAGACTTTCATTTACCTTAGGTCCTGAAGTGACCGGGTTCATATCCACCCCCATACCTCTGGAGATTTCGTTCTCCGGAATCAGACCTACGGAAAGAAGAAGTGTATCACAGCTGTATTCTTCTTCTGTTCCCGGAATCGGTTTTCCATGACTGTCAACCTGTGCCAGTGTAACACCTTCCAGACGCTCTTTTCCTTTGATATCAACCACTGTATGACTGAGCTTTAACGGGATTCCATAGTCATCCAGACACTGTACAATATTTCGTTTGAGTCCGCCGGAATATGGCATCAGTTCTGCAACTACTTTAACCTTTGCACCTTCAAAGGTCATTCGTCTTGCCATGATCAGTCCGATATCTCCGGAACCAAGAATCACTACTTCTCTTCCTGGCATATATCCTTCAATATTTACCAGTCTTTGCGCAGTACCTGCGGAGAAAATACCTGCCGGGCGATATCCCGGAATGTTGAGTGCTCCTCTGGAACGCTCGCGGCAGCCCATTGCAAGTACTACTGCTTTCGCCTGGATCTCGAAAAGACCTTCTTCTCTGTTCATTGCAGTAACAACTTTCTGTGAACTGATGTCCATGACCATGGTATTTAACTTATATTCTATATCCAGTTCTTTTACCTGTTCAATAAAACGTCCTGCATATTCCGGGCCGGTCAGTTCTTCTTTAAAAGTATGAAGTCCGAATCCGTTATGGATACACTGATTCAGAATGCCGCCGAGTTCTCTGTCTCTTTCCAGGATCAGGATACTGTCTACGCCGCTTTTTTTCGCAGAAATCGCAGCTGCAAGTCCTGCCGGTCCTCCTCCGATGATAACAATATCATAAGCTTTCATGATGCAATGCCTCCCTTTTATAACGAATCCTTGTTATGATCTGTGACAATTCTGGAATCTCCACCGGATTTTGTAATATCAAACATGCTCACATGACGTTCACGCGCCAGGATCTCCATAGTCTTTGGTGAACAGAATCCTGCCTGACAACGTCCCATACCAGCTCTTGTTCTACGTTTTACTCCATCCAGAGATTTTGCTCCAAGAGGTCTTGTGATCGCATCGATGATTTCTCCTTCTGTGACCATTTCACAACGGCAGATAATATTTCCATACTCCGGTTTCTCTTTGATCAGGGCAATTCTTTCTTCTTTACTGAGGGTATTCGGATCCAGAATCCCTTTTCTTGTTGCAATAAAATCTTCTTTTTCTTCCAGATTCATTTTTTCCTTCAGAATCTGCGCTACCATTTCGCCAATCGCTGGGGCACTGGTAAGTCCGGGTGATTCGATGCCGGCACAGTCAATAAAGCCTTTTACATCCTCTACTTCTCCGATGATAAATTCATGTCCGTCTTCATGTGCACGAAGTCCAGAGAATGAAGTGATCACCTGGCGAAGCGGAATATTTTTTACATTCATTTCTGCTTTTGAAAGGACCTGATCCAGACCTTCTCTTGTGGTCTTGGTTCCTTCTTTATCCTCAATATCGATTGCTGTCGGTCCGAGGAGCAGATTTCCATGAACGGTCGGTGTAACCAGGATTCCTTTTCCGTATTTACCCGGAAGTGCAAAGATGGTTCTGCTTACATGGTCCCCTGCGCTCTTATCCAACAGACAGTAATCTCCTCTTCTCGGGGTGATGTGGATTTTCTTTTCACTCACCATATTGTGGAACTTATCTGCATAGACTCCTGCTGCATTGACCACATATCTCGTCTGGAAAACTCCATTGTTTGTATGAACTTCCCAGCCTTCCTCTATTGGTTTAAGATCCGTAACTTCCGTATCGAATTTAAATTCCACGCCATTTGCATATGCATTCTCAGCCATTGCGATATTCATATTAAACGGACAAATGATACCGGCTGTTGGTGCATAAAGTGCAGCGCAGGCCTCGTCGGAAATGTTCGGTTCCATTTCTTTCAATTCCTCACGCTCAAGGATTCTCAAACCCTTAACACCATTTGCAACGCCTCTGTCATACAGTACCTGAAGCTGTGGCTTGTCCTCTTCATGCACACATACGACCAGAGATCCATTCTGCTTAAATGGAAAATCCAGATCCCTGGAAAGCTGCTCCATCATCTGATTTCCACGAACATTCAGTTTTGCCATCAGTGACCCTTCTGCAGCATCATAACCGGCGTGAACAATCGCACTGTTCGCTTTGGAAGTGCCACAGCATACATCCTCTTCTTTTTCGATCACACATGTTTTTACGTTATATCGTGACAGTTCTCTTGCTGTTGCCGCACCTGAAACTCCCGCTCCGATAATTATTACATCATACATTTTCAGATCACTCCTTAAACTGATTTTTAAAAAGAGCCTGCCAAGTAAACGCATACTCTATGCGCTTATCCTGCCAGGCTCTCTCATCTCATGCCACTACTCTTTTTAGTTAATAAATTTAATCTTCTTTTGCCCAACCATAGGCATATTTAACAGCTTTGTTCCAGCCTTTGATTTGTTTTGCTCTGTCATCGTCAGAAATCTGCGGCTCGAATGTTTTGTCAATTGCCCAGTTTTTGATAACATCTTCTTTACTTGTCCAGTAACCTACTGCAAGACCTGCAAGATAAGCAGCTCCCATTGCAGTTGTCTCTACACACTGCGGACGGTTGACCGGTGCATTGATGATATCGGACTGGGTCTGCATCAGGAAATCATTTGCACTTGCGCCACCATCAACTTTAAGTGCTGCAAGATCGATTCCTGAGTCTGCCTTCATGGCTTCCAGAACATCATTTACCTGATACGCAATGGATTCCAGGGTTGCACGGATAATATGATATTTGTTGACACCACGTGTGATTCCTACGATAGTTCCTCGCGCATACTGATCCCAGTGCGGTGCACCAAGTCCGGTAAACGCCGGCACTACATAACAACCATGAGTATCCTTTACTTTTTTAGCCATGTATTCGGAATCCGGTGCGGAATCAATAATACGAAGCTCATCTCTCAGCCACTGGATCGCAGCGCCAGCTACGAAGATAGAACCTTCCAGTGCATAATTTACTTTGCCGTCAAGTCCCCATGCGATGGTTGTTACAAGACCATTCTTTGAGAAGATCGGTTTCTCACCGGTGTTCATCAGGAGGAAGCATCCTGTGCCATATGTATTCTTTGCTTCACCTGCGTTGAAACAGGTCTGTCCAAACAGTGCAGCCTGCTGGTCACCTGCAGCACCTGCGATCGGGATTTCTCCACCGAGGAAGGACGGATCTGCTTTTCCGTATACACAGCTTGACGGTTTTGGTTCAGGCAGCATGGATCTTGGAATATTCAGCTCTGTAAGGATCTCATCATCCCATTCCAGAGTATTGATATTAAACAGCATAGTACGGGAAGCGTTGGAATAATCGGTTACATGAACGGCACCCTTTGTCAGTTTCCAAATCAGCCATGTCTCAACGGTACCAAATAATAATTCTCCCTTTTCTGCACGTTCTCTTGCACCCGGAACATTGTCAAGGAGCCATTTTACCTTTGTTCCTGAGAAATATGCGTCGATAACAAGACCTGTTTTTTCTCTGAACTTATCGGTAAGTCCTTTTTCTTTCAGGCTGTCACAGTATTCAGAGGTTCTGCGGCACTGCCATACGATTGCATGATAAATTGGTTCTCCTGTATTTTTGTCCCATACGATGGTGGTTTCACGCTGGTTGGTAATACCAATCGCTGCAATATCTTCCGCTGCTGCTCCGATCATATTCATTGCTTCAACCGCTACACCAAGCATACTTGCCCAGATTTCATCTGCGTCATGCTCAACCCAGCCAGGTTTTGGAAAGTGCTGTATGAACTCTCGCTGAGCTACGCTGCACATTTCTCCTTTTTCATTGAACAGGATACATCTGTTACT
>OLNE01001223.1_pt1 | contig 19261 bp, 17 predicted proteins | sample 1672431 | NCBI WGS metagenome assembly OLNE01 (sample SAMEA3136685, study PRJEB25190) | human gut metagenome | reverse complement strand
TATCCCATCCGGTTGATCTGAAAATCTTTGCGGCTGATATATATAAATTCCCCTTTTTCGTTGAGTCTGGCCAGATCTCCTGTCCGGTATATCCGTTCCGGGAAGGCGGTGTTCAGCGGATTTTGCGTGAAGACCGCTGCTGTCTTTTCCGGTTCGTTGTAGTATCCGTCTGCCAGGAACGATCCCCGCACCACGATCTCGCCTTCTTCTCCTGTCCGGCTCGCCCGGGTCCCTTCTTCCGTCAGCAGGAAGGTATCGCAGTTATCACATGCTCGTCCGATTGGCAGGCTGTCACTGTCTGCAAAGTCTCGATCCACCACGTAGAAACTGCAGATATCCGTCGTCTCTGTCGGCCCGAACAGGTTGGCGTACAGACAGTCCGGCAGGTATCTTCGCCAGTAGTTGAGGTGCTTCACCGGCATCACTTCTCCTGCAAAGAGGATTTTCTGCAAATGCTCCGGCCTGGCAAAATCGAATACGTTCCAGTTGGATACGATGGCCAGCGCCGACGGCACCCAGTAGATGGTATTGATCTTTCGCTCGTTGAGAAATTCCACCAGCTTTATCGGGAAGGTAAAATACGTCTTTGGGATCATATGGTACGTACTTCCGCACTTTATGGTCGAAAACAGATCCGTCACCGACATGGAGAAATAAAGTGGGGTCTGGGATCCGAAAACCGTATCAGCGCCGAACCCAAACTGCTCACTGACCCAGGTTGTATAACTGATGACGCTCCGGTGGGAGAGAACTGTGCCTTTTGGCATCCCTGACGATCCGCTGGTGAACAGCACGTAAAGCGGATCGGTGTCGATCATTTGCCCGCGGATACGCATCAGGTGATCCCGGTTGATCTCCCGGAGCACAGCGTCTTCGTATAATATGATCATTTCTGCAAAGGATGCTCCGGCCAGTTTTTTTGCCAGAGGCAGCCACTCGTTGTCTGTTATGATGGCAGCGGGATGCAGGGTTTCTAATATGGAGTGGATCCGCGTCTCTGGGGAATGGACGTCGATCACAACATAGAAGTTGCCTGCATAGACCGCTGCAAACATAGCTTCGATGCAGCGTACATTTCGGTCGATAAGGACGGCGACCGGTTTCCTGCAGCCGATCCTGGCGAGGGAGCCGGCGATCCGCTGCGCGTTTTGCATCAGTTCAGAAAAGGTAACATCCCGCTGCTCATCGGTAAAACCGATCTTGTCGGGGTGGTTTTCTGCAGTGTGTTCGAGATATTCTAAAATGTTTTTCATGGATGATCTCCTTTATGTGATACCACTATTATGAAAAAAATAGTTTTAACTTTAAAGACGGGAAGTCATTAAAGTTTGTTTAAGAGCAACAAAAAAGAGACAGCTGGAATGAGGTGTGATGTGATCCTCAAAACTGTCTCTTAAATCGGTTTGATTGTGAAACCCGGTTGCTATTTCATTGTCATCAGTGTCTTCCCGAACTTTACATACTGTGCCAGAAAAATCACAGCAACCAGATCCAGCAGGGCGTCGGAGGCATCTCCGCCGCCCTTGAGTATCATAAGCAGGGATAACACCAGGGAGATCATCGACAGGATCATCGTACCCCGGGCGACCTTCAGATGAAGGTCGCCCCTTGCATTGCCCTTGACCTGTCGCAATCCCTGGATTCCAACATAAAATTTCAGCACTGCCAGAATGACGCCAAGAACTACAGTCACCAAGAATAAAATCCTCAGGGCTGAAGCCGCAGCTGAACCGCCGCCGTGGAGCAGAGCGATCATATCTTTGTTGCCAAAACTCAGCCAGATCAATACCAGATCCAAAATCCCCAGCACTAAAAACAGCGAACTATATGTATTGAATTTTTTTAAAGTTTCCTCTCGATTCATGATAGATTCCTTTCGCTCAAAACATTTTCGTAAGTCCCGTTATTATAGCAAAAGGGAAGACTGCTGGCAAGAGACGGATTCTAGCAACGCGGACAACATCAATGGCAGTTGATTCTCATTTGATGTTGTAATCCGGGTGAATTTCAGGCCAGGCGCAACATGAACCATGAGGATGGCGGGGTTCATGTTGCGCTAGTTAGATATCCCTGGTTAAATACAACACGAAATATAGAAAATTATACTTTCATGTTGCAGGATCCTTTTGACATGCATTGCCGACAACATCAAACCTTGAAAAATTTAACTTCACGTTGTAATTGTTGCGATTTTCCAGTTGGATTTATCTCCCCGCATTCTGTTTCCTGCGCCACAGCACCGTCGTTCCCATCAGGGCCAGTGCCGTCAGCATGATGGCTGCCCATAGGAGCGGAGTGGAAGCATCGCCGGTCTGGCTGCTGCCGTTCCCGGCAGTTCCGCCAGAGTTATTAGATCCGGCAGTTCCATTGGAACCATTGTCTGCCGAGCCATTATCCCCGGAGCCGTTGTCCCCGGAGCCGCCCGGCTTTTCCTGATCGACGTCCGGTTTCTCCTGATCCGTCGATCCTTCGCCCGGTGCATTTTTCTCTACCGTATACAAAGAAAGATCCGGCGATGTCAGGATGTCTCTCCAGTAAGTGTCGTGGTCGTAGTCGATCGCGCTGCCTGTTTCTCCATCGATCAGTTTCCGATTAGTCTTGCCCGAAAGTTTCACCTGATCGCCAAGAGCTTTGCCTGCAGTTCCGGACTTGGAAACCGATGCACCGCCTTCCAGATAAGCGTCTGCCACTGAAATCGTGCCGTTTCCTGATACAGCATCGCCGCCTTCTCCGAAATGACCGTCTCCGCCGACAGCGATCAATTTGCCTTCGCCTGTGATCGTGCCGCCGTTAAGACGGATCGCCGTGCCGCCGTTGGATGTAGTCGCATCCTTGCCGCCTCCGAAGACCGCAAGCACAGCATCTTTTTCAAGTGTCAAAGTGCCGTTGACCTGAAGACCGGCCTGGCCGGTGTAGCTCTTTCCTGTTGCAGGATCTGTCCCAGTCGGAGCCTCGTCGCCTCTCAGGAACACTTTGCCCTTCAGCTTCACATTGCCGTTGATCACAACCACCGGATCCGTGTTGCGACGTGCTTCCGATCCATTGGCGATATTATTGGTGTTGGAATAGATCTTTGCATTCTCCAGCGTCGATCCATCCTTTAAAATCAGCTTGCCGTTGATAGACGCACCGTTGAGGAATTCACCGCCGCCGTAATCATTGTAGTTCATGGAGAACGTCCCGCCGTTTTCTACTTCAACAGCCCCCTGGATCACCGAATCTCGAAGGGTCAGCTTTGCACCATCCTGTACAACGATTTTCACGCTGCTTAACATGTCCATGTTGACCAGCGTCAGATCGCATCCTTTTGGCAGGATCAGTGTTTGCGGCTGCAAAGTGCCCTCCGGCACCGCATAGCCCAGTTTGCCGTAAGTTCCGCTGGTGTGCGAGCCGTACCACGCTTTTACATCCGCCGGAACTACTACCGTCTGATCCCCGGAAGGCAGAGTGAAATTTTTGATGGCCCATGGCTCCATATCATACATATATTTTCCGTCTGCTGTTTTCGTACAGTTGGCAAGCGTCAGCTGATCCTGCAAAGTTTCCTCCCCGCTGTAAATGCGGAACGGCAGGGTATTGCTCGTTGCCGTCCGGCCCAGCTCGTCGGTGATCGTTACACTGATATCGTAGATGCCGGGCTTTGCAGGAGTGCCTGCTAATGTGACCGACCCGTCGTGGACGGAGTACACGCCAGCCATCCCTGAATCATTGCCCTTTGCAGGATCTGTGCGGTTTGCGATATTGACTGAGGAACCTTTAGAAATCACGCGGATATCGCTTTCACTCAAAAGCTTCCAGTCGCTGCTCTGTGGATCCTGGCCTTTCTTTACCAAGGCGACTTCCACGCTGGCATCGCTGTTCTTATTCTGTGTCACATTGGTGGACGCACCGCTGATGGCGTCATAGCCTTTCTGGTTCACCAGTGCCGATTCAAAACTGCCGACAAGGCGAACGTGGAGCTGCATGTCATCTCCGGGAGTTGACTCGGAGGAGACGGTGAGTTTGTCATCTTTGATGGAGACCTTAAAGGTCAGTGTTTTGTAGCCGCTGGCCGTGATGGTGATCACATCTCCGCTTTTTAATGCGGCAGCCTGACTGTAACTTTTCTGTGCAAATTCCAGGGCACTGTCTTTGATGCGATATTTTCCGCCAGTGGACGGTGTGAAGCTGTAAGCTTTCCACGCAGTATCATTGACGGAGATCTGCTTGACAGAATTTAAATAGTCGGGATCCTGAAAGCGGAACTGCCATAAACCGTTGAAAGAGTCTTTCGTGACTGAGATATCACCGATCGAGATCTCTTTTTCTGCATCGGCAGCCTTTTTTTCAAACACAGCATTTATCGTCACGTCGGAAGCCGGCATCTGAAACTTGGAATCCGTGATGGAAATATTTTTTCCGCTGCTGTCCGCAGCTGTGAGCGATTTCAGCGAGTAGCCGGTATCCGGTGTTGCTGTGATCGTGACCGTGTCCCCTTTTTTGGCGGATGTCTGGTCGACAGTTACGGTGCCGTGTGTTGTGGCTGCCGTCGTGATCTTGTATGTCTGTGCAGTTTCAGCGGTCACGACCGTTGCTGTATGGTTTGACTTATTCAGTGTCAGCGTCAGATTACTGTAGCCGTCTGCAGAGATGATGCAGGTAGCTGTGGCATCGGTGAAGCCTTCCCCGATGTAGAGCTTATCGGAAGTTGCATAATAGTTTTTGTTGTTCCAGACGCTGTAAGATGTGTTTCCTTTTGTCCAGGATTCTCCGGCAACGGTCACGCTGGTTATTTTTGATATCCACTCGGCGTCGGTACTGGTATCAAAGCTGAGCCTGAAATCATAACCGAAGTTTGCGCTGCATGATTTGAGTGCCGGCGGTGATTTTTCCGCTGCGGCAGCAGGAGCTGCCCCCATTGCGGTCCCTGTGATCAGCATCATGGCTGACAGCAGGAACGCCATAAATTTGTGTTTCCTTTTTTTCAACATTAATCTCCTCTCTGTGAAATGGTTCTACAAAAGTTAATGAAAACTAACTAAGTTAGTCTTAAATAACATCAGCATAACATGCCCGGGAGTTAGCGTCAACTAATATCTGAAAATCGATTCGGGGATACCACAGAAACTAAAGGCGAAACATTTGTTCTTGAACGTGCGTTCGCAAAGTGATATAATAGTTTCACAGTAAGCGGGGCCGGAGACCTAGTGAAGCGGCTTTTGAATGGAGGGGATGAAAATGCAGACTCTTATGGAAAAACTTCAGATACTGGCAGACAGTGCCAAGTATGACGTGTCCTGTTCCAGCAGTGGATCCCACAGGAAGAATACAGGAAATATCGGCAACGCTCATACGGCGGGGATCTGCCATTCCTGGAGTGCGGATGGCAGGTGTATTTCCCTGCTGAAGGTACTGTTTTCCAATAAGTGTGTCTATAACTGCGAATACTGTGTCAACCGACGCAGCAATGATTTCCCGCGGGCGTCCTTCGAGCCGGACGAACTGGCGCGACTGACCATAGAGTTTTACAGGCGCAATTATATAGAAGGATTGTTTCTCAGTTCGGCGGTAGAAGTATCCCCGGATCACACGGCAGAGCGTATTTTAGAGTCTTTGCGGCTTTTGCGGTACAAATACGGTTTCAGTGGTTATATTCATGCAAAGATCATCCCTGGCGTGTCGCAGGAACTGCTCCATGAGATCGGACTGGTTGCTGATCGCCTCAGTGTCAACATCGAGATGCCCACGGCCAGGAGTTTGCAGGCGTTTGCGCCTCAGAAGAAACCGAAGGAGATCTTTGCGCCCATGCGTCAGATCACCAATTCTCTTATCGAGAGGAATTCTCTCAAAGGCCCCGGCAATATGTTCCGAGGTATCGCCGTCAATGCGCCGGAGCATTATTTAAAGGGGTTTTCACGGGAGATCGAAGAGAAAGACAAGGCAGGTAGTTCTTGGGCAGACAGCGATACACAAGACGCTATTACCGCAGTGTCTTCTGCGCGGCCACTTTCCCGTAACCGCCGCAGGCAGGGTGAAGACTTCGCTCCGGCAGGGCAGACCACTCAGATGATCATCGGTGCGGGAGGCGAGACTGACCAGAGCATCCTTAACACCAGCGAAAGTCTCTACCGGACCTTTAAAATGAAGCGCGTGTATTATTCTGCTTATGTGCCGGTGGTGGATTCTCCCATGCTCCCGACCAGGAAGACGGCGCCGCCGCTGGCCCGGGAACATCGGATCTATCAGGCCGACTGGCTCCTGCGGTTCTATGGATTTTCTGTAAAAGAATTGTTTACGGAGAAATCGCAGAACCTGGATCCCGATCTTGATCCTAAAGTCACATGGGCACTGCGAAACCTGGATCAGTTCCCTGTGGAAGTCAACCGGGCTTCTTATGATACCTTGATGCGGATCCCTGGGATCGGTGCAGTCTCCGCCCGCAGGATCGTTCGTCAGCGCAGGCTGTCCGCCGTCAAATTCGACGACTTGAAGAAGATGGGCGTCGTCCTGAAACGCGCTAAATATTTCCTTACTTGCAGCGGCAGATATTATGGCGAGAAACGCTTCGAGCCAGAGGTCATCCGTAACGCTATTCTCCAGATGGAAAACGGACTGCAGATGTCCCTCTTTGACGACCAGTGGAATCGGCTGGAAGAAGGTCCCCGTCAGGAAAAACTATCAGCTGCGGGACTGCTGTAAGGAGGCTGGACATGGATAGAACAGTAAATGTAATAGAAAACCTTGATGGAAAGAAAACCGTAATAATACAAGATATAAGATTCAGGGGAAAAAGGAATATAAATTGGACTGATGTAGAACGGTACTTAGTTGAATTTATTGGAGATATATATTATATTGCCGAAAACAATAACGAGGAGATTTACATTGGTCGTGATTTGCCATCCGAGTATACAGGTTCAATGTCTTTCATGCAAGTTTACTTATCAGGCATGCGGCGGATGGAAGAAAATATCTTTATGATATTATAGAAATAAAAAAAGAAACAGGCAAATGCTGTCAGGAGTAACTCCTTACCCGCTTCGAAACCTATTCCTTATAAAGTATTGTAAGTGAACTTTTTCCTCTTGTCAATGTGAATATTTGAGCATGTTATTCAAATTGCTGTAAGGAGGCTGGACATGCAGGACTATTTATACGATGGGACCTTCGAAGGGTTCCTCACATGTGTATATCATCATTACTATACAGAACCGGCGGCCGGGATCTGTTTAAAAGAAGAATACCAGTCTTCATTGCTGGGCGGTTTTCAGGAAGTCCACACGGATCTTGAAAAAGCTGATCGGGTCTACCAGGCGATCCGGCGAAAGATTTCTTATATGGATCTGCGAGGATCTATAAATGCTTTCTTTCTACCGTACCTGACAAGGAAATGATACTGCTGCGCTATATCGTTCTTGGGTTTCACATCGGATCGGGGATATCGAAACTTCACGGAAATCCGGATGTGTTTGCAGCACAGGAAATCGAGAAAAAGATCAATGTGGAAGCAGAGCGAATGCGCCAGTTCGTGCGATTCTCTGTTATGCAGGGTAATATCCTGTATGCCAGGATCGAGCCGGATCACGACGTGCTGGAACTGATCGGTGATCATTTCAGCGACAGATTCAGAAACGACCCCTTTCTCATTCACGACGTGCGCCGCGGTAAAGCAATGGCAGGTTACCAGGGCAAATGGTACATCACCAGTTTTGCAGAAAACGATGTTCCGGAGGAATCAGAAGAAGAAAAAGAATACCAGACTCTCTGGCAGAAATACTTCGACCATATCGCCATCAAAGAACGAAAAAATTCAAACTGCCAGCGAAACTTCATGCCGCTGCGTTACCGTAAACATCTGACGGAATGTCAGATGAGATGAGTCATATTAGAAGGGGGAAATAATGGATAAAAAAAGAAACGAGCACCCCGCTTGAGCCATAGCTGTACGGTAACAAACCCATTTCTTACCTAGCATTTTACCTCACTCTTTTCTATTAGTCAATAAAAAGATCTCAGCTCATATATTGAATTTCAATCCTCTGGGATATATACTTAATACATAAGTGATAGTAGTTTGTGGATTTTATGTGTGATATGAACACCAGTCAGGAGGTTGAAATGAAGTACGAAATCAAAGGCGATTCTCTGCCAGTCGTGATCTGTCAGCTGGAAGCGGGAGAGCAGATGCTCACAGAAGGTGGCGGCATGTCGTGGATGTCCCCCAACATGCAGATGGAAACCACCAGCAATGGAGGCGTCGGCAAAGCTCTGGGACGTATGTTTGCCGGGGAGAAATTATTCCAGAATATTTATACGGCACAGGGCGGTCCGGGAATGATCGCATTTGCATCCAGTTTCCCGGGATCGATAAAGCCGTTTCAAATCACACCGGGAAATGATATGATCTGTCAGAAAAGTGCATTCCTGGCAGGCGAGATGGGCGTTCAGCTATCCGTCGCAGTCAATAAAAAAATTGGATCCGGATTCTTTGGAGGGGAAGGATTTATCATGCAGAGACTCAGCGGACAGGGCATCTTTTTCGCAGAGTTTGATGGTCATGTGATCGAATATGAGTTGAAGCCGGGACAGCAGATCGTGGTAGATACAGGTCACCTGGCAGCCATGACAGCAAGCTGTCAGATGGAGATCCAGACGGTTCCGGGGATGAAGAATAAATTCCTGGGAGGCGAGGGCTTATTTAATACAGTCATAACAGGACCAGGGCACGTATGGTTGCAGACTATGCCGCTTTCCAATGTGGCGGGTGTATTGAGAGCGTACTTGCCGACTTCTAACTAATCACGGATCACAAGTCCTGAGCCGGAGAGAGGAGACATGAGATGGACAGCAGAGTGAGAGAAATTATAGATAACAGCCAGAAAGTCGTATTTTTTGGAGGAGCAGGTGTTTCCACCGAAAGCAATATCCCGGATTTCCGTTCCGAAGCAGGTTTGTACAACGCCATGAACGACTACGGATATCCGCCGGAAATCATGCTTTCCAGACCTTTTTTTATGAAACATACGGAGACTTTCTATGATTATTATAAAAAGAATCTGATTTATCAGGATGCGAAACCCAACAAGGCTCATATCGCACTGGCAAAGCTGGAAGAAGAAGGGAAGCTTTTGGGCATCGTAACCCAGAACATCGATGGACTTCACCAGCTGGCAGGCAGCAAAAATGTCTGTGAACTTCATGGATCGGTGCTGAGAAACCGATGCATGGAATGCGGAGAGCGTCATGATCTGGCATATATCATGGATGAAGCCAACTGTGTCAACGGTGTTCCGAAATGCAAAGTCTGTGGCAAGACCGTCAAACCGGATGTCGTTCTTTACGAAGAATCTCTGGAAGAGCATGTGCTGAAGCAGGCCGTAGACTGGATCAGCGAGGCGGACTGCCTCATCGTAGGCGGCACATCCCTGGTGGTATATCCTGCTGCAGGTCTGATAAATTATTTCAACGGACACGATCTCATCCTCATCAACAAATCCGAGACCAGCTACGACGACCGGGCGACCCTGGTCATCAACGACTCCATCGGCAAGGTGCTGGGAGACTAATAGCCTCAAACCGGAAAGACGGAAGCTGAGCTTTCAGAAACAATAGAATTACAATAGAAGAGCAGCTGTTTTAACGGGACATCCCGTTAGCACAGCTGCTCTTTTTCAGTTTAAAATTTTCCGGATGACAATCCGCTCGCTATCCAGATCTCCTCGAAAAGTCATTTCAGTCACTTTACCACCCTATATCGTTTCAGACTGACTGAAAACTATTGGCTAAGGATACCCGTAACGCTTGATGTCTTGATTCTCGTTACTCTTTTCAGTCAGTCCAACACCCTTAAAGCCGCAGAAATGACTGAAACTGGTAGCAGGGACTCCGAGCAATACCTGCCGCTCCTATCCAGCCAGTAACATTTCCGTCAGTTTAGCCTCATTCAAACGGCAAAACTGACAGAAATTGATATTCGCAAACATTTGGCAGGACAGTGGGAGTTGTTATTCTTCCGTATTAGATTCTTCTTGTTTCGACAATTCAGATGATAGTTTTTTTAACTCACTATATTTATAAAATGCTATAAGAATTACCGCAACTAAGAATCCAAAATAAATGCTGACATCAGAAAGGCTTTTTCTAATATAATGATTAAATAAAACGAGCAAGAAAAAAGCAGTTGGGGCTTCGATTCCAAACATAATATAGAATTTTTTGATTTTCTTCTTCAATTCATCCATGATCTATCCCTCCGAAGTATGGATTAAGCACCATTTACATGATTATACAGTCATAAAGTTTCCTTTAAGATTATTCTTGAATCTTAAAATCAGCGTTGGATAATCGGTCAATTTCTTTCTGGATCCTATAGGCATTGGCGCAAGCGGAAGCAATGCAGACTAATACAAATGTAATGAATCCAAACATATGAGTTGTTCCGTGAAAGTATAGTACTAAAAGCAGCATTATTATTGGTGGTAAGATAGCAAACCAGAAAAAACTTTTTAGCATTCTGTTTAATTTATCCATCCTTCTTGTTCCTCCTCTAAACGATTAAGCACCATTCGGGGTTCCCGATGTTATGCTGAAGCTGACTTTTCAAGTTTGTGTTGCAACATAAGCTCCTCCATAAAAATCTCCTTTCCACAATCATAATCAAACCTGAGAGAAATTTCAACACAAAAACCGCCTCCCATCCCCCGGCTTCACAGCATTTTCATTTGCTCCACTGCTCCCTGTGTGCTATACTCAAACTGTGTGTAAATTTGTAAATATAAACACGCAGCAAACAGAACAACGAGGTGGATATAAAAATGAATATACTACTAGCAAACGATGACGGCATCGATGCAAGAGGGATCCACGAACTGGCAGACGCCTTAAAGGGGCTGGGCGATCTTTACATAAGCGCCCCGGATTCTCAGAGGAGTGCCAGCGGACACGGGATCACCGTATCGCAGCCCATCACAGTGACAGAAACGACTTTCCCGGGTGCGACCGGAGCCTTTCGCATGTCGGGGACCCCGGCGGACTGCGTGAAGCTGGGCGTGAAACTTTTGCAGAAAGAAGGGATCAAGATCGACATGGTGTTTTCCGGCATCAACCACGGCGGAAATCTGGGGACCGACACCCTGTATTCCGGGACGGTATCAGCGGCACTGGAAGGAACCATCTGCGGGATCCAGTCCGTGGCAGTTTCCGTAAACAGCCATGAAGTAAAAACCTTTGAATACGCCAAGATCCTGGCGCGCAGAACATGTGAAAACGTGGCAGGAAAACTTTCCACGGACATCGCTTTGAACATCAATGTGCCGAACCTTCCGCCGGAGGAAGTAAAGGGAATCAAATACGCCAGACTTGGCAACAGAGAGTACAAGGAATTCTTTTCGCCGATCGAAGAAGGCAGCGGTTACGCCAAATACCGCTATACGGGAGATCCTGTTATTTATGAAGGTCTGCCGGACACCATAGACGTGATCGCCATGCAGGACGGATATGCGACCATAACGCCGCTGCACCGGGATCTTACGGATTACAACCTTTTAAAAGAAATGGAAAAATGGAGGATAGAGAAATGAGTTTTATCACAAAAGACGATACCGTTCTGGTAGCCATCGACTTTCAGGAAAAACTGATGCCTGCTATGAGCAACGGAGAGGAAACAGAAGAAAGAGCTGCGAAGCTGATCCGCGGCATGAAAGTATTCGATATCCCTGCCATCGTGACCCAGCAGTACACGAAGGGGATCGGACCGACTACTGCAAAGCTTTCAGCGGAGCTTGGCGATTTCAAGCATGTGGAGAAAACAGCATTCAGCGCCATGCGCATGCCGGAATTCCGGGAAAGACTGAAGGAAACCGGCAGAAAGAATGTCGTGATCTGCGGAGTGGAAGCCCATATCTGCGTGCTGCAGACGACTTTGCAGCTGATGGAAGAAGGATATAATGTATATCTTGTCGTAGACTGCATCGATTCCAGGAATGAAAACGATAAATTATGGGGAATCTCAAGAATGGGGGAGGCCGGCGCGGTCATCACCACATACGAGTCCGTGCTGTACGAAATTCTGCAGGATTCTAAAGCGGATGGATTCAAAGCGATTTCCGCTATCGTAAAATAAGACCATATAGGACAGGCGAAAAGTATGCATATTTTTGAAAACGAGATAACACTGGGAAACCGGCCGATCCTGGACGAGTACATGAATTCATACGAGTACAAGACGTCCGGACTGTCGTTTTCCTCTATGTACATGTGGCGCAACATCAATCTGTTTCAGTGGGACATCATTGGCGACTACATGTGCGTGACGGGGCTGAGTCATCTGGAACTGGAAGACGGGATCTCGCTGCCGTTTCTGTTTCCGCCTCTCACCAGGACGGGAACATATGAGAAGGAATCATTAAGGGAAACCATTTATCGCTGCAAAGAGATCTTCGAGAAAAAAGGGTATCCTTTCAGCCTCAGGCTGGTTCCGATCCATATGCTGGACATGATCAAAGAAGCTTGCCCGGAAATAGAGTTTGAAGATGACCGGCCAAACTACGACTATATTTATCTGACAGAGGATCTTAAAAATCTTAAAGGCAGAGCTTATCACGGCAAGAAAAATCACTTGAATTATTTCAAGAAAAATTTCGAATACGGATACGTGCCTATGACCTCCGACATGGCGGATGATGCCATGAGATTCATTGCGGAGTTTAACGCACGAAAGGAAATTCCGGCTCACGAAATGGAGCTGCTCAAAATGGAAGAGCGCGCTATGGACGACGTGTTCCGCAACTTGGAAGCGGCGGGATACCGGGCAGGAGCCATCCTTATCGACGGGAAGATCCAGGCTCTTGCCGTAGGAGGAAAACTGGGAAAAGAGACTATTACCGAACATGTAGAAAAAGCAAATATCAATTACCGGGGACTGTACCCGGCTATCAACAATGAATTTTGCATCCATATCGCATCGGAGGCCAAGTACCTTAACCGCGAAGAGGATATGGGGATCGAGAACCTGCGGAAGGCAAAGCTTTCATATAAACCGGTTCAGATCCTGGAAAAGTATATCGGCACATTCAAATGAAGGAGACCATTATCATGAGAGAAGTAGTGATCGTAGGAGCAGCCAGAACCCCTATCGGAGCTTTTGGAGGAACCTTAAAAGACGTTCCGGCAAGACAGCTGGGCGCAATCTGTATCAGGGAAGCACTGCAAAGAGCCGGCGTTGATCCGGCGACGGTAGACGAAGTCGTAATGGGTAACGTTCTGCAGGCAGGACTTGGACAGAACGTGGCGCGTCAGATGGCCATGGATGCCGGTGTGCCGAAAGAAGTCCCTGCATTCACCCTCAACAAAGTCTGCGGATCAGGGCTGAGAGCAGTATCTCTGGCAGCCCAGATGATCAAAGCAGGGGATGCGGAGATCATCGTAGCAGGCGGCGCAGAGAGCATGTCTCAGGCAGGCTATGTAGTTCAGTCTGCGAGGTGGGGATCCCGCATGGGGGATGTTCACATGACGGACGTTATGCTCAAGGATGGTCTCACCGATGCTTTCTACGATATCCACATGGGGATCACGGCAGAAAACATCTGCGAGCAGTGGGGCCTGACCAGAGAAGAACTGGATGATTTTGCTGCAAAGTCACAGCAGAAGGCTGTTGCCGCTGTCCAGTCCGGCCGGTTCAAAGACGAGATCGTACCGGTGGAGATCCCTCAGAGAAAGGGAGATCCCATCATTTTTGATACTGACGAATATCCAAAGGACGGGGTGACGGCGGACAGCATCAACGGACTGCGCCCGGCCTTTAAAGAAGACGGGATCGTAACGGCGGGCAATGCATCCGGACTCAACGACTCCGGTGCAGCTGTTGTCGTGATGTCAAAAGAAAAGGCGGATGAACTGGGAATCAAGCCGCTTTGCACCATAAAGTCCTATGCATCGGCAGGTGTTGATCCGCGGATCATGGGGATCGGGCCGGTGCCATCTTCCACGAAGGCTCTGGAAAAAGCGGGAATGGAGATGAAAGATATCGATCTCATCGAAGCCAACGAAGCCTTTGCAGCACAGTCTGTAGCCGTGGGCAAGGAAATGGGATTTGATGAAGATAAGCTCAACGTAAACGGTGGAGCTATCGCACTGGGACATCCGATCGGTGCATCGGGATGCAGGATCCTGATCACCCTGATGTATGAGATGCAGAAAAGAGGCGCTCATACCGGACTTGCGACACTTTGCATCGGCGGAGGACAGGGAACCGCCATGATCGTAGAGCGCTAAAAGCGCCGGACGATAAAACATGTTAAAAGCTGAGAATGCGGCGGGAAGCCCGCCGCTTTGCATAAACTATAAAACAATTAGGAGGATAACACATGGCAGAATCGAATTTCATCCATAATATCATCGATAAAGATCTGGAAACGCAGAAGTACGGAGACAAGGTACACACCCGTTTTCCTCCGGAACCAAACGGCTATCTGCACATCGGACACGCCAAGTCCATCTGTCTCAATTTTTCAACGGCGGAAAAGTACGGTGGTCAGTGCAATCTGCGTTATGACGATACAAACCCGGTCAAGGAGGACGTGGAATATGTAGATTCCATCGAGGAAGATGTGAAGTGGCTGGGATTTCAGTGGGACAACCGGCTTTGGGCGTCCGACTATTTTGATGAAATGTATGATTGTGCGCTGGATCTCATCAAGAAGGGCAAAGCTTACGTCTGCGACCTGAGCGCGGACGAGATCCGTGCATATCGCGGCACGCTCAAGGAGCCGGGAAAGGAAAGCCCGTCCAGAAACCGTAGCGTGGAAGAAAACCTGAAATTATTCGAAGAAATGCGGGAAGGCAAGTACGCAGACGGAGAGAAGGTCCTCCGGGCGAAAATCGATATGGCTTCTCCGAATATGAATATGAGAGATCCGGTCATCTACCGTATCGCTCACATCAGCCATCACAATACTGGCGACAAATGGTGCATTTATCCGATGTACGATTTTGCTCATCCTATCGAGGATGCTATCGAGGGGATCACTCATTCTATCTGCACGCTGGAATTCGAAGATCATAGACCGCTTTACGACTGGGTCCTGGAAACTCTCGGCAGGTGGGAAGCTCCGCCGCAGCAGATCGAATTTGCACGTCTGAATCTGACCAATACCGTTATGAGCAAGCGCTACCTGAAGGCCATGGTGGACGATGGTACGGTAGATGGATGGGACGATCCGCGGATGCCGACCATCGCGGGGATCCGTCGCAGAGGCTATACGCCGGAAGCGGTGCGCGATTTCTGTGAAAGGATCGGTGTGTCCAAGGCCAACAGTACAGTAGACGTGGGTCTGCTGGAACATTGCGTCAGAGAAGACCTGAAACAGAAGGTGGCAAGCCGCAACGTGGTAGAAAACCCGGTCAAGGTCATCATCACCAACTATCCTGAAGAGCAGACCGAAGAAATGGAGCTGGAAAACAATAGAGAAGTGCCTGAAATGGGGAACAGAACCGTTCCGTTCAGCCGTGAACTGTATGTGGACGGCGACGACTTCATGGAAGTTCCGATCAAGAAATATTTCCGCCTCTTCCCGGGTAATGAAGTTCGTTTTAAAGGAGCATATTTCATCACCTGCAATGAAGTAGTCAAGAACGAAGACGGCTCTGTCAAGGAGCTGCTTTGCACTTATGATCCGGAAACGAGAAGCGGGAGCGGCTTCGAAGGACGCAAAGTCAAGGGAACGATCCACTGGGTCGATGCGAAAACAGCTGTTAAGATCAAGATCCGCAACTATGACTATCTGATGGTGGATGACGAAGAAGGAAATCAGGTGATGAATCCTGCTTCTCTGACAGAGAGCATCGGGTATGCCGAACCGCTGGTGGCAGAAGCCAAGCCGGGTGAACGGTTCCAGTTCTTCCGCAAAGGCTACTACATCGCCGACAGCAAACTGACAAATGACACAGAAAAGGTATTCAACAAAATCGTAGGGCTGAAAAGCTCCTGGAAAAAGTAGATAGGGGTGGTAAAATGGATTATTATAAAGAGTCCCTGAAAATGCACGAAGAGCATAAAGGGAAAATGGCGGTTGCCAGCAAAGTGAAAGTAGAAACAAAGGACGACTTGTCCACGGCGTACACACCGGGGGTAGCCGAGCCGTGCCGCAAGATCAAGGAAGATCCTGAAAATGTATATAAATACACGAACAAATCCAATATCGTGGCTGTAGTATCCGATGGTTCCGCGGTCCTGGGCCTTGGGAACATCGGCGGCCTGGCGTCCATTCCGGTCATGGATGGCAAATCTCTGCTGTTCAAGGAATTCGCGGGCATCGACGCATTCCCGATCTGTCTGGAAACTCAGGATGTGGATGAGATCGTAAATATTGTCAAGAACATCGCACCGACACTGGGCGGGATCAACCTGGAAGACATCTCTGCACCGCGTTGCTTCGAGATCGAAGAAAAACTGCAGGCGCAGGTGGACATCCCGGTGTTCCACGACGACCAGCACGGTACAGCGGTAGTGGTTTCGGCAGCTGTTATCAATGCTGCAAAGCTGACGGGAAGGAAGCTTTCCGACATGACGGCTGTCATCAACGGTGCAGGCGCTGCAGGCACGGCTATTGCAAAGATGCTGCTGAATCTGGGGATCCGCGACATCGTGGCCTGCGACAGCAAAGGTATCCTGACTCGTGACAGAGGCGATCTCAATGAAGCGAAGAAGCGGCTGGCGGCTGTTACGAATGAAGAGCAGATTTCCGGAAGTCTGGCGGACGCTGTTTCCGGACGGGATCTGTTTATCGGTGTTTCTGCTGCAAAGGTGCTGACGCAGGACATGGTGCGCAGCATGAATAAAGATGCCATCATTTTCGCTATGGCAAATCCGGAACCGGAGATCCTGCCGGATCTGGCAAAGGAAGCTGGTGCGGCTGTTGTGGGAACCGGGCGTTCCGATTATCCGAACCAGATCAACAACGTGCTCATCTTCCCGGGACTCTTCAAGGGTGCACTGGCAGCACGCGCGAAACGCATCACAGAAGAAATGAAAACTGCTGCTGCATATGCATTGGCAGAGATCATCCCGGAAGAAGAACTGAAGCCGGAATATATCATCCCGAGTGCATTTTATCCGAATGCTGCCGACATCGTAGCAGACGCTGTGGAAAAAGCCTGGGAAGAATAGAGCGGCAGGCGAAAAGTACCGACTTAATAAATATATAGAAATGCAAGAAAAAACTCCAGAGAGTTGAAATCCACTCTCTGGAGCTTTTTTATTCCATGATTGTCAGTCCATAATAGGGGGTATCTTGCCCTTTCCGCTGCGTCTTTTCTGGATCAGCTTCGCTTCTCTGCGGCGGACCCACTTCAATACAAAGATCTGGATGATCCCTGCCAGCGGTACTGCCAGCAGCATGCCGACGATCCCGCCGAAATAACCAAACACGCTGACAGCCAGAAGTACGACAAGAGGTTTTAATCCGGTAGATGATCCCACGACTTTCGGGTATATGAAGTTGGAGTCGATCTGCTGAACAGCCAGCAGGATCACGACAGCCAGCACACCGTGCCAGAAGCCGCCTGTGCAAAGCCCCATCAGGAAAGCCGGGATCATTCCCAGTACCGGGCCGAAATATGGGATAACGTTGGCGAGACCTGCGAAGACACCGATGAATACGGCGGCCTCAAGCCCCATGATAGAAAGGCCTATCGATGAGAGGATCGCCACGAACAGGGAGTCTAAAAGCGCGCCGCGGATGAAGCGGGACAGCACGACGTTGATATCGTGGAGTGTTTCTGTAAATACTGCATTGGCTTTCTGCGGCAGGAGCAGATGTAGAAACTTTCGCCACAGCCCCAGGAAAAACTTCTTGTCCTTCATCAGGTAAATACTGATGATGATGCCGATGACAAAATCAACGATATTCCCGCCCAGGCTGGTCACAAAGGAAATGGCTGTTGTAGCGCTCATGTTTTCGCTGATCCAGCTCATTAAATAGTTGGTGAATTCCGTGACCTTATCCGAAAGGATATCGTGTGGGATATTGTGCTGGATCCAGGTCTGAAGTGTCGCTTCGTATTTAATAGCTGTTCCCATCAGGTCCTGAAGCATGTTGGGCACGTTGGTAAAGGAAATGCGTCCGATCAGCATCACGGCAAATCCGTACAGGATCGCCAGGATCGCAGCTATCACAAATAAGTATGATATAAGCACGCTGATCAGGTACCGGGTGTTTTTCTTTTTCTCTAGCTTGATCGGATCGTCGGGCAGGCGAACCAGAAGCTTTAGCAGCTTGCCGTCGACGAACGATACCAGCGGGTTAAGCAGATATGCCAGCACAAGCCCGATCAGAAGCGGTTTAAATGCATCCATAAGCACGAGGAACCCGTGATGAAGCCCGCCGGTGATGGAACCGATGTTTTTTATCAGGAAATAGAGAATATATAGCAGGATCGCGTTGAATACGATGAAAAAGGTGTGCCGTATAAACGTATTATCCTTTAATATCATTTTTAATTTGTCCATACTCTTTCCTCCCATTTCTAACTATTATATACCATAGAGCCGGTGGACAAGTGTGCGGAATGTGAAAAAAGCCGGATTTCTGCAAAGATTCTGATCCGGATCCAAGGTTTTCATACATTATAATGAGTGGCTGGCCGTCTGTATTTTCGCTGCTCCGCAGTCCTTGGGGATCTTTCTGCAAAGGCGACGAAGCAAGTGTTTGCAAAGGGTAAGGCCCTGCCGGACCACTCTCCTGCGAAAGACCGCAAAATCCACGTAAAAAAGAAATCGAAAAAAGGCAAAAAAAGATGCAAAAATCCGTTGACAAGAGGTAATATCTTTGGTAAGATAATCAAGCTGTCAGAGAGACGCAGACAACAAAAAAACAACGTAAAATGAGGCGATGGCTCGCATGGAAATGGACAGAAAAACGCTTCGAAAAAAGTTGAAAAAAGTTGTTGACAAGCTCGAAGGCATGCGATATAATAAAGAAGTTCGTGAGAGCGAACAAGCCTTGAAAAAGGCACTGAACATTGAAAACTTCATAGTGTAGAAATTTGAGTCAAAATAAATTTGATTTAAAGGATACTAACAGCACAACCTGAAAAGGAAATGCAAGATAGTTTCCGACAATTTCTAGAGAATAATTCGGATAAAGAATTAGCAAATAACGCTAATGCGTTTAAAGAGTTAGAAATTCAAACGATTTAAACTTCTTCGGAAGATTAAATACCATTTAATTAAGAGTTTGATCCTGGCTCAGGATGAACGCTGGCGGCGTGCCTAACACATGCAAGT
>OLNE01001222.1_pt1 | contig 19267 bp, 16 predicted proteins | sample 1672431 | NCBI WGS metagenome assembly OLNE01 (sample SAMEA3136685, study PRJEB25190) | human gut metagenome | reverse complement strand
CTGGTTTTATCCTCGACTCCGTGGCAAAGGTCGAAAAAAAGCAGTGGGAAGTCAATGTGTATAGCAAATACACCTTCGGTAACTATCGCAACGACAACACGAACGCGAGGTAAATTGCCATGCCGCTTGTTTCCATCGTCGTGCCGTGCTACAACGAGCAGGAGTCGCTTCCCATCTTCCTTAAGGAACTCGACAGCGTCATCCATACCATAGCCCAAGATGATTCCAACGTCTCCTTTGAGGCGATTCTCGTCGACGATGGCTCGGCCGACGAAACACTCGCCGTCATGAAAGCAGAGACAGCCGGCAACCACCCTTACGCCGTTCGTTGGTTCTCCTTCTCACGCAACTTTGGCAAAGAAGCGGGCCTATTTGCCGGCCTCCAGCATGCAAAGGGCGATTATGTCGCCACCATGGACGCCGACATGCAAGATCCTCCCTCACTCCTGCCCAAAATGTACAAGATTCTGCAGACCGAAGACTACGACAACGTGGCCACGCGCAGGACCACCCGGGAAGGCGAGCCTCCCATCAGGTCGTTTTGCGCGCGCATGTTCTACAAGATCATCAACCGCATTTCTAGCGCCGACATCGTCGACGGGGCACGCGACTTTAGGCTCATGAAGCGTCCGATGGTCAACGCCATCATCTCCATGGGCGAATACAACCGGTTTTCCAAGGGAATTTACGGCTGGGTCGGCTTTAAAACAAAATGGCTCCCCTATGTAAACGTCAACCGCGTAGCCGGCGAGACCAAGTGGAGCTTCTGGTCGCTGCTCCTCCACTCCATTGACGGCATCGTTGCATTTTCCACAGCACCGCTCTCCATTGCCGCCTTCATCGGCATCGCGCTTTGCCTCATCGCCATACTGGGATTCATCATCATCCTGGTCAAAACACTCGCTTGGGGAGACCCCGTTGGCGGATGGCCCTCACTCGCCTGCCTCATTTCGCTGTTTGGCGGCATGCAACTTCTGTGTCTGGGAATCATTGGCGAATATCTGGCAAAGGCTTACCTGGAGACCAAGCGACGCCCCATCTATATCATTCAAGAGTCCAATGAGGAATCTGATGACACGGTCCAATAACCGCACGCTCGTAAACGCCGTATTCTATGCAACCTGCTTTGCGTTTTCCGCCGCGCTCTTTGTGGCGCTTGCCGCGGCAGGACACGTCTACCCCTTTGGAGACAACTCGTTTCTCACCAACGACCTCAAGTATCAATATATCGACTTTTTTTCGTGGTTTCGACGCGTCCTTCTAGGCGAGGCGAATCTTCGCTACTCCTTCGCCCAGGGACTCGGCATGAACACGTGGGGGCTCTACAGCTACTACCTCGCCAGCCCCTTCAACCTACTCTGCGTGCTGTTTCCCGAAGACAAGCTTACGCTCTTTGTATTTGTTATCAGCGCGCTCAAGCTTGGCTGCGTCCAAATCAGCAGCGCTTGGTATGTGCAAAAACGCTTTGGTCTTTCAAAGCCCGCAGTATTCCTGTTTTCCGCATCGTTCACCTTTTGCAGTTGGACCGTCAGCAATCTGCGCAACCCGCTTTGGATCGATTGTCTTATCCTTCTCCCCATCTGTGCCTACGGTTGCTACGAGCTCATTCGCAAACAGAGGATGGCGCGACTCGTCATCGCGACAGCGCTCAACGTAATGTTCTGTTGGTATACGGCATACATTAGCATCCTGTTCCTGTGCATCTTCGTGCTGGTGGAGTTTGTCGATTGCAATACAGCTGAAGGATTTAGCTGGAGGCTCACGCTCGATCGGGCACTTCGGTTCGCCGGCGCTATGGTGCTTGGACTACTCCTGTCCGCCTGGACGTTCCTGCCGACCATCCTCGCCATGGCCAAGGGCGGCTCTGTCCTAGCACTCGGCCCGCTGCTCAAAACCTGCCTTAAATCGCTTATCAGGGGCTTTATCCCCTGCATGTGGGTCAACAACGACAGCACGCCGCAGTTCTATAGTGGGATCATAATGATGCTGTTTGCATTGAGCCTACTGTTTAACCGTAAGGTCACAGCCAAGACACGCATCGCAACTCTCGTCGCCGCTGTCATCCTCATCGCAAGCTCCGTCTTAAGCCCACTCGAGTACATCTGGTGTGGCATGCGCGTTCCCAACGGGTTCTATTCGCGTACGGCCTTTTTGCTGAGCTTCTTTACCCTTTGGGCTGCAGGCTACGCCTTGCAAATGCTCAAGGACCAACCCAAATATCAGCGAGCTAATCGTCCCGCCGTCGTCATGCCCCTGATAGCGCTTACCGCTATCGAACTGTTTGCCAACGCCCACGTTATATGGAATCAACTGTACACAGGCTATTCCGAAGAGGCCAACAGTAACTATGTAGCTAGCGCGACCAATGTCATCGCGGCCATTCAAGAAGAAGATCCAGCGCCGTTCTACCGCATCGACCGCACGACCACGCGCGTCGGCAGCGTGGCCCTTAACGAAGGCCTGGCGCTTGGCTACAACCAATTGTCGTCGTACTCGTCTGCCAATAACCCGCGGGGAATCGCGCTGCTCAACTCCCTTGGATACAGCAGCGTCGGTGAGTTTTCGACCCGCTATGCCGAGCCCATTCTTGCCGTCGACGTTCAACTGGGAGTCAAGTACGCCATCGCCGAGCACGCCCCCGCAGGATACATTGCGACCAAGACGACCCAAAACGGCACCGAGAACGCGGTCTACGAGAACCCTTACGCGCTTAGCGTTGGTGTCGCAGCATCAAATGACATCAAGAATAGCGAGCTTAACGGTGCGAACCCCTTCGAGAAGCAGAATGACCTGTACAGTAAAATCCTAGGCCGCAATGCGGAGCTTTACACCAAGATCGAGGCCACAAACACCCAGGATAGCCAGAACTCAAAGCAATGGAACGTCACCGTGCCGGCGGGATCCATCGGATACCTCTACATCAATAAAGATGCGAACGCCGGCAGCTATTGGCCTGTCGCTCTCACCATCGACCAGCGAACCATCCAAAACGAGGCATGGAGATTCGACAACAATATCCGCCAGATTGCGGACGCCTTTGATAGTCCAAGCTCGCACAGCATAGCGATGGTGCCGGCAGTGGGCTACACCGACATACCGCAAGGCGACGAGCCTGTCTTTTACGCCCTGAATCTAGATACCTTTGAGCAAATCATCGATGAGCTTAAGGCAAGCGAGTTTGTTCCGACGATTTTTGAGGACGGCGAGATCGAGGGCGAGTACACCGCCAAAGATGACGAAGCCTTGCTGATGAGTGTTCCGTACGATGAGGGCTGGAACGTGACGGTCAACGGAGTTGCCACAGAGCTAGCGCCTGCAGCCGATAAGGGTCTGTCATGCCTAAACGTGCAGAAGGGCACGAACAAGATCGTTATGACGTATAAGACCCCGGGAGCATCTGCAGGGCTCGCAATAAGCTTGGCGACCGCCGCCGCTCTTGTCGCGGCAGGACTTTACGCTAGGCATAAGAAAAGCCGCCGTTAAAGAACGGCGGCATTAACTCCCATATGTTTAAGAGCGACTAGGGCGTCTTGAGGTACTCCCCAGATCTTCCTCCCAGTCGGGCATGCGGAAGACGGCGGACTCCAGTTTGGACAGGTCGACCGTGGAGTGGACCGGGCGCGGGACGATGGAGCCGGCGGCGCTGGTGTAGTAGTCGGCGGTCGACACCGGCACGACCTTCCCACCGTTGCCGTTGGCGATCTCGAAGACGGCGCGGGCGATGTCGGCCCAGGTCAGGGCGTCGTGTCGCCGAGATGGACGAGGACTGGGCCGGCCGCTGCCGGTTAAGCGACGGATCCATCGTGCGGGACCGTGGGGGTCCGAACTCAACGCGCCCGCGTCCGCCTACGAGGGTGCCGCCGCAGAGCACGCGGCCAGGATCATCGCGCTCGTTGTGGCCGACAACCCGATTCCCGGCGGGGAGGCGGCGTGACATGTGCTAGAATGACGGCATCCTAGGCGATTCTCGGTTCCTCGGGCAGCCTCGGCCACCCTCGAATACCGAGCTCTAAACCAACACGCGACACTACCGCGTCGTGAGGCTGCAAAGAGCTATTTGCGCACGGTTCGCAGGTTGAATTTAAACTGCACGTTGGAAGGGAAACCTTTGAATACGCAATCTTGTATTGAGAACGGGTGTAGCGCCGTCATCTTGCCCCGTTATATCGAGGCGTCTACAATCACTAAGGTTGTCACCTGCTATCGATCGGTGCTACTTCAGGGAACAGTGTACGTTTACGATAACGATTCGTCGGATGGTACGGCCCAGCTTGCTGAGGGTGCCGATGCTGTTGTGAGTCGTGAGCCGCGGCAGGGGAGGGGAAACGTCGTTCGACAGATGTTTCGTGATATCGATGCCGACTGCTATCTAATGGTTGATGGAGACGTTACTTATCCCGCGGAGGCGGCAAGGAGTCTGTGCGCGCCCGTGCTTGCTGGTGAGGCTGATATGGCTATGGGCGACCGTCTTTCCAATGGCACCTATGCAGCTGAGATCACCCGAGCATTTCATGGTTTCGGAAATGACCTCGTATGCTCGATGATTAAGATGATTTAGGGCCATTTGTTTGATGACGCGATGACTGGCTATAGGGCAATGTCACGTCCGTTTGTGAAGACATTCCCCGTTATGAGCGAGGGCTTTCAAATTGAGACCGAACTATCCATCCATGCGGTCGATCGTCGTTGGCGCGTTGTTGACGTTCCGATTGGGTATAGGGATCGGCCCGAGGGATCTGAATCAAGGCTTGATACCGTTGGAGATGGGTTTAAGGTCATCTGTGCAATAGCGGGTCTGTTCAAGAATTATCGCCTCCTCAAGTTCTTCTCTCTGCTGGCTCTCATTAATGGGGTAATTGGTCTTGCCCTTGGGCTTTCTGTTGTTGCGGAGTGCCTTGCAACTGGCCTTGTTCCCCGTCTTCCTACCGCCGTTCTTGCAGTTGCTTTTATCTTCCTGTGTAGTCTGTCCTTGGCAACGGGTCCAATTTTGAACAATGTGGCTAAGACGGAATGTAAGGTCTGGGAGCTCGAGGTGCATCGCGTTTATCGGAAGAGTCAAGATTTGTATGGTAGGGATATTCGTGCCTAGAGAGGATGCTGGTGAGTGTGGGCGGTAGTGTGCTCAGGAGAATGAGGTCATATCCGGTATGGCAAATAATAAGTGGATGTTTGCTCCTTGCCGTGGCATCGTCGGTTTGCTCTCGTTATCTCCGCGTTGATTATGTGGGCCTTTGGCAGGTCGCTCTTTTTGTAACGGCTTTTCTTGCAGCGTTTGTTGTCTTGCGGGATTTCAATTGGCGTTTTGTGAAAAAGGTCGAGTTTGCGCTTCTGACCTTGTTTTCCCTACTCTTGTCGGGTTCGGTTGTAATTGGTCACCATATTGTTATTGCTAATGGTAATACGTATGGCGGTCTGTTGACTGAGAACTACATAGCGCCGTTTGACGGATACGACCTTATCGCGTTGGTCGCTATTTGCCTGCTGTTCCTGCTCTACTCCCTTGCTCTTCATTTATTATTTCGCATCAGGCTTGATGGGCGTCAGAAGGCTGAAGGTATAAGGTTTAGCGTCGGCCATCTTGACATGAAGTTGTTCGTTGCTGGTGTTGTTCTGATCATGTTGCTGTGGTTGCCGTATCTTCTTGCATTTTGGCCAGGGTTTATTTTTGGGGATACCACCAGCTCTATATCTCAGGCAATTGGCAATGAACCTCTCTCAAACCATCACCCTGTATTATACACGATGCTGATTAAGTGCGCTTTTAAGGTTGCTGCCCTATTTGGTTATGGAAGGACAACGGGCCTTGCCCTCTTGTCGGCTATCCAGATGCTTTTTTTGGCTGGATCTTTTGCCTATTCGGCTTCTTGGGTCCACGCTCGCCTTCGTACTCCAAAGATGGTGTCCATAATTGTGTGCTGCTGCATTGGGTTTTCCCCGGCTTTGGGGGCATTTTCGGTGGCAATGTGGAAGGACCCGATCTTTACCGCAGCCTTTTTGATCCTCAGTTTGAACTTGGGTGATTTGATTATTTCTCGCGGTAAGTGCGCAGCCACATCGTCTTGGATCGTGACTACGTTTTTCATGTCGTTAATTGCAATGCTCATAAGGAATAATGGGGTCTACGTTGTCGTCCTCATTTTTGTCGTTCTCGTTGTTGCCATAATGGTGGGCTTTGTTTTGAGGGCAAGACGAGGGGGAGTGAAATCTGGGAACCCAATTATCTTAGCTCCCTTCTTTGCTGCTTTGGTCGTGTATGGAGTGGTTTCTGGTCCTGTCTATACTTGGATGGGTGTTGTTCCGACTGAAAAGGTAGAGACGTTGGGCGTACCTCTCAACCAGATGGCGCGGGTGGCCGCCTATGGTGGCGATATGTCGGAGAGCGACCGTGAATATATGAATAGCATGCTGGCCCTTGATCAGTATGACGACGTCTATACTCCGTGTTGCACTGATATGCTCAAATGGAACGCATCCTTTAATTCAGAACCATTGAACGAGGGCTTTATTGGCCACTGGCTTTCAATGTTTGTTCGCAATCCGCGGTTGTATTTTGAATCATGGGTTCTGCAGACGTATGGGTTTTGGACAGTTAATGGTCCTTGTGTTTCCGAAATCGACAATATTCAAGGAGGGGCTCCGAAGATTGATGAGTTTGCAAGTGAAGTGCATGTGTTCGATATATATCCTCAAAATCTTTTCCATTCCTCGTTGGTTTCTGACTCGCTGGCATGGCATTCCTCGCCACTACCTTCCGGCGTGCTGTTATGGATATTCGTATTTGCCTTCATCGAGCTGGTGACTTGCGGGCTCCGTGGGTTCAGTCTCATGTTGCTGCCTTCTATTGGGGTGGTGGGGACACTGGTTATCGCTTCCCCCATCTGGTATTGGCCTCGCTATGCAATGATTCTCAATTTCATGTTGCCCGTGCTTGTCTGCTTCGTGTTATCTGCTTGTGGTGCTTTCCAGTGCAATTCCGTCGAGGTGGAAAACGACTTGGCTCGATAGGACTTGGGGCTAATTCTGGGACATTCGTTTCTGGAGTATCGCTGCCGCTTTTAATTCTGAGGATTATAGGGTTGGTTGATGAACATCTTGACGGAACGCTGACAGAAACACCTCGACGGGTTCTGCGACGCGGCCGCCTTCCTCATCCTGTCCCTGAGCTCGGTCGCCTTGATGTAGTGCGTCTTGTAGCCCAGCAGACAGCACTCCCTGCCGTACGCTGCGCGAGGTGCGTCTTTCCTATGCCTGCCGCCCGGACCTATGAAGGCAATGTTCTTACGGGCATGCAGGTTCTCGAGTACGGGGAGCCGCCTCAGGACCTCGGCGTCGTTGCCCTGTATACGGTCGAAGTCGAAGCCCCCGAAGGTCTTCGGGACCTTAGTGTCGGCCCTGTTCGCCCGCATCGATAAGACATCGATGTTATTGTTGCGAAGGTCGCTTATGTGCAGCACTTAAAATGCGAGAAGTGGCGCTGAGTGCTTATATTCCTGCTAACATCAGTACGTTGGTTCAGATTAAAGGATGGTCGTTTAAATGGCTGAAGTCCCTGCAGTCTCATTGTTGGTTCCAATTTGCAATGTCGAAAAGTACCTTCGCCAGTGCCTTGAGTCGGCTCGCGAACAAACACTTTCGAACATCGAGATTATTTGCATAAACGATGGGTCGACGGACAGTTCCCTCGATATCATCAATGAATATGTCGAAGCCGATCCTCGCTTTCGAGTTCTTGACAAGCCTAATTCTGGCTATGGCGACTCCATGAACAAGGGTCTCTCATTGTGTACCGGCGAGTACGTCGGCATTCTCGAGTCGGACGATTTCTTGGACTCGGAAGCATTGGAAACAATGTATCGAGCAGCCAAGAAATGCGACGCTCAGGTAGTTAAGTGCGACTTTTATCTGTATTGGTCTCTTCCCGAAGAGCGTAATGAGAAGTTCGGCTGGGTCGATGCGCTTCTTGAAGGCCATGTGAACCCCCAAGTGGAGCGAGAGGTGTTTTATCGGAAGCCCTCGATATGGTCGGCTATCTATCGAAGGGATTTCTTGGAGCAGAACGATATTTCGTTCCTGCCTTCGCCGGGCGCTTCGTATCAAGACGCTGGCTTTAACTTCAAGGTATGGACTTCATGCGATAACGCGGTCTTGCTTAATGAGGCATTCCTGCACTATCGCCAGGATAATGAAAAGTCCTCGGTCAATTCCCCTGGCAAGGTCTTCTGCGTCTGCGACGAATACGAGGAGATGCATCGATACCTCGATTCGCATTGTCAGGATAGGATATATCTGCGATCCGTCCTAGCAAAAATGCGCTTCGATAGCTATGAGTGGAACTATGACCGGCTGTCTCCTGAGCTTCGAGAGCAATTTCTTCCTCGGATGGTTGAGGATGTGAATTCTGACCTACAGCAAGGCTATAGTGATCTCAACATTTTCGAGCCCTCCAAGCGGCTTAATCTAACCCTTCTGCTTCACGATTCCAAGTTGTATGGAGTGCTTCGGTCTTCGGATGGCTCACGTACTCGAAAAGAGCGCTTTGTTAGGCTGATGCGGGCGGGGGGATTGCTGTCTGCAATTCGATTGGCTTTGTTCCGATTGACCCACTAACTAATTCCGGAGAAGTGAATGACCAAGCTGAGTATCATTGTTCCCGTCTATAACGTTGAACGGTATCTCCCTGTCTGCCTTGATTCTATTCGAAACCAGACATTTAGGGATATCGAAATAATCTGTGTTGATGATGGGTCAACCGATAGATCTTCGAACATTCTGGAGATGTATTCGAAGGTCGAACCTAGAATGCGAATCATCAGTAAAGAGAACGGGGGGCTGTCTTCCGCGCGCAACGCTGGTATTCGCTGCGCCACGGGTGACATTGTTTGCTTTGTTGATTCTGACGACTTCTTGGACAAGACGGCTGCAAAGCGTATAACTGACGCCTTTGATTCCACGCATGCTGATTTGATTACGTTCGGTGGGCGCGTGTATCCTCAATTCCTTTCTAATTGGTGGCTGGATAAAGTACTTTCTCCTCGCGACACAATGTATGCGTCATTCGATCCGTCTCTTTTTGCTCTCGAGGCTGCTGAGCCGTTCGCTTGGAGAACGGCTTGTCGTCGCGAATTTCTAATTGAAGAGCGACTGTGGTTTGATGAGGAACTTCGGTTTGGAGAGGACAAGTTATTTCATTACATGGCTTATCCTCGGTCTCGGAAAACCGTGTTTCTGTCTGACAAACTGTATGACTATCGGGTGAATCGAGCCGATTCCCTTATGGCAACCAGAAATGACGATAAGGTCTTGAGGATATATGACCATCTACGAATCTCGGATCGTATATGCTCGGATTGGAAACAGTCTGGGAATGCTGAGCGCTTTGGATCTCAATTGCTCAGTTTAATTGGTGAGTTTGTGTTCATGGATGTCATGACAGCTCCTGTTCAGGATAGGACAATGCTCGCCAATTTTCTAAAGTCGATCTTGGAGACGTACTTTTCGGACGTTCAATTAAAAGCGCTCCTCCATGATAGAGAGTACGGTGCGATGGCTCGTGCGATACTAATCGATCGACGTCGCCTATTTGGACCACGTCGAAAGATGATGTTCTATCTTGGAACTCTTAGGAATAATCCCATTGACTTTTTGCGACGGGGTCGAGAGAGGCTCGCTTCATTGGGCGCTGTTCTTAAGATGCGCCAGATGGCGGGTCGGATTTTTCCTCCGTCGTCTCGGACTGTCGCGCTACGTCATCTTGAATCAGAATTTGTCCAGAAGGAAAGCGTCGCGCTTCTGAACTCTATCGAGCTTCTACGTATTGAGCTAGGGAATGTTGAGTCGGAGAAGTAGCGTATCAGGTACCAGGCCGTATCTCTTTGGCTGTGAGGCTGCGGCAATCGGAGGCTCCGTCAGGATCTGACGGAGCCTCCGTGTTTCTTCTAGCTCGTTTGTTGTCCTATGAGAAAGACGGGTATTTCATTGGCTAAACAGTATCTGGAGATCGCGTCGGAAATGTTGGTGTAAGCGCGCCGGCGGCTGACCGCCAAACGCAAGCGGCCCCTGTCCTAGAATCTGGAATTGCTACATAACACAGGTTCTGGGAAAGGACAGGGACCGCTATGGAGATATTAGCAGACGCGATGCCGGATAAGGCCGCCATCCCGAGGTCGACCGACGGGATGGTCGACATCCAGTCGCTGCTCAGGCTGCTCGCCGAGCAGGTGGTCAACGCCATCATGGACGAGGAGGCCGACCAGCTCTGCGGCGATGGGGCCAACAGCAGGAACGGCTACAGGGACCGCAGCCTCGAGACGTGCGTGGGCACGCTCAACCTGAGAATCCCCAAGCTCAGGACGGGCAGCTTCTTCCCCGAGGACGTCCTCGAGCGCTACCAGCGCGTCGACCGCGCGCTCGTCGCGGCGGTGGCCGAGATGTACGCCACCGGCACCAGCACCAGGAAGGTGCAGAGGATAGCCGAGAAGATGGGCATCGAGAGGCTCGGCAGGGACCGCGTGAGCGCGATCGCCGCGACCCTCGACGCCGAGATAGCCGACCTCGCGGAGGGGCCGCTCGATGCGCGCGCGATACCCTACATCTGGCTCGACGCGACCTACGTCAAGTGCCGCCGCGGGGGCCGCGTGGCTTCGACCGCGGTGGTCACGGCGATAGGCTGCGACGAGTCCGGCTGGAGGCTGGTGCTGGGGGTATCCGTGGTGGACACGGAGCCCTACGAATCGTGGCTCGGTTTCCTGCGGAAGCTGCGCGACCGCGGCGCGACCGGCACCGAGCTCGTCGTATCCGATGCCCACGGGGGCCTGGTCAGGGCCGTAGGCGAGGTCTTCCAGGGGGCGGCCTGGCAGCGCTGCGCGGTGCACCTGATGCGCGACTGCATGCGCGAGGCCGGCTCCTGGCAGCTGAGGCGCCGCGTGGGGCGCATCGTCTCCTCGGTCTTCCGCGCCAGGGACGCCGCCACCGCCGTGGCCATGTACCACGCGGCGTGCGAGATGCTGGAGGGGTGCTGCCCGAGGGCGGCGAGGGTGCTCGAGGAGGCGGAGCCCGACGCGCTCGCGTACCTGGACTTCCCGCCGTCGCACTGGAAGCGCCTGCGCACCAACAACGTGCAGGAGCGCGCCAACAGGGAAATCAAGCGCCGCTCGCGCGTGGTGCAGGTCTTCCCGTCGGAGAGTTCGCTGCTCAGGCTCGTGGGCGCCGTCATGTGCGACCAGGCCGAGACATGGTCCGGCTCGCGCTACTTCTCGGAGAGGAAGATGGCCGAGATGCATGACGCCGCGTTCAGAATGGGTGCCGCGGGCGAGCACGACTGGGCGGAGCTGGAGAAGGCGGCCAGGAAGATGATCGAATCCAGCCTGGAACTTGCCGACAGCGTGGAGGCGGCCTAGGATATCAACTGATTCCGGATATCGGACACAGGGGCCGCAAGGGCCCTTACACCAACTTTCTCGACACTACCTATCTGGATTCTCAAGATGAAGAGATTCCAAATTGCTGTCAGTTAAATCGACGTGAGCAAAGTGCGTTGAGATATCGTCAGGTAATGAGTAGATGTTCCCATACACTTCAGTTAATAACTTTTCAATATTTGCCGGTGCTTCACATGGCGCACCTTCAAACGCGATGCGTTGAGTTGGAAGAACGTCGCCTTTTGAGCATATCCAATCATATCCATTGAGATCGGTCAGATTGTCGATTCCCCAAATGAGCCCACTGCCGTTGGCGGAGATGATTCCATCATCTTCCGCTTGGTTTAAATAGGCATCAAAGATGGCTGCGGCCTTTTCTCCTAATATTGAATTTTCGGAAACATACCCCGCTGCTTGCCACTCTTGATACCAATCCTGAGAGATGAAATGTTCGATCATTTCGCCTCTCAGGGCAGCCTGCTTCTCAAACGTTGCATGTGTGACGTCGCTGACCTCGTCAAAGAGAAAAAGGTCAAGGAAACAGGGAATATTCTCGTTGGAGTATTTGAAGCGAATCTGTCGGCAGAAGGCAAATGCATCGTAAATGACGGAAACTGAGTAGCGTGAATCGTCCTCAACTATTTCTACCAATTTTTTAATATCTGCTCGAGTCATCCCGAGGTCCGTATCATCGTCCCATGGAATGAAACCTCCGTGTCTGACAGCGCCCAGGAGAGTTCCAAAAGCAATCCAGTAGTCAAGATTGTGTGCTTTACAGAGCTCATTGAATTCTGACAATAATTGTGCGCAGCCTAGTTGATGTAGCCGTAATGGGCCTGTGGCGGGCGGAATGCTTTTGAAAAAACGTTTTCGAGCATCTTCTGGCAGCTCTCCGTCTTTCCTGTAGAGTTCCCATAGCATGATGACGGTCTTCGAATCGTGGGCTTTAATCGCCTTTTCAAGCCGTTCGAATTCACAGGTAAGATGTCCGTTAATGCCGATGTCTGCTTGTTCGGTTCTAGAAAAAACGCGGTCATATTGGGCCGTTGTTTTGCATTTCAAAGACTCGATCGAATCCCTGAGGGATTCGATCGAGTCTTTGAGTGATTCTATTGAATCCCTCGTGTTTCGCACTGCGCGCCGTGTCGATGGGAGTAGATCAAGAATGTTCACTGCTTATCCTTTAAGACTCGTCTTAATGTCGCTGGTAGAAATACCGGGCGTTCGATTTAGGTATTGAACCTGGCAGATATCCCTCAGCGATTCAAAACGCGGATCGTTTTCCCAGTCACTTCCCATGCAGACTGTATCAATCTGAAAGGTCTCTACGTCTGTTGCTTTTTGTTCCCAGCTATTTTCAGGGATTACAAGGTCAACGTAGCGTATCGCTTCGAGCATTTCCTTTCGCACGTTATACGAATAGAAGCTTTTCTTTCCCTTTAGTGCGTTGAATTCGTCGGTGGAAAGGGCAACAACGAGGTAGTCTCCAAGGGCAGCCGCCTGTTGAAGCAAGCGAATATGACCATAATGTAAGAGGTCGAAAGTACCATAGGTAAGAACTCGACGGAGCCCCGATTTCCCTCGCTGGTTGGCTTGCTGATGCAAAATACCCGAGCTTGTGATTGTAACGCTGTGGGGTTCTTCTGATATTTCGTGAATCGGAGGATGCATGTGAGCTTCAGCTTGCGGCTCGATTCGTATCTCGGTGTTTATTTCAGTCCCATTCATTCCTTGCACTCCCTGCGCCCTGTTGACTTGCTGTTTATATTAGCTTAATCAACGGGTTACGCCCCCGTGGATATCGACGTAAACACTGCGTGCCGTTATGCGGTTTTCAGCTTGTCTCGCGGTGCCGGCAACGGGTGCATGGCGTCTTGTTCAATCGATTCGATTTTGCGGCGGGGTGCGCCGGGTGCGATTGCGAGTGGAATCGTAGCCGGCGCTGTCTGGCTGGAGATAAGGGGAGGGTCTCCAATGTGCTAGATGTTTGGCTGACGGTACCGGTTCATGAGGCTGCTGGTGTTCGACGGCACGGCCGAGGCGCACGACGATGGGGAGCCCTTTAGCCCGCTGTTCGTCTACGGCCAGAACAAGACAGCGGGAGACATCGCCGTGGCCGGCTGCCCGCGCCACTACATCATGCGCAGCTCCTGGGTCATCGGTGAGGGACACAACTTCGTCAAAACCATGAAGGGTCTGTCCGACCGCGTCGCCGACCCGGAGAATAAACTTACCCAGATTACGGTCGCGGACGACAATCTGGGCCGCCTGACCTTCACGCGCGACATGGCCGCGGCCATCTTCCACGTGCTGGACGCGAAGGCCCCCTACGGCACCTACGGCTGCACCGGCTCGGGCGCCGTGAGGAGCTGGTCCGACATCGCCCGCGCTGTCTTCGAGGCCGCTAACGGCAACGGCGGGAAGGTCGTGCCGGTGTCGACCGCCGACTGCTACGCCAGCGCCGCCTGTCCATAAGCGCGCAACCGACTCTTCTGATTGTATGCAGCTCGTCGAGGTGAGAAATCGCGCAAGCGCCCCTGTGTTATCATACGTTGTTCGGCAAGGGCGGCATCTGCCGCTAACGTGCAATCAATAGGGAGGCGTCGTCGGTGTCCTCACAGACTCTCGCAACCGAAAAAGCCCCGCGTCCGTATAAGAAGGACTTGCTCATCCTCGAGCAGCTCGTCACCAAGGACTTCAAGCTCAAATACCGCCGTAGTTTCCTCGGCGTGTTGTGGAGCGTTCTCAACCCGTTGCTCATGATGATCGTCATGTCCATCGTGTTTTCTTACATGTTTGGCAGCAACGTCCCTAACTTCCCGCTCTACCTCATCGTGGGCAACGTCACGTTCTCGCTCATGAGCGACTCCACCAACGCGGCACTTACGAGTATCATCAACGCCGCGCCCCTGCTCAAGAAGGTAAAGGTCAACCGGTACATCTTCCCGGTGCAGAAGGTCTTGTTCGCGCTCGTAAACTTCGCTTTCTCGCTCATCGCCGTGGCTATCGTCATGCTGTTCTTTCAGGTTATGCCCACGTGGCACTTCATCTGGCTGCCCCTGTGCCTGTTCTTGCTGATGCTCTTTTGCATCGGCGTGGGCATGGCCATCGGCGCGCTCTCCGTCTTCTTCCGCGACATCATCCATCTGTGGAGCGTCGTCATCATCGCGTGGACCTACCTCACGCCCATCTTCTGGGACCTCTCCTTGCTTATCGACAAGGGCGCCCCGCACTGGATCATCATGCTGGTGAAGATAAACCCCATGTATAACTATCTCGAGTTCATGCGTGACATCTTCCTGTGGCAGCAGAACCCCACGCCCACGGTGCTCCTCATGTGCATCGCGTGGGCCATCATCGCGCTTATCATCGGTATCTTCGTGTTCAAGAAGACCGAGCACAAGTTCATCCTCTACGTCTAAGGCGGCACCATGGAAGACGCTAACAACACCGAGTACGCCATCGAGGTCGACGACGTCACGATGGTCTTCAACATGGCCAGCGAGCAGCTCAACTCCCTCAAGGAGTACTTCATCAAGCTCGTGCGCCACGAGTTGTTCTTCAAGGAGTTCCATGCTCTGGAGCACGTGAGCTTTAAGGTTAAAAAGGGCGAGGTCATCGGCCTGGTGGGAACCAACGGTTCCGGTAAGTCCACCATGCTCAAGATTATCGCCGGCGTGCTCGAGCCCACGAAGGGCACCGTGACGGTTCGTGGCAACATCGCGCCCCTCATCGAGCTGGGCGCTGGTTTCGACCTCGAGCTCACCGCGCGTGAGAACATCTTTCTCAACGGTGCGCTTTTGGGTTACTCCAAGCAGTTCATGGAGGAGCACCTGGACGAGATCGTGGACTTCGCCGAGCTGCGCGACTTCCTCGACATGCCCATGAAGAACTACTCATCCGGTATGGTTGCGCGCATCGCGTTCGCCATCGCCACTGTCGTGGAGCCCGATATCCTCATCGTCGACGAGACGCTCTCCGTGGGTGACGTGTTTTTCCAGCAGAAGTGCGAGCGTCGCATCCGGAGCTTTATCGACTCGGGCAATGTGACCGTGCTGTTCGTGAGCCACTCCATCGAGCAGGTGGAGCGCATCTGCACCTCCGCGGTGTGGATCGAGAAGGGCCACGAGCGCATGATCGGCCCGGTGGACGAGGTCTGCGCGGCTTACAAGGCGCAGTTCGACTAATATGTCCGGCGCGTGCGACGAGGCGGCCGCGAGCGAGCGCCGCCCCTTCTTTTCCATTATCATGCCCTGCTATGGCGTGGCGGCTTACCTGCCCGATGCCATAGCGTGCGTCCGTGCTCAAACGTGTGCGGACTGGGAGCTCATCTGCGTTGACGACGCCTCTCCCGATAACGTCGCGGAGCTCGTCGAGTATGCCGCTGCCGAGGATCCGCGCATTCGCCTTGTGCGCCACGAGGAGAACCAAGGCCTGTCCGGCGCGCGCAATACCGGCATCGCGGCGGCGCGCGGCTCTTACGTCTGGATGCCCGACCCGGATGATGCGTACGCTCCCGACCTACTCGAGCGCTGTGCCGAGAAGATCTATTTCCAGGCCGATGCGGGGGTCAGGACCGACGTCGTGGTGTTCGGGCTTACCGAGGAACTCTTCGATGCGGACGGTTCCGTATGCGGTGCGCACGACATCGTGCCGGCGCTCGACGGGGCTTTTTCGGGCTCCGATGCGCACGCGCAGGTTCTCGACCTCGAGGACCGTACGCTTCTGGGCTATGCGTGGAACAAGGTCTACCGTGCGGAGGTGCTGGACGGTATCGCGTTCGAGACCGTCCCCCTCATCGAGGACGTCGTCTTCAACGTTGCGGTCTTTAATCGCGTTGAGAACCTCGTGCTCGTGGCGCGTCCTTTGTACCGCTACGAGAAGCGCGCGGCCGCCAACCTGACGGCCAAATTCGTGCCCGAGTACTACGAGGTGCATCGCCGTCGCATCGACGATGTGTACCGCCAGCAGGTGTCGTGGGGCCTCGATTCCGCCGATGTCCGCTCCCGCCTCGGGGCTCGTTATGCGCGCTACATCTTGTCCGCGCTCGAGCGCAACTGCGATGCGCGCGCGGGGCTGAACCATGCGGACCGCGTGGCCTTCTGCCGCAGCGTCATGGACGACGGACTCTTCCGCGTGCTCGTCCTGGATGTGCGCCCACAGGGCAGGGGAGCCCGCGTGTGCGTGGGCCTTCTCAAGACGCGCAGCGCCCTGGTGTGGTGCGCCGTCGGTCGCATCATCCACCTCGTGAGGTCGCGCGCCGGCCTCGCGTACCGTAAAGCCACGTTTTCCCGTTAGGAGCTCCCGTGCCCAAGAACGCGTTCGACACATCTGCACCACAGCTCACCGTCGCTGTTCCCGCGTACAACGTCGAGTCCTACCTCGCGCGCGGCCTCGAGTCCTACCTCGACCCGCGCTTCGTGGGCAATCTCGAGGTTATCGTTGTGGACGATGGCTCCACCGACGGCACCCGCGCGCTCGCGGAGGACTTCGCGGCTCGCAGCAACGGCGTGATCCGCGTTATCTCCAAGGAGAACGGCGGGCACGGTTCGGCCGTGAACGCCGGCATCGAGCACGCGCGCGGCCGTTACTTCCGTGTGATCGACGGCGACGACTGGGTGAACGCCGACGGCATGGCCGAGCTGCTCGATCGCCTGGCCGACCTCGACTGCGATCTTGTGGTGGATAAGAAGCGCGAGGTCGATATGACCACAGGCGAGGAGCGTGCATTCCCGCTGGCGAAGGGTGTCGTTCCCGGCCGCGTGCTCGATTTCTCGACCGTACTCACCAACGGCGACACCGTCTTCCAGATCATGATCCATACGCTCACCGCGCGCACGGACTACCTGCGCGGTATCGGTATCAAGCTGCTCGAGCACACGTTCTACGAGGACTACGAGTACGTCGTCAAGGCGAGCGTGCCGGCCTCGACCATCTGCTATCTGGATGTCGAGGTGTACCAGTACCTCGTGGGCAACGCCAACCAGTCCGTGAACCACGACAACTACGTGCGTCGCTGGGACGACCATTCCCGCGTGGTGACCGAGCTTTTGGCCTATCTCGAGCGTTGCGAGCACGATGAGGTCCGCGCGGCCACCGGTGAGAAGCTCTCGAACGAAGCCGTCTACTACGTCCGTGAGAAAGTCCATCTCATCGTGGACACGCACTATAACATCGCGCTTCTGTTCGACGAGGACCGCAGCCGCGGCCGTGCGCGCGCAAAGGAGTTCCGTCGCGAGCTTCGCCGCGCCGACATCGACCAGTGGACGCGCGGAGAGCAACGCTACCGAATGGCCATGCTGCTTAACCGCCTGAGCCTCTCGTATAATTCCATCAAGCGCCTGGTTGCCAGGCGCCGTCACTAGCAAGCCAACAGGGGATACTCCATGAGTCGCAAACCGCGCATCGCCATATTCAGCGCCGACGCCAAGCTTGGCCACGAGGTCAAGGGCGCTACGCGCTACACGTTTCTCGCGAGCCTGCTCGTGGAGCGTGGTTTCGACGTTGATTTCATCACGAGCGGTTTCCAGCACTGGGAGAAGCGCCAACGCGATTTGGATTCGTTCGATGCGAGCGCGCATCCGTTCAACGTCAAGTTCATTTCCGAGCCGAGCTACCCGGCCAACATGTGCCCGCAGCGCATCTGGGCGCATCATGTGATGGCCAAGCGCGTGAGCGCGTATTTCGACGCCAACCACGACTACGACCTCATCTACTGCCAGATTCCTCCCAACGATGTGACGCTTGCCGCGGGACGGGCGGCCAAGCGCTATGGTATCCCCTTTGTGGTGGACGTGAACGACCTGTGGCCCGAGGCCTTCCGCATCGCGCTCGATGTGCCCGTTGTGTCGGACCTGCTGTTCGCACCGTTTGAACGCCAGGCGCGCCGTGCCTACGCGTTGGCAGACGCCGTGGTGGGAACCTCCGACGAGTACGCGGCGCGACCCTTCCGCGATCGCGCGGAGGACATTCCCAAGCTCGTGGTGTACGTGGGCAACGATCTCGCGGAGTTCGACGCCGGAGCTGCGGAAAATGCCGCTTCGGTGGTGAAGCCCGCCGGTGAGGTCTGGGTTTCCTATGCCGGCAACATCTCGGCGCTCTACGACCTGGAAACGCTCGTCGAGGCGGTGGCCATCGCCGCCAAGGCTCATCCCGAGCTCAAGCTCAAGATCTTGGGCGATGGACCGGAGCGTGGATCCGTCGAGGCCGCCGTCATGCGCACCGGCGCTCCCGCCGAGCTTCTGGGTTATATGCCGTACCGCACCATGGCCGCCTGGCTCAAGGCGTCCGACATGGTGGTGAACTCGCTGGTGGCCAACGCGCCGCAGAGCGTGCCCACCAAGATTGGCGACTACCTTGCCTCGGGCCGTCCCATGGTCAACACGTCCATGAACGCGGAGTTCCGCGAGAAGGTGGAGCGTGAAGGTTTTGGCGTGAACGTGGTTCCTGGCGATGCCGAGGGACTCGCGAAGGTGATCTGCGAGCTGGTGGAGGACGAAGCGGGGCGTGCGCGCATGGGTCATGTGGCGCGCGAGCTCGCCGTGGCCCAGTTCGACCGTCCGCATTCCTACGAGGCGACCGTCGACCTTATTCGGAGTTTGATTGCCGAGCGCTCGAAGTAAACCGCACGCGTCTGCTCGTGCGCGAGGCGGAGTGCATGCTGGAGGCCGGCAAATAGGCCTACTTCTTTGCCAAAGTTGCGTGAGAAGGAGTGCCAACGCACGGCGTAGGGGCGGTTTACCTCGCGTTCGTGTTGTCGTTGCGATAGTCACCGAAGGTGTATTTGTTATACACGTTGACTTCCCACTGCTTTTTTTCGACCTTTGCCACGGAGTCGAGGATAAAACCAG